>Ga0099797_101150_pt1 | contig 14775 bp, 3 predicted proteins | sample Uncmet_Sort48C_1_FD_89871 | JGI IMG/M metagenome (GOLD analysis project Ga0099797, IMG submission 89871) | Marine eukaryotic communities from CALCOFI LINE 67, Pacific Ocean - C012_Sort48C_1 | ecosystem: Environmental > Aquatic > Marine > Oceanic | place: Pacific Ocean: Monterey Bay | collected... | reverse complement strand
CAAGCAGGTGTAGGAATGTTACTGATATAAATGCTCGCTACAATATTGTGAAGAAAGACAACAGGTGTTTTATTTGCTTTAAGAAAAATCACAGAGCTAAGTTTTGTCATACTAAATATAGTTGTATTAAGTGTAATGGTAAACACAATATAGCTTTATGTAATAATGATAATAATAATAATGATAGTAATAATAATAGTCAGATAGATAAGTCGTTAAGATACATGAATAATAATAATACTGCTGATTCGGCAAGAAGATTTGTGAATACTACTCAACAACATTTAGTCGAAGTTAAAGATGGTATGGTTGGTGTTGAGAAAACTGATGTTTATCTGAATGATAATAATAATTGTGTTTCGAAAACGAACGTTAGTTTAGGTTATGCTTATGAAAGAAATATAAGGGGTGAAATTTTACTTCAATGTGCTGTTGCTCGTGTTTGTAATACTGAAGAAAATTTATGCGATGAAAGTTTTTTATTATTTGATAGCTGTAGTCAACGGACATACATAACAAGTGAACTTCGTAATCAAATAAAGTTACCCTGTATACGTAAAGAAAGTTTGATTCTTAGGACATTTGGCTCACCTGATGGTCGCTTACAAAATTTAGATGTGGTTCAAGTCTGTGTTAAGGGAGAGTATGTCAATGTTTATATAGAAGCTTTGTGTGTACCCTTTATTTGCTCAAAGTTAGAAGTACCGTCAGAGGATTTGGTGAAGAGTAAATATGTATATTTAAAAGATTTAAGATTAGCTGATCCTCCTACTAGGATGCAAGATGTAGATATTCTGGTGGGTATAGATTTTTATTTCTCGTTCATAAGTGGAAAGATTGTTCGTGGTCCTCCTGGTAGTCCAGTTGCTGTTGAAAGCATCTTAGGATGGATGGTATGTGGTCCTTCTCAGTTAGTGAAGAATAATCAAGAAATTAATTGTAATCTGATTCGTGCTGGTGTAGTATCAGAAGATTTTAGTGAAGAAGCTGAGTTGAAAAATGAGTTAAAGAAGTTTTGGGAAGTTGAGTCTGTTTCTGGTGATGTCACTGATGTCAATGATGTAGTTCTTGAAAATTTTAACGATAAAGTGTACTTTAATGGTGAGAGGTATGTCAGTAGTCTTCCGTTCAAGCCTGATGTTAATTTTGTACCTGACAATTATAATATTTCATATAGAAGATTGATGGGATTACTTCGTAAACTGGAAAAAGACCCAAAATTGAAGGAAGAATATAGAAATATTTTTAAGATGTATGAAAATGAGGGTATTATCGAGAGGGTATATGATAATGGTTTGCCAGGAAAGGTACATTATTTACCTCATCGAGCTGTTGTACGCACTGACAAAGAAACAACAAAGGTACGTCCTGTATTTGATGGTTCAGCTAAGGAAAAAAGTGGCAAGTCTTTGAATGATTGCTTGTATGCTGGTCCTTCTCTTTTGTGTAAGATTTTTGATATTTTGATCAGATTCTGTATTGGAAAATTTGTGATAATTGCTGATATTTGTAAAGCCTTCTTAAATATTGAAATTAGAGAAGAAGATAGAGATTTCATGAGGTTTTTGTATGTTGATGAAGAAGATCCTACAAAGTTGGTGACCTTTAGATTTAATCGTGGATGTTTCGGGATTACTAGTATGCCTTTTTTGATGCTTGCAACAATAAGATATCATATGTATACATTGAAGGATAATGAAGAGTTAATTCCATTAGTTGATAAATTACTGAGAGATATTTACATGGATGATATAGCCACATCTGTTAACAGTTATACTGAAGGTGTAAAATTCCATGATTTTTCGAAAGATGCTATGAAAAGTGCTGGGTTAGAACTTAGGAAATGGGACTCGAATTCAACAGAATTGAAAAATTATATGAAATGTGAACCAGATGATAGAAAAGAGTCAAAAAAGATTTTAGGTATGTTGTGGAACTCTAATGATGAATTTGTTTATGATTTTGTTGACTTGGTAGAAGAAGCTTTGAATTTACCTGTTACGAAACGAAATATTTTAAGATTTGGTGCTAAGTTGTTTGATCCTCCTGGGTGGATTTCTCCTATTGTAATGGTGGCTAAATTGTATTTTCAGAAAATATGCTTAGATGGAATAGGATGGGATGAGAAGTTATCTGATGAGGAATTGTTAGTTAGTTGGTTAAAATTTTTGGAACGGTTAGCAGAAATAAAGTGTATTAAAGTTAATAGGTTTCTGTTTTCGAAAGCTGAAGTTATAGTTGCAAATGTTTCCATGCATGGTTTTTGTGACAGTTCAAATAAAAGTTATTGTGCTGTGGTGTATATTAAATCAGGTTATACTACAAGAATTCTTGCATCTAAAACTAAAATTGCTCCTATCAAAAAATTGTCAATTCCATGTTTAGAGTTACTTGGTTGTTTATTGTTAGCTGAGTTGATGTGGAGTTTGAACAGAGTATTGAAAGAAGTTTTGAAGATTGATGAAATGCTGTACTGGTGTGATTCAGAAGTTGCTATTGCCTGGATTAAAGGCACAGAGAAAAAGTGGAAACCGTGGATTCAGAATAGAGTTAATAAATTAAGAGAAATTTCTGATGTAAATTCATGGTATCATGTTGGCACCAAGATGAATCCAGCAGATATTGGTACTCACGAGCATACAGCATTAAATATAGATAATAATGAGATGTGGTGGTATGGACCTTTATTTCTAAGAGAAAAAGTAATTCCTCCACAAGAAAAAATGAATGATGATAAATCCAAAGAAATTGGAACATTTGTTGCTGATTATACATCTGTAGAAAATAATGTTGCTGATAATGATATTCTAGCTGCAAATAGTGATAATGTTGCTTGTAATAAAATTGTAGTCATAAATAGTAATGTTGCTGATGATAATTTAATTGGTAATAAAGTAGTAGCAAGAAATAGTAATAATGATGATTATTATAAATTAGCTGAAAAAAATGATAATGAAGTAGCTATAAATAACAATAACATATCTGAAGATGAAGGTATTCTTCTTAGTAACGTTGTTGATGTGGAAAGGTTTAGTTGTTTGAAGAAGCTTCTCCGAGTTACTGTATATGTTTTAAGGTTTGTAGATGCTTGTAGAAAAAGAACTAAAGAAACTGATGAAGTGAAAGTGGAAGAAATGGATATTGCATTGAAACTGTGGGTAAAGGATGAACAAAGGAAGATAATGGATGATAAGTTGTTTCCAAATAAGAAAAATCAATTAAATTTATTTTTGGATGATGGTATTTTGAGATTAAAAGGTCGTCTTGAAAACTCATTTTTAGGTTATGAAGGAAAACACCCTATGTTCATTGATGGTAAAAGTTGGTTTACAAAACTTGTTATTCTTGATGCCCACGAAAAAGTAAAACATATGCGAACAAAATCTACTTTGAATGAGGTTAAAACACGCTTCTATTTTACCCATGGTAAGCAAGTAGTTACATCAGCCATTAAGAATTGTGTAATTTGTAAATTTGTTATTGGAAAGCCAATTATTGGTCCACCTCCTCCTGATTTGCCAGCTTTTAGAGTTGCCTATGAATTTGCGTATAGTAATGTGGGAATTGATTATGCTGGTCCATTGTTTGTGAAGGATATATATGGTGATAGTTGTAAGATGCATAAAGCATGGATCTGTCTGTTTACATGTGCTGCAACGAGAAATGTTCATATAGAATTATGTCCTACTCTGTCTTCATCAGGTCTGATTCGATGTTTGAAAAGATTTATGGCTCGACGTGGAAAGTTCAAGATGGCTATAAGTGATAATTTTCAATCCTTTGTTAGTGGTGAATTGAAGCAGTTTCTGGCTGATGAAGGAATTTCGTGGAAATATATTCTTGCAAAATCTCCATGGTGGGGTGCATTTTACGAAAGATTGATTCGAGTTGTAAAAGAGGCCCTTAAGAAATGTATAGGGAAAGCAAAATTGTCCTATGAAGAGTTAGAAACAGTGTTATTAGAAATTGAATCTGTTATCAACTGTAGACCTTTGACATATTTATTTGATGATACAGAGCAAGCACTGACTCCATCTCACTTGGTTATAGGTAGAAAGCTAATTTCTAATGTTGATACTATGGTGGATGATGTTGAACATACTTCTGAGATAATGAATTCACGATATAAATACCTGAAGAATATAGTTGATCATTACTGGAGAAGGTTCAAAAATGAGTATTTATTGAATTTGCATGAACATCATATAAATGCTTTTAAGGGTAATTATGATGAATTTTCTCGTTTGATTCTGGGAGATGTTGTATTGATAAAAGATGATGCTTCGAAAAGAAATCTGTGGAAAAAAGGAAAGGTTGAGAAGTTAATTAGGGGTCGTGATGGTCATGTAAGAGGAGCACTTTTGAAAGTTTGCTATGACGGTCGTACATCTTTTCTGGAAAGACCAGTACAAAAAATTATTCCATTGGAAGTAAGGAAGGTTGATAAGTGTTGTTCTGTTGGTAGTTCTGATGTTTCTGATGTTTCTTCGAAAGTTGATAAGTGTCCTGTTAGTAGTTCTGATATTCCTGAGATGGATTTAAGTAATGTTTCGTCAAAAGGGCGGTCAAGAAGGAATGTCAATCGATTCCAATGTAAATGGTGATACGATAAAAAAAAAAAAAATATTTATGATCAGTTTGATATAGTATGTTGCTGGTTAATTGACTTGATTGATAAAATGAAAAAAAACTATGTGAAAAATATGTGAAAAGAAAAAACTATTTATGTACAATTCGATACGTTGCTGATACTTATGAATTGATTCGATATAACTGGTGAAAAAAAATGAACTGTAGTAATACCTGGAAAACATGTACGACATGCTCTGTGTTTTACAGGTTGTTCTTGTTTTTTTGTTTTTGGGAATGTGGATTTATTTATTTATTTGAGATTCTGTAAATTATATTTTTTTAGTGAATTATGGGTAGAAATTATGTTTATATGTGAACGCCCAATTTGAGCGGGAATAATTATGAAATGAAAGATGGCGATATGATATGTATGAAGTAAAACTGCTATCTTTAATTTATTGTCTTACTGGTTCTTACCCTGCGGCAAAGAATCTTTACTGGTTTCGTAATTTTTTTTTAGAAAAGATTGGATGTGAAATTAAAATTTTCTCGAGAAATAAAGAGATACATTAGAAGAATACGCACAGAATTACTTGCGACATACATACCTGCATTTTATACTCCATTATGAACCCATGTACCACAGGTGTCTGTTAGTAGAAGAGGGTTTATATGTGGGGAGACTTCTGTGAGAGGGGGGGGGTTATACGCGGAGAAATACTGTAGTTCCACTACTCTTGAGTTATCACCAAATAAAAAGGTTGAGTTGCTTATAAGAACGTGTGTATGAAGAAACGATTTGATTTTAGTTGATCAACTGTTTTAACTCCCTACTAACAAAACAAATAAAGCAATACATACAAATAAGATATCTCCTGTCTGATTAGATATTAAAAAAGTGTACAACGAGAAGATTCGGTAAACGTAGATTTATTTGATTAAGTATTTTAACTCCCTATTACCAATACAAACAAAGCAGTACAAATATCTCCTGTCTGAGTAGATATTGTCATTTCTGGTTTAACTTATACACACCATATGCCAACAATGGTATGCTGATAAATTCATACAACAACAGCCATCCACGTCTTCTGTTCCTATTAATATACCCTGATAATGACGCCCTATTGTTTGAGCTCGGAAATGGAATTTCAGGTACAGGGAGGTCGAGAAATTTGGAAAGAGGTTCCCATCCTTCCTTTACGTTAAATTTCAAAAACCTTTCCTTGGGAACATTTGCTTCAACATTATCATTCCAGCTTTTAGCATAATCAACACCATATCCACCATAAAAGGCATCTATTGCTGCTTTCATTCTTGGGAAACCTTGACAAGCAAGAATTAATGGTGTTGTCCAACCCATTAATGAGTCATCATCCGAGATTGGAGTAAGGTATTTCGGGAAAAGAAAACAAAACATGAGGACTGGAAAGTAAGAAAATGAATTTTGTATAAGAATTGTTGATTTATTCGATTCAACCCACGACTGAGGATCTCGTATCGTTAACACAACTTTAGCATTTGGAAAAATTTTCATGAAACGGTCATAAATGGCGGAAATTGGGAGATCAACAGCAGCAACATAGTTTTCTTGAAAATACTCTTTGATCTCTTCATCGCTGCATTGCTCTTTCATAATCTTACAAAATAGATTCACGTTACGATAAGCCTTAAAACCGTGATAGCATTCACCGGGAAGCAGTATGTCTAACGCATGCATTAATGACATAGTTCCGGTTCGAGGTAAACCTGCTCCGATCACCAAGATGCCAGATTTTTCTGTTTCTTTATATCCAGCCATTTCTTACGCACGATTGTCTTCACCAGCAAATCTGAAATAAAAATAAAAATTATACAATGATAATTTGAGAAGCTTTGTTTGATATCAAAGGGGTGTTATTAATCAGTGCCCCTAGTATGAAAAAATATAATTGGTAAGTGCGTCCGTGAAAGTGAAAAGAATGATAGAATTTTGAAACGTTAAACTCAATATTATTTACCAAGTCGGAAGTATTTTCTCTTTTTAATCATCCCATTTATTTGACGTGTCACTCAATATCCGGAAATATAGATATTTATATCGGCAAATCAAGATACTTATATCTATAATGTAGATATCCACAAAAATAGATATCCACAATTTCGATATCCATAAATGTAGATATCCATAAATGAAGATATCCATAAATGAAGATATCTCCAAATATTTTTATTTTCTATCCACAAATAAAGATAGATATATCTATAATGTAGATATCCACAAAAATAGATATCCACAATTTCGATATCCATAAATGTAGATATCAACAATGAAGATATCCCCAAATATTTTTATTTATAACCACAAATAAAGGTAGATACATCCATAATGTCGATATGCACAAATATACATATCTGCAAATATAGATATCTACAATTTAGATACTTATATCACAAAATGTGAATATCTGCAATGCAGATGCGTATATCCACAAATGTAGATACATATATCCACAAATGTAGATATTCACCAATATACATATCAACAATATAGATATTTATATCTACAAATGTAGACACTTTTATCCACAAATGAAGATACCTACATCCACAACGTAGATATCCCAAATGTATATATCCATAATGTAGATATTGTGTCGTGAAAGTATCATGATTCAAATACGGAGGGCTTTGAAGCTGTTATACGAGAGATTGAAACCGGTGTCGTGATTTTACGTTACGAGAGTTACCAAAAGTACCACGTGTAAAAGCGGCAATTTGAGGACTAGTTAATGTGCCTAATAATGGATTTGTTGTTGATGATAATCGATTAACTTACTAGCGAAATAGTAGCTGTTGTATGTTGATCATTGGACGATAAATATGGCGATCCTAGTAAGATCACAGATTCGATTATTAGTGGGATCACTAAATTTAGGAAGATAGAGAATGATGATAATAAAAGAATAATTGAGTTTATTAATTTGATTGAAAGGGCTTTTCATGATTTGAAGGGTGTAAAAATGGAACAAGAGATAAATAACACGAATTTTGTTTCTATCATAGAGTCAAAATTACCTAAAAATTTAGCTTTGAATTGGTATAGAATGATCCATGAGGTGGATTCTAAAATTGATAAAGCTGATAAATTCCCACACTTGATGAAGTTTTTGATTACAGAAAGAAACGCACTCGAATACGCTATGGTGGACTTAAGGACTTCATGTGAAAGAAAAACTGTTAATTTTGTTGATGCAAATTTGCAAAATAGGTGTTTGATTCATCAGTCCGGTTCACATAAAACAGCTGATTGTAAGCAATTTTTGGAATTACCCGTACATGAGAAGTATGAGATTTTAAAGGAAAACCTGGCGTGTTTTGGGTGTCTATCTTCTGATCATATTTTGAGATTTTGTAAAAACAAAGTGAGCTGCCCCCATGGTTGTGGTAAATTCCATCATGAATCCCTACATATAGAAAAAAAACCCGTTAATCACATGAATTTAGCTTCCGCGCCTGGTCCGTCTTGTATATTCCCCATTATGAGAGTACGTTCCGGAATTCAGTATGTTAATGTGCTATGGGATACGTGTGCGAGCGTGAGTCTCATTACGGAAGCTAAGTCTAAAGAATTAAAATTACGTGGAACACCAAGTAATTTGTGTATCAGTATGGTTGGGGGTGTTGAAAAGTCTTATGCGTCCACAAAATATAACTTGCCTCTTACAGATTTGAATGGCCGAACATTTATGGTTGAAGTTTATTCAATTGATAAGATTTCTGAGAATATTGGGGATATTGATATGTTAAAGGTTGCGACTTTTTTTTCTGGTGTGAATTTGCAACGTGTAAGGCCGAAAGGAAGTGTTGATGTTTTAATCGGTTATAATTATGCTGCGTGGCATCCCGTTCCTAAATTATTTGCTGGTCAGTTAGTGATTTTATCCAACTCATTTGGCATGTGTTTAGGTGGAAGTCATCCTGAAATATTTGAAGAAACAAAAAAAATTGATAACACTTGTTATATAAATGTGATATCATCAAAAAATATTGTATCAGATTTCTTCTCCGTTGAATCCTTGGGCGTTGAATGTCAACCGCGTTGTGGGAGTTGTAAGTGTGGTACATGTGCCGTGGGAAGTAAAAATTGTAGTCTCAAAGAGGAAAGGGAATTAAAATTAATTGAAAGCAAATTGTGGTTTAGTGAGAAGGGGTATTGGGAAGCAGCTTACCCGTGGATACGGGACCCAATGAATTTACCAAATAACAGATCGTATGCTATGAAATTACTTCTTTCTACTGAGAAACGTTTGAAGAAAGATATTTCCCATGCCAATGCTTATTCTGAACAGATAAATGATATGGTCACTAGAAATGTTGCGCGTAAGTTGTCTGAACGTGAATTAAAAAATTATGATGGCCCATCATTCTACATCACTCATCATGCTGTTTATAAACCGACGTCCAAGACCACACCCTTGCGTATCGTCTTTAATTCAAGCGCAAATTTTCACGGACATGTGTTAAATGATTATTTGGCGAAGGGACCGAATGTTTTTCTAAATAGTTTGTTCGGGATTCTGATCCGTTTCCGTGAAAATCACATAGGATTTATGGGTGATATAAAAAAAATGTATAATTCGATTCGCATCCCGCAAAAGGACCAACATTGTCATAGATTTTTGTGGAGGGATTTAGATGAAAGGAAGGATCCTGAAACATATGTTATCACCCGGGTGAATATGGGGGACAGACCTAGTGGTTCAATTGCTTGTGCTGCTCTACGGAAAACTGCCGAAAGAGAGTGTCTCAATTTTCCCAGGGAGTCAAAAATTATTTTAAATTCATCTTTCATGGACGATATTATTGACAGTGCTGAAAATTTAGAAATTGTTCATAGAATTACAAAAAATGTATCCGAGATGCTAAAGAAGGTCGATTTTCACATAAAGGAATGGGTTGTTTCAAATAGCGATAAACTTTACATCGACCTTAAAGATTTTAAAATAACTGATATAGGATCTGAACGAGTACTTGGTGTGTCTTGGGATGTAAGTGGTGACCAATTTAAGTATGACCTAGATTTAAATTTCTCAAAACGTGGACGGAAGAATGAGTCACAAGATTTCGATAATTTGCTAAAAATACCGGACATTCTTACGAAAAGGATCGTGCTATCTAAATTGAACAGTATTTATGACCCGTTAGGGCTAGTTGGCTCTTTTATCATAAAAGGCAAGATTTTAATGCGTCAATTGTGGACCGACTGTGTAAATTTAGATTGGGATGATGAAATTCCAGTGGACATGTATAATAAATGGGTAAAATTTTTCAATGAAATGTCACAGTTATCTAAAGTTGTTATAGATCGATGTGTAAAACCCTTGTATGCCCAGGGAAACCCTATATTGATATGCTTTTCCGATGCCTCCAAAGAAGCATATGGAGCTGTTTCTTATATAAGATGGGGTACAAACAGTGGTCAATTTGAAACCAGGTTGTTAGCGAGCAAGAGTCGCATTGCTCCCGTAAAGACTCTTACAATTGTCAGGCTTGAGTTACTTGGGGCTGTTCTTAGTAAACGGTTACGCAATAGCATCGAAAAGGAAACCAGGGTTAAATTTGACCGAGTTCTCCACATTGTGGATTCTGAGATTGTTCGCGCGATGATCCAACGAGAATCGTATGGGTTTAATACTTTTGCCTCCACACGAATCGGCGAAATACGTAATGGTACCGAACCGTCTGAATGGTACTGGGTTAAAGGTTCAGATAATATTGCGGACGTTTTAACTCGAGGAGAAATACCATGCGAAATTGGTGAAAATAGTATTTGGCAACGCGGACCGCAATTTCTCAAATTACCAATCGAAGACTGGCCTATACGACAGGACTGTTCCGTTCAAGATTTACCTGAAACCGTCGGGAAATTATTTAAATTTGAAGCATCAGTTAAACCAAAATCTTTAATTTCTAAATTGATATGTATCGAAAGATTTAGTAATTACCATAAACTACTTAGAGTCACAGCGCGTATATTGATGTTAAAAATCAAACCTTATTCTTTAAAAAGAATTAATGAATCTATAACAGTTAAGAGTTTGCAAGCTGCTATTCACTATTGGACGACACAATCGCAGCTTTCTATAGCGAGCGAGTTAGCTGATGGTGTGAAGGGGCAAGGTCAGTTCCGAAAACTACGTCCGATAATAGATGAAGATGGAATTTATGTCGTGGGGGGGAGAGCTGCACGATGGTTTGAAGCCTCTTATGATAAGCGGTTGATCCCGATTTTAGCTAAGGATGAATTTTCACGTTTGTATGTTGAGATGGTACATAACAAAAAACATGGTGGCGTAGAAAGTGATGTTGCGACAGTGCGTCTTAAATTTTGGATCGTGGGGCTCCGCCAGTTGTGTGTGCATGTAAAGGACAAATGTATCTACTGCCGGAAACTTCATAAGAAAGTAGCTTCTCAAAAAATGGGGCTTTTACCCAAGGAACGTTTAAAACCAGCTCCTGCATGGTGTTCAGTAGGAATAGATTTATTTGGACCATTAGAAGTAAAGGGAGAAGTGAATAAGCGTTGTATTGGAAAGGTTTATGGGGTGATATTTTTTTGCCTACCAACTACTGCTGTTCATATAGACATTTCATCTGATTACTCAACTGATGCGTTTTTGTGTGTATTTCGGAGATTTGTTTCACTCCGAGGTTGTCCAAATACTATTATTTCTGATTCAGGAAGTCAACTGTTAGGAGCATCCAAAATCTTAACCTCGATATCGAAGGAATGGAATTGGGGTGAAATTTCAGAGTTTAGTCTTAAGAATGGAATCGAATGGAGGTTTTCCCCTGGAGATGCGCCCTGGTGGAACGGATGCTGCGAATCTCTTATCCGATCCATAAAAAAATCCTTGTTCTTATCTATTGGTGAACACAGAGTTACATTTAGTGAAATGCAAACAGTTTGTTTTGAAGCCGCGAACTTGGCTAATGAAAGACCAATTGGCATAAAACCTGGTCAATATAGTGAATGTGCCTACCTATGCCCAAATGATTTACTCCTGGGGCGTGCAACTTCAAAAGCACCTGTGGGGCCTTGGTCCGAAAAGAAGAGTATTTCTAGGAGGTTCCGTTTCATACAAAGTGTAATTGATATGTTCTGGAAAAAATGGACCTTATTGTATTTCCCTCATATGATCATACAACGCAAATGGCACCATGAAGCTCGTAATATAAAACCCGGGGATATTGTTTTAGTTGCTGATAAGAATTTGCCTAGAAGCCAATGGAAACTTTGCAGAGTCACAACTGTGGAACCTGGTATAGATGGGAAAGTGAGAAGGGTGTCACTGATGTATAAGAATAAATCTAGTGACACAGTTATTACGATAGATAGACCTGTACAAAAAATAGTAGTTGTATTGCCTGTTGAAGAACAATGTTAAAACATTTAGATGCAAAGTTGTTGAAGAAAATAAAAAAAAAATTAGTTGTATTGCCTGTTGAAGAACAATCTTAAAACATTTAGATGCAAAGTTGTTGAAGAAAATAAAAATGAAAATTTAGGTGCAAAATTGTTGAAAAAATTCTAAAATCTAAGCTGTTATAAACGTCTCCCATATGATTTGTCATTTATTAATTGTGTTCATTTTCACTAATTTAGATGTCGTCGAATTCTAATATCAAATCTGGATGGCCCGAGTGTGTCGTGAAAGTATCATGATTCAAATACGGAGGGCTTTGAAGCTGTTATACGAGAGATTGAAACCGGTGTCGTGATTTTACGTTACGAGAGTTACCAAAAGTACCACGTGTAAAAGCGGCAATTTGAGGACTAGTTAATGTGCCTAATAATGGATTTGTTGTTGATGATAATCGATTAACTTACTAGCGAAATAGTAGCTGTTGTATGTTGATCATTGGACAATAATTTAAGTATCATGGGAGTTCTGGACTTATAATTCGTAATTAACCCATTGCGTAATTAGCTGATGACGTTCCGAAAGTTTTAAATAGAGAAGTGTAATTGTTGATTAGTAGTACGCGATGAAGTACGAATTGCTGATATGAAGATATATATATACGGAAAATCGGATGACGCGGAAGACGTGTAAGTAATATTCATGTAAAGACATTCAAAGCAACTTAATGGGACTCTATACTAGTTATATGTGTAATTGTAATTATTGTAATTGTGATTTGTTTAGATTTCAAATATGCTACATCTGCTAATTGGGAATACATTCTTGTCTCTGATCTCTGTTTGAATCAGATATCAACAAATGATTATGTATATACCCACAGATGAAGATCCTTAAACCCACAAATACTTACAGTTTTAGATATCTACAAGGTAGATACTTTTTTATCAACAAATGTAGACAATTCTATCCACTAGCATCAATAGGTAGTGGAACAGAACTAGAAAATCAAGAAAAAGAGTAGGTAAGACTAATAACATTATCGTCAGCAACAGCACCTGCCAGTGCAAGTGTGAGCAAGGAAAACAATACAGGTAACTGTCATAAAGTGACTGGATTGAATCAGGTAATCTGGGCGTAAGCATGCAAGTCGTGATGGATGTGAGTGTGACATCTGAACGAGAAAGTAGTCAACGGAGGAGCCTTCCTTCAACAATACCAGAGGAAGGCTCCTCAGCCACCCTAAGGCTGGTACGGAACATTTCGGATGCTTGGGGAGCTGGACTTAGAGCTCATCCCAAGCACCACCCCATATACCCCTTGTCACAGTACCAAAACGCTTTTACTTCCCAGTTTCATCCACAATCAAGGCATCCTCCCTACCCCCTGGATGGAATAATGAAAATGAGCAAGCAATTGTCATTCATGTAGCATCCTTGAACAGGTCTCAAATAAACCTAAACTTTGCACAGACTTGGGCTAAGCTAGATTCTGGATCCAATGCAAACTTCTCCACTCCCCCCTTGTGAATTGATCCCTTCTTTAGACAGCAACTACACGTAACAACAATATACTAAACTAGAACAGACTAGAAGACACTGACCACCCCAAAAGTGTATTACTTACAGGGAACTCTGTTCATAGTATCTATCGCACACAGTGAACACAACTACAGCTACAACAGACAGTGACAAAACGTAACCACAACATACTAAACTAGAACAGACTAGAAGACACTGACCACCCCAAAAGTGTATTACTTACAGGGAACTCTGTTCATAGTATCTATCGCACACAGTGAACACAACTACAGCTACAACAGACAGTGACAAAACGTAACCACAACATACTAAACTAGGACAGACTAGAAGACACTGACCACCCCAAAAGTGTATTACTTACAGGGAACTCTGTTCATAGTATCTATCGCACACAGTGAACACAACTACAGCTACAACAGACAGTGACAAAACGTAACCATAACATACTAAACTAGAACAGACTAGAAGACACTGACCAACCAAAAAGTGTATTACTTACCGGGTCTCTGTTCCTGGTATCTATCGCACACGGGGTACACAACAAGATTCTGCGCCATCTGGATCTCATAAACCCAAAACCATGCTATTAGTCACAAAATTTTGCAATTATCTTGATTTAAGAAGAACTATTAACCGTTTGAACCACACTACAAATGAACGTTTAAAGGAGATCTTTGGAAATACCAAAACTATTTTATCCTTACGCCAACCACCTAATTCATTGCGACATTTAACCACACAGCAAAAAAACAATTTGTGATCTATACCTCCAACCAGTTAAATCATTTATCACATCCAATGGTTTTGAATGGATTGTAAAATCATATATAACCTGCAGCAGCATCATTGTCAATTATTACTTAACATGTGGCTCTTGTAATGGTAAAGTGATGTATACTGGCAAAACCTATTTTATGCGAGATCGTATAAATGTCCACATATCAAGTTGTCGCACAGGAGCAACTACCAATATTTTTGACACGCATGTCTTTAATTGTGGTACAAATCCTAAACATGAACCATATTTCCGTTTATTTGCATATTATATAAAACATAAGGACCGAAAATACCTACTTACGTATGAAAGCTATTTACACCGTCAAAAGTTCGATACTCTTACTTAAGATTGAGAATTTATTCATTTATTTATTGTTGAAATGTTTCATACGCTCAACTAGTTTGTAGATGAACAAAATTCCTCACATACCAATCTATTTACAACATCCGTAATTATAAGCTGAATTTATGTTTTTTTG
>Ga0099797_101149_pt1 | contig 14784 bp, 12 predicted proteins | sample Uncmet_Sort48C_1_FD_89871 | JGI IMG/M metagenome (GOLD analysis project Ga0099797, IMG submission 89871) | Marine eukaryotic communities from CALCOFI LINE 67, Pacific Ocean - C012_Sort48C_1 | ecosystem: Environmental > Aquatic > Marine > Oceanic | place: Pacific Ocean: Monterey Bay | collected... | reverse complement strand
GCTCACTGCCGCGTGGATGCCACCTAAGCGCGCCTCCGCTAAATCGTGCATATCATAGTACGTCGGCCTCCCCAACTTCTCCAAAAAGTAATTCTTCCCGAGATTGTCGAAATACCGCGTCTGGTACGCATAAAACTGCAGCGTGTCCACCAGTTCACCAGTCGATGTTAGCAAGATTTTCACATCCAGCCGCCACTTCTTCGACGACCCGTCTTCGTCTTTTTCGCCCGTAATTTGTTGCGATATTCGCTGCAGATTCTGCGAGATGCGCCCGCCAGCTTGTGATGCAGTCCCATCCGTGCTAGTTCCTCCGGCTAAAGAAAAAGGATCTCTCCAGCCATAGGCTGTTGTTACTGGCGTTTCCTCCTGCCGCATCAGGACACGCCCCGCGATACGCTCCATCAAAGAGGCACCTACGAGTTCTGTCTCCGCCTTCATCGGCGGCGCGGCAATGCCATTCACCACCAGCGTGAACTCCGCAGTGTGGTTGTGGACTAGGTAGTCACTACTGTTCCGGAAATTTACCCCTAGACTCCCTCGTCCGGGACAGACATCCATCGTGACCACCTTGCCGCCTTCTAAGATAAATGGGATACTACCCGCTGTTTCCTCGCCTATCAGCGCCGGGCTCGACCAAGTCTTCATACCCGCGCACCGGAATTTGATTTTTTTCACATCCCCCTTCGGAACCGCAAACTCCCCCGGCCGCAGCATCCAATTCTTCATCTTCCCCGCGGAACCCGTACTCGCGGCACCCATATCCAGCGACCGCGAATTTGTAGCCACCTCCGACGGCTTCATGATAGTCACGATCTCGATGATCGGCGCGTCCTCGCCCTCGCTCACGTTATTGAACACGATTCGCGGCAAGATGTACAGCATGCGACACGTCGCGTTCATCACTTGGAAATCCTCCGCTTGGATACAAATGTTTAGCGCGGGCACCGTGCAGAAATTAGCGGGCACCTCAACTTCAATCCCACTCACCTGGATCGTTTGGTTCTTGTCTTGCGTCATGTCGCGCAACAACGTGCAGCCATTCTGGAACGATGGATATCTGTCAATCTGCAAGTTGTCGCCGGTGCGGTCCATCACCCACACCGGACACACGAGTCTCACTTGCAAGCCGAGAACGCAGCTCACTGAGAATGGCTTGTGCTTCATATGCGTCAGAGTGATATCAACGTACTGCTCCTGCTCTTGCTCTTGCTGCTGCGAGCTGCGCTTGGAGCCACTGTCCTTGGATGAAGATTTGCTTGTGCTCGGTCTTTTGAGGCCAGCGGGTTTCGACGACCCGAATTTCCGCTTCTCCTCCGCCTGCAGCGGTATGAACGCGGGGATATTGGTGTACGCGTTCATGGATCCCTCGTTGGATTCGGACCACACTCGGACCTGGAGGATGACATACAGTCGAGGATCGACCTCGTAGCAGTGCCATTTCGAAAAAGGCTGCACATGCGCCATCGACACTTTCTTGAACCCCGACTGAGCGTTCGTGGAGCACGCGACGATAACTTCCAGACAGCAGGGCAACGCGTTTTCGAAGGTCAAGGACGGCGTCACGTGGATGTCGCACAGCGTCTCGCTTGCCGGAGGCCCGCTCGTATAGGAAAACTTTTGGAGGAGCACATAGAGAGGCGCACTTGAAGATGTCGAGGTGGTGGTGATCGTTGGCGTATTTTTTTTGTCTAGTGCCTGTAGCGCCGCGTCTTTCAGCGCTGTCCCGGTATCTTTTAACAGCTCGCCAGTATCGTGCACTATATGTATCGCAGCCTTGTGGAGGGCGTCCTCTTTTTCTGAAGGCATGGGATGCTCTTTCCTCACAACGTACACGGCGTAGCTCCAGGATTCATCCCCCTTCAGGAACTTGCTCACGTCAATCGGCGCCGTGTACTCCATGTCCAGCATGCGGATCTCGATCGTATTCTGGATCAAACTCATCATACAGTCCGGGCCCAGGTCGATCACGTGGTCGTTGTGGCCTTCATGTTCGCGGAATACTGTTGTGGCGTAATTGCACTGAATAGGATACACGGCCTGACTTGGATTTGACTCGCGTGCGTCTAACAGATGGCTTCCGAGATACTTCCGCTTCGCGACCATCAGATACGGCCGGCCTACTGATTTTCGCCGCGCTGGCACCCGGATTTTCAACGGGATCGCCAGCGTGTTATGCAGCGTCACCCGCGTCGACAGACACAACAACTTGTGCGACGGGTCCGGCGTCAGCATCCGCGCGATGAACATCCTGTTCAAAAGATACGAAAATAATCTATGAAAAAAAAGTTCCCTCACCTTGCTAGTGTGGAATACGCTTTTTCTATGTTATCGTCTTCGTCTTCGGCAGTGGGCATTTTCAGCCAGATGCTACCGTTCTGATACAAACACAGCTTCTCTGAGGCACCACGGGCAGAAGCTAGATGCCGCACCTGGGTACTGCTCCTACCGGCCTTCGTAGGCGAAGCGTCCTCCGACCTCCGGGTTTCGGCACTCGCGCCCTCACCCTTCTTGTCTGGGTAGTAATCTTCCACTAAGAAATTTTCCAGTGTGTTCATCGACGATTTGGGCTCGGGGGACATCCGGGAGCGCTGCGGACCGCCGCCACCTCCTGTGGACGACGTCATGTGGACGCTGACTTCGTCGGCTAGTGTCGGTAAGATGTTGTTATCCAGGTCTAGATACGGTGCTACCCCCGGTTTGTTAGCCACTTTGTCCAGAACTCGAGTCTTTCCCACCTCTTTCCTTCCGAGCGCTTCCGACTTGGTAGGATCGGCTGCATTTTTGTTTTTTTGGAGTTGTTCTGCCCGCCACTGCTTTATATCCGTCGCGCCCTTCGTAGCCCCCGCCGACGGCTGCATGTAGAATAAAACATCACACTCCGCCGGCAACAAGTTTAAACATCTGAATTTCGCGAAGTCCACGGCATCGTCGTCCACTTCTATTGTGGAGCCGAAGCCACGGGCCGGGATTTCTCCTATTTTATCCGATACTCTTTTCCCTTCGGAGGCAGGAACCGCTTGCTCCGCTTTCAAGCTCTCGGCGAAGTACGGCACGAACCACTTGAGCTTCTGGATCGCAGTCGGTGAAAAGTTGATCAACAACGGTCTTTGATCGGCTTGGAACGAGATGTCTAGACCCTTGGTTCCTCGCATCTCGAGGGAAAACTTGTTGATGTTGAACGTTTCAATCAACGGCTCCCACGAACCACACCGCGTGTTGTATATGTTGATTTCGATGAAAAACCCACGGTCCGTATTGATGCTGAGAACTTGATGCGGATGCACGGTCTTCGTACTCCCGGGCGGAATGGAGGAATGGAAAAACAAAAACACATCCGGTAGCTGCATCTGTAGTTCTAGCACTGGGATCACCGTATCCCCAAGGACGATGTCGAGCTTCGAAAAACTCATGGACATATTCACTTGCGTGGAGGGATGTTCCTCCGCCGTCATTTGTGAAGAAGACGTCGCCCCCCCAGGGGATGAGTCTACTTTCGTACTACTACTGCTACTCGGCGTTACTTGACCCCCAGCTTGCTCGCTGTACCGACCAGCGTTCGCGGCCTTCACAGCAGCGCCCGACACACGACTCCTGCGCGCTTCTAGCTCTGTGGTGATGCGTGTCAACCGCTTCTGCGCCTCCGCAGATGCGTCAGTGTTCATCAACTCATCATTTTTCCCGGGACTTCCCCCCACCATGCTCCCGGCGCTCCCAAGCTTGGCATTGCGAGCTACCTCCCACTTTTCGCGGAGTTTCTCGTACGCAGCCATCATTCGCTTTTCGTTGTGTTCCTGGCTCTGTTTGTCGAGTATCCCGGTAATGGCCTGCGGCACCGTGAGCAGCACCTTACAGGCTTGGGGGGCCACGTGTAGATAACAGTTTTCGATCTGCAGAATGATGCTCACGTTATTCAGCTTCCCCCTCTGCTGCATCTCCAAGTCAACTTTGATCGGAACGGGCTTCAGCACGTAGAACTTCTCCCGTTGTACGGTGGTAACCTGCAGCGACGTCTCATCTAAACCTAAACGCAACTTGTACAGACCCGCGTAACACGGCTCCATCGTACGAAGCAACACGCTACCCAGCGTAAATGTAGCAGATGCGCCTTTTTTCAAAACGAAATCCTCGTGCAGGTTTTTCCTAGGCATGATAAGACCTGATTTCGACTCTAGTTGGATCAAGGGGGATAGCAAACTCACGTGGAGCTCCATAGCGTCCGGTAATCTCTTCATAATTTCTTCTTGGTGCTTCTCGTACAACGCGTTCCCGAAATCATATGCAGCATCTGCGTTCTCCACATACCTTAATTATGATCCAGCCCACTGATGTGTTTTGAAACAGACGCGAAAGGGGGAGAAAAAAGCCCAGCCAAAGCGAAAAACCTGTCTAGAGTCTCGTCTGACACGATGCCTTTTGGCGAGCTTGCATCTATGCCACCCGCAGAATCTTCCACCTGCGCCGCGGCTCTGTTGATCTCTTTCATCGCTTCTACTGTCTCGCCCACTGCACTCGTGTTCACGAAGTTCTGCACATGGCCGATCGCTCCCGGGCGGAAATAGAAGCCCATGGGCACCGAGTGGATGCATATCCCCAGTATATTCCTCGTCTCCCCCAATTTGTTGAACACAATCACTTTCCCCGCGTCCCTTCGCATCCTCGTCAAGTCTTTCCGGATCGTATCCAGTGACCCACGATCTCGGTCCAAAGTGTTCATGGCCGCTGCCTCAATCTGGGTCAGTCCCGTGATGCTGGATTTGGAGCCGGTTCCTTTCGCGAGAATCTTTTTACTGTGAAACTCCTTCGTAGCGAGCGGTTGCCCAAACTGCCGCATCTCGAAGGCATCCATACCTACCGAGATTTTTGCTGCTGCCTAGGGGTAAAGTAGTAGAACAAACCCATGATTAGCAGCCACTCCTGGCCGTCGTTGCCCCGACAATCCACTTTCGACGCCATGCCGAACAGAAACACCATACCCTGGAGAAAGTTAGCTTTATATTTCTGGCAAAAAATTCGCTTCAGTTCAGTACTTACCTCTAAATTCGCGTAGAGAACTTCGACTTTATCCTTTTGGGTCATATTCCTATGCTCCGGAATCGACTGCAGCTTCTCCGAGCTTAAGCCGGCTTTTGCGAGGCTATGGTCTTCCAACAGCACGGAGAAGTTGCTGCAACCGAAGCCAACGACGACTTTTTTGGGGACGTCGATGTCTTCCATGGTTTTGGCTTCCGCGTTCAGGTTGTCGACCACTTTCTTCTGTAGATCGGAGTCCATAAAGCTGCCTATTACACTAGTGTTTTCCTTACTGTAATTGTTGATGTCTTCTTCGGTCACTTCCACCTTCTTCCGCATCAACCAGGAGCCCCAGGACTGTTCCTTCTTTTTTTGCTCGGAAATCTGGTTCACCACCTTTTCGACTCGCTTCTTAAACTCCTCATGCACCCGCATCACAGCGTGCCGCGTGGCCGCGCGCCACTTCCCCAAATAGTACACCGAGATCACATCCTTTAATTTAAATTGAATTGAACTCAATTGGGGGAACCCACCGACCTCGAGCAGTTGGAGCCTCGCTTTATTATCGCTAGTGTAGGCGACCGTTTTTTCCTCTGCCCGATCGGTTCGCTGTTCGGCTTCATCGGAAAGCTGGAGATCAAAAAGAAGCTTCTGCTTGTACAATTCCATGTACTCGTCCTTGTTCGCCGCGTGGTCTGGGTTCACTTGCATCACCCGCGACTTCGGACCTAGTAGTGCCTCCGTCACCCGCTTCTTGTCGGCGCCCATCTGGCTCACGATCCGCATCATCGCGAAGTACTGCGACCGGGTCATCACCATCCCGATAGACTCTTCCGAAGTCACTGCGTCGCTCCTCGGCAGGGGAAAACACTAGCGAAAAGTGGAAAAAAATCACTAATACTGCTCCAGCAGATGCGCCACGGCGCTGTCCCGTAACTTGTTTTTGTTTGCTTGGGTTCTAGTGGTCAATTCTAGCATCATCCGAATCAGCCCTTCCCGCGGCACGTGCCCCAATTTCAACGACACCTTCATCGGCTTCAGAATGTAACCTTTGCAGAAGGTACCCGCAATCATTTGACAAAAATCAACTGGCCCCAGACCTGGCCCTTGCAGTGCGGCTGGCTTCGAAGGCATGCTCTGGAGGCTTTGCAGGTTGGCTTCATCTATAGATGCATGTGTATGGAACGGCCGCCCCAGAATTCGATTCGAATATTAAACTGTAGAGACTGTATTGACTTTTACCTTCCTCAGCATCGTAGAACTCGTCGTCGTTGTCCGTGGATGCGAACCTCGTTACCCCTTGGCTACTACTCTTCACCAGTTCGCGAGCCTGGGAGAGTATTAAAGACTAAATGGGCAAAACACCTTCAACTGATGCGACAAAAAGTAACTGAAGTGCCTCTTTCTGTATCTCGTCTGAAAACCAGACGGAAAAATTGTCGATCTCAATCAACTTGAACAGAGGCGCCTGTGGCTGCGCTACATCGTCCTCTGCCTCCCCGGCCTCGTCGATCAACTCGAAATTCTCGTTCACTGTTTTTACCTAATTTTTCGGGGCACATTATCAGGAGGTCTGGCCTTCGCTGGCATGCAGATCTTACCAACAGACTGCCGAGATTCACCCCGATATCAGCGTGATACACTGCGTCACTGAACACGAAGTTCACATCACCTGTGATTTTTCGTGGGGGGTGCCACCTGTGATTTTTCGCTAGGAATACGGATCTCGATGTGAATGTTCTTGATCACGCGCCTCGTCAGCTTGGCTGCGAAACTCACATCTTTTTCAAAGTGACTAGTCGGGCTTTGCACTGTTCCAACACAAAACAAACCAGTGCCGGCGGTCGCTGGGTCTTCTGTGGCCCCAAGTCTCGAGGCGGTTTCCTCGACGAAGAGCTGGTTTTCGACCAGTTGATTTTCGCGCGCTTCGACCGCTTTCAACTTTCCTTCGCGTAGTTCTTGGACCAAAGTTTCGAGCGGCTTCTCCCTGGTGTGTTTCGACTTCAACCGCACATCTACTCGCTCGATGATCAACGAGACTTTCCCCGACGTAAGACTGGACCACGGCACTTGGAGCTGGATCATGCCGATCGAGCCGGTGACGACTTCCAACTCTTGGATCCCTAGTAACTGGAAGAAGTCCTTCCTTACCCGCAAGTCTTCGAGTTGCAATGTGCCACTCCATACTCCCAGATGCAGTTTGTCGCGCTGAATCCCCTCCACGTACGGATCCAGGAACTGCAGCAGCACCTTCTCCAACACGCCTTCCAACATTCCTCTCCAATAGGTCCTTACTCTGACGTTCCACTACTTTGCCATATCACACCATACTCCATATATGCCATGAAGCCAAACAGTGTACGGGTCGACTGCCCACATCCTATGCGTAAGAGTAGCTGTGACTCAGTATAAATTCACGCTGGGGCAAGCTCGTCGCATACGAAGACCCTAGAGACAGAAAAATCCAGTGTTGAAGTCACACTCGAACTGCTGTACACGCAACTATCGGGTCCCACGACCACACAACTTGCACGGCTAACCGATAAAAAGTTAACGTAACTAAGAATCTTAATTAGTTGACAACCTGTGCAGGAATCTTTGAGGATCGTATGCATTTTTCTAATACTGTCATTTGCATCCGACCGGTTCGTCAGATCCGGTTTCACAGAGACCCCACACGGAATAACAATACGCGTACTTTGCAGAACACCTCGCTGTTACCTGCGTTGATCAAAGACGCGTACTTTGCAGTTTCAAAAACGTGTTTTTTCTTCATGAACATTCGCGTTTTTTCTAAACGCGCGTTTACAAAGACGTGTTTTCAAAAAGTCAAACACGTCTACAGTTAAAAGCCAAACTTCGGGTCCCTGTTCAACTGTTAAAAGAGCCAGCCTGCCACACCCACGGGGGGTTGGGAAAATACAGTTCTACAACAGAGGAGCAGAAGAGGCTCCTCTTACGCTGCCGTACTGACCCTGAAGCAGAATTGCACACGGCCGGGCTAACTGCATGAAATCTAAGCTGAGTGCGTACAGGGCAGAGCGACTTCGGTCGTGGCAGACGCAGGTTCACGGTTAGAAAAGACTCCCGTAGTACATCTCGAAGCAGAGCCAGACGAAGAGGAAGCATGCCGGGGTCGAGCGAAGCGTGCCTGATCACCCATTAGACTCTAGATACTCATCCTTTTAAAACCACGGGGGGGTGGGAAAATACAGTTCTATATTGAAATTTTTTTTTCGGAGTGAAAAAGAGGAGCATCTTACGCTGTCGGGAAAATGAGGGGGAAATGCTACTGAAGGAGAGTGGGATTTAGACCCGGGCACTGTGGGACCCGGTAGGATTGTACTTGATTATCGTAAACAGCGATAAGTTTTTTGTGTGCATAAGGTCGACGCTTGGTCCCACGCTATTTTACACAACCCCCACAGCTAAAAATATTTCATTTTAAAAAAATATAATCCGGGCTTGGCTCATCGCTTCACACCAAATTTAGACAAGTGGATGTAGGGGCTTTGGTATTTTCCTGTTGCCGCAGTAGCGTCAAAAGGGACCCAGTAAGCCTTCTCTTAAAAGCCCAACGGCGTGAGTCGTGAACAGCTTCTAGATGCGATTTAGACGTAGTCCTCGTAATGTGGCCACCACATTTCAGATTTCAGCTTCTCAAACCAGCCGTCTTTGGGTCTCTCCACGGTCGCAATGCCTTCCCTTTCCGCCACCTCGCAGACACCTAGAAGGAATTCTTAGTAGCTGAGTCGGAATCCTAGCTTTGCCTAAGCCTAAGGCCGCGGAAGTGAGTTGCACTAGCAGCCTTCTTGGGAAAACAAAAAACGGTGCAGTCTACCTCGTGCCACTTTGGCGGTGATCTGGCGAATGTCGTTCAAGTTGGGGTAGATGGAACCGCTGGCGAGGTTTTCTTTGGACACTTGCAAACTTAAACTTCGAGCGGCTTCATAGAACATACTGTCGGTGATCTTCGTCGCTCCGCACCGCACCGCGCCGTAGCCCACTCCTGGGAAGATGTACCTGTGTTGAAAACGATATAGATGTTATAAAGAAATTTTGTGTACATGTTGTTTCCCTGGCCCGTCACGTAGGTCTTGCCGTTCAGTTCCACGGGGTCGAAGGGGGAACCCGACGAAAAGATGCCTGTGTTTTCAAGTAAAGTGGTCGGAAAGTGGTCGGAGCTGTTTTTGACTGCAAATCCTAAATAATACAGTCTCCGTTGGTCCAGGTATAGGCTTGTTCGGCCGTGCATTCGGCTTTGCTGGTCGGGTTCGACAAAGCCATCACCACAGGCCTGGTCCCGCCCCCAGTACCTACAAGCATGCGAAAAAATTACAGCGGGCGAAAAAATAATACAGCCAGCGAAAATACAGTCCTTGTGCATGCCCTTGATCATATCTTCCGTGAACGCGCCTCCGGGCAAGCCGGCCAATCCGATCAACACTGTGGGTTTCTTCTCCTATGGATTTTATTAGGACTCGCTTTTCTGCTACAATTGCTGATCGGTCCCAGGCTGGGTCCCAGACCTTAATCGCGACTTCTAAACTCACACTGGGCTCGCCATCTCTTGCAAACGGCACTTTGTGAGCCTGCATCTTGTTCTTGTCTTCGCGGGTTGTCGTCACCGTTCCCTTGGAATCGACGAGCCTTTAGAAACAACTTGTTAGCCGTAATGTGAGCCAGGGTCCCACCCAACACTGAATCCAAACACTGAATACCAGAAGTTTGTCTTCCTGAATTGCTCAATCGTTGTGGTAGTGTCGCCTGCAGCCCGTGCTTCCTGAAAGTCGATTCCACAAAATATCATACCAGCTGCTGTAATCACCCAGCAGCCGTAGAGAGGGGGGCCCTTTTTATACGAGAAGCATGCCGGTGGCGATGAGATCAGCGACGCCGACGCCCGCGGAACCGGCGCCCAAAAACACGATTCGCTGTTCCCTCAACGTAGCCTTGACGCCGTCTGCCCTCTGGATTCGAAGCGCTGTTTAAAGTCGGTGTTTCGTAGCCATAGGGGCCCCAGCAATTCACTATTATTACCTGCAAGTAATCCTGCCAGCACGACTGCGGCAGTGCCTTGGATATCGTCGTTGAAGGACAGCACTTGATTTCTGTATTTGTCTAACAGCCCGAAAGCGTGCTCGTTGGAAAAATCCTCGAACTGAATGCACGCTTTCGGCCACCTTTTCATGCCCACGTCACGCACAATTTTTCCCCATCATTATTAAACCTCCAGCGTACAGCTTCAACGAATTTGTCCATCACGGTGTAGAACTCGTCGTCGCCAGGGCGCTCATCGTGTATGCCGATGTAGCCCGGGCTCTTCTTCAAAGCTTCGTTATTCGTACCCATATCCACCGTGATCGGAAGCGTTCTCCAGGGCATGAAACCTTGGGAAGCGGAGCATGAGTCCCAGAAGTTTTCCCATTCAATCGGAAAAAGAGAAGTCAAACAAACCTGCAGCAGCGACGTACAAAGCGAGTTTGCCGATAGGAATCCCCATCCCGTTCACACCGAGATCGCCCAACCCGAGAATCCGGCTGCCGTCCGTCACTACGATGATATCGATGTCGTGCTGCGGCCTAGCAATTCAGATCCTTAAATTAGGGGGGGGGGTTGCCGGCCAACCGGCCCATAAAACTCACCAGTTGCGGCAAATGTCTTTGAAGCTGTCTTGATCTTTGCGGCTCAAGTACAGACCGCGCACGCGAGATCGGTACATGTCAGAAAACTCCAAGCATGCTTGCCCTTGGAGGTTTGATCGAATTGATTACTTGTAAGTGGGGTGTAATTACCGACAGTGGGCGTGTAGACGATAGGCATCGTATCCATAATGTTTTCGAGGAGAAACCGATAGTAAACCGTCTCGTTACGATTGTGAAGACGCTCCAAGAAAATGTACCTAATGTTTAATATCTACTAACAGCGAATTCTACTCAATCTCGGCTGCAGTACTTGGTCATCGAGTTGGGGGACTTTTCAAAGCTGATTTTCTGGCGGGCGAGCTGTTGCTCAATCGTGAACTGGACCGGTGGCAAAAGCCCGCGCAACCCCAGCAGATCACGTTCTCTCTCCGTAAACGCCGTACCCTAGTGTAACGAAAAAAGTTTATGTCCAGCTGTTCTTTTCAGAGATATACGAAGACCTTGTTGAGATAGGGGTCGCGAATGATGTCTAGTCCACGGAGACGAGTCAAACGCTGAGCTGAAAGTGCTGTGGCGCGCTCCACAGAGTTATCCACCCAGGGTGCGAGACAAGTCCTCCTAGTCGGGCTCCCACCGCCATCAGAGTCCATACTGTCTTGAGAGTATTTTCTACCCGGTTCCGGCATCTTTTCGTAAAATGAAAAGTTTTCAAAGAGTTTGGGTGGAAAAATTTCAAACAAAAAATCTTCTTCTGTTCTGAAAGCGGAATTACTAGCTGAATTTTTTTCCACAAATATTTTCTGTTCGGCCTGCTGTCAATGCCTAGACAGAGCTCAACGATATAGAAGTGCGACCCTGAATTGCAACAAAAAAAATATGAAATTCCCCCCCGCCCTATGACTGTTGTGAACGCCCACACACAAAAAAAATAACACACAAAAATATTCAACAAGCCGCTATTTACTCGAACAATTTTTCACACTAATTTGATAACCCTGCCAGACTAACAGACTTTTGCGACCGAACACTACCTTCGTACGGACCTATTGATAAGAACAGCCAGCGACCTTTGTAGGGACTAAAAGGCGAATTGCTACATGTACACGACTCCCAGCCAATTTCTTGTAGCCACAGTGAGTGAGACTTTGAGGAAAGCGGCGAAAAGCCGATTTTCGCGATTTCCGCGAAAAGATATACTCCGCTCGACAAACATACAGTGACGAGACACACGAGATACACTGTGCCGCGTGTGAAGACGGACTGCTGAATCAAACATACAGCACGTGGCAGCCTTTATTTGAAGAATGTGGAGAAGCGTTCCCTAGCTGAAAGCAGCATTTCCAAGAAGTAGGTACAAATAAGCTTGCAGGAGGCGTACTCCTAGAACCGGTATGTTCCCAAAAAGGGAGAAAGGTTCCCTCAATTTACAATCAAGCCCGCCAAAGCTAGTTTCTCCCCCACACCGATACAGTTTTTTCCTGAGCATTTCTGCTATCATATAGCACTTCCTGCTAAGTCATTCGTCTTCTCTGAACTGATACTTATCGAACTCGTTTAGTTCTCCTTCTTGTTACCCGTGCTCTCGATCTCCTCGCTGTCTGAGCCGTCTTTCTCAAGCTCCCACGGGGGGAAGAACCAGACCTCGCCGCCAGTAATGCCCTTCTCGATGTTGACCTTTTTTCCCAATTTAAGATCAGAGTAGCCCAGTCGTTATCTAATAAATACTGTGATCGCAGCTTTCCTCGGGTTGTGATTGGTTAGGTTTTGCGGCTTGATGCTCAGAATTCGCTCTTCGCCTCCCGGTTTTTCAGGCGCTATCTTCACGCGGATTCTACCAGCATCCTGCGTCTCTTTCACTTGCTTCATCACTCTGCAAAATATAGCCGCTGCAATTCGCACACAATGAAAAAGGAATTCTTTACAATCCTCTCTTGCCGTTGAGCTCGGCCTTCGAAAGGCCGCCGAGCGTGACTGGATCACCTTCTCCCCACTCGGGCTAAGTTTCAAAACGACTCGCCCAAAGAAACCAAACCCGGCTTGCTTTCGAAAGATTATATTTTACTCTCTTCATCAGCTCCCAGTTTATGGAGTCCGTCTTGAAGGTGTAGCCTCTGTCCTTCAGGAGGGTCTTCTCGAAAGCAACTTTGCCATCCACCTATTCAATTTTCAGAGGAGTACACTCACATGAAATTGCCCCAGCTTACAATACCATGATTCTAAGTCCCTTGGGTTGCGATTGCACCTTGACGTCTTTCACCATTGTTTCATAGGGCACCCAAAACGCCATGTCAATATCTTTCTCCGTCTGCACGATTTCATACCTAAGGTTTTCCGTAAAGAATTCTCATGGAGAATTGGGAAATGGCTTTACGTTTCGTGGTCCGTCCAGTACTTCTGCTGACCAGCGGGGGGCAACTTCTTCTTCGGCGCTATCAAAATCAAAAAACTTGCTTTCACGCAGTATTCTAAATCTGCTTATCATATACGTTCTTTCGGCCCACCTATTCCGTCAATGCCAAATTTGTCCAAGACATTCACTGCCTCTCTAAAAATCCCGTTGCCGTCTTGCCCTGGCTCCAGCTTTTATTTCACATGTGTTTACGGGCCCTCTCTTTTATATTCATATTTACGAATGCTGCTTCGCGCTTGATCTCTTCAAACTGGACTTCTAACGCCGCCTCAGCCGCTTTTATGCTGTCCCAAAACTTCTTCGTAATGATGTTCTGCCGATAGCTGTAATAGCGGGGTAATACAGCCAAATTTGCGTGAGATTAAAATACAGAGGGGTGTTTTGTCGCAGGTCTTTATCTAGCTTCCGGTACAAATACACCCACCACACTGCTCGCTCCATCAGCTTCATCCTAATTTCCACAAATTTCTTTCCACAAAATATTTGGAGAAGGAGAGGCATCTTACTTTAGGAAGCTTTTTTTCTGGGCCTCTAGCTTTTGTGGCCAGTCCTCCGGAGCTGGCTCATCGTTTGCTATTCCATTCTGCTTGCAATAGTGGTCCTCGAACAAGTCGAGACTCTGATAATACACCTCCGACTTCTGCATGATCTTTGACTCTGTGTTTCGACCCGCGTTTACTACGTTGGGGCCCGAAAAAGGGAGAAAACCTTCCCAGACGTAGACGTCGGGAACGCCGAGCAAGTCGCTCATTACTTTTGACTTCTCCTCGTCTTTCTGTGCGAGTTTCCTCCGCACCATGTAGGCCAGAACGCCCACGCCAATCGCCAAAGGAACGGCCACGAAGAACAAAATCATGAGCGAGTCCAGTTCCTTCATCAACGACCATCTCGGGCCCTGGTCCAAGAACTCCTCACCGCCCCCCTCAGGCATTGAATCCGCCATTTTTTCAACCACCCCTGACTATGTTCGGACAGGCAAGAGAGTCTCTCTTCTAAGAGCTCCCTGTTGTAAGGGCTTCTCAAATAGTACAATGTATTTCTGGGCGCTACAAAAGTGTGTAGTTCTAGGCTTCGGGGCAAGCGCTCTGGGGTTGTACAATTTAAGGAAAATGGGTTTTCAAAAAATATGCTACTCAGAAGAAGGCGTTGTGGGGCTGCGCCAATACTACTATTACGGGTCTGTACACGTTTATAGGGAACTAGACGGGGGGAGAACTTGTATTTACAGGGTCTGCGAATGGGTCTGAGATTCAGAAATTTTGCTGGATGTGGATCAAGACGCGATTTTTTTTTTTAATCAACACGAACTTTCTTTCACGACCCGATTTTAATAGAAACTGTTTTTCACGACCCGCGACGAACTCACTCGCGACCCCTCAAATTTATAATAAAGCTCACACTCATTTAATACAGCTCTTTACCCATGATATATGGAACTCTACTTTCGAACACCAAAACCCGTCTTCTTAAACCTGGACCATGTTCTCTGGAACATACTGCTTTCCCAAAAAGCCCGTTTACGTATACGAAAACGGGGAGCTGGAAGCCCGTTTCAACACAAGAGAACTACTAGCTGTCGTCCTTCCAGTGGTTCCCGCAACGATCGCACCGATACGTGGTCACGGGGTCGCCATGATCGTTGTGCCAGCCGCGTTGCACCTATATTCCGCGAAATAAGCTGGGGCTACTGAAATTGGAAAACCGTCTTGGAGAAGATAC
>Ga0099797_101148_pt1 | contig 14786 bp, 13 predicted proteins | sample Uncmet_Sort48C_1_FD_89871 | JGI IMG/M metagenome (GOLD analysis project Ga0099797, IMG submission 89871) | Marine eukaryotic communities from CALCOFI LINE 67, Pacific Ocean - C012_Sort48C_1 | ecosystem: Environmental > Aquatic > Marine > Oceanic | place: Pacific Ocean: Monterey Bay | collected... | reverse complement strand
GTTCGTTTGAGGTAGTGCGTCCCAGTATCGTGTGGGCGGTTTGCTGATTTTTCGCGTAAGGCGTGTATATATATATATGTATATATATATATATATAATTTATTACCCTTTATATATCTTGTATAGCTTTTCTATTCATATGTATATATTCTATTTTTATATATATATATATATATATACACATACATATATCCCTGTTTGGGGGAGGACATTCAAATATGGTCGCTATCCGGGACATTCCGAGGAACAGATAAAGTGCACAGCTTTGTTAACGGATCATAACGGAACCCTTTTCGGTCGTTTCGGATACAGCTTTTCAAAGGTTTCAGGTAATTTAGTTTATAAAGTTCAAGATTTAAGTTAATATTTTGTTACGCTTTACATTGGAGGTCAAAATTATGTGCCATCCGTCCGTCCGCTCGCCTTCCCCCCGGCGCTGATTATCAGGGTGCCGTGGTCTGGGACCGGAAAATAGGTTTGAGGGTTTAGGGCTTACACAGGGAAGCTGACAAATAATGGCTTTTGGCCACAGCCTCCCAACAAATACAATACAATATGGGCCCAAACCCGAAACCCTAAACCCTAATTACCGGGAATCTCAAAAAAACTGAAACGCACCCTGAAGGCAAACGACCTTAAACAACAAGGTTTTTAGGGCTTTGATAGACCACTCCATGGCTTGGGGGCCTACAGCCTGGGAGGCTACCGTCTGGGAGGCTACAGTCTGATCCTGAGAAACCGATTTCGGGTCTGTTAGCCTCCGGACTGGGGAGCTACTGTCTGGGAGGCTACAGGCTGGGAGGCTACAGTCTCGAGGTAACCGATTTCGGGTTCAAAATGCACCGTCTGGGAGGCCACAGGCTGGGAGGCTACAGTCTGGGAGGCTTTAGTCTCGAGGTAACCGATTTCGGGTTTGGAAACGCACCGTCTGGGAGGCTACAGGCTGGGAGGCTACAGTCTGGGAGGCTACAGTCTTGAGGTAACCGTTTTCGGTTTCGAAAATGCACCGCATGGGAGGCTACAGGCTGTGAGGCTACAGTCTGGGAGGCTACAGTCTGGGAGGCTGCAGTCTCGAGGTAACCGATTTTCTGTTTTGAGATTGCAACGTCTGGGAGGCTACAGGCTGGGAGGCTACAGTCTGGGAGGCTACAGTCTCGGAGGCTACAGTCTCGAGGTAACCGATTTCGGGTTTGAATATGCACCGTCTGGGAGGCTATAGTCTGGGAAGCTACAGTCTCGAGGTAACCGATTTCGGGTTTGAAAATGCACCGTCTGGGAGGCTACATGCTGGGAAGCTACAGTCTGGGAGGCTACAGTCTCGAGGTAACCGATTTCGGGTTTGAAAATGCCCCGTCTGGGAGGCTACAGGCTGGGAGGCTACAGTCTCGAGGTAACCGACTTCGGGTTTGAAAAGGCACCATCTGCGAGGCTACAGGCTGGGAGGCTACAGTCTGGGAGGCTACATTCTGCGAGGCTACAGTCTCGAGGTAACCGATTTCGGGTTTGAAAATGCAATGTCTGGAAGGCTACAGGCTGGGAGGCTACAGTCTGGGAGGCTACGGTCTGGGAGGCTACAGTAAACACGCAAACGGCCGCAGAATGGCGTCAAGTCATGTTTTGCGCGCTGGCATGAGAGAACACGATGATTTTGGTGCCAATTCTAAAGCGCCGCAGAGTGACGCACGTTTTAGGAATTCTATGTCCTAAATAGCCGATCTGGGGTTTGGAAATGCACATGCTTGTTCTTAAAGAAATTTAGAGGACCCTTCAACGTAAACGTTGTTTAGGGAATTTGTGTTGGCTTAGCCGGCCCAGAAATACAATATAATATGGGCCAAAAGCAGAAAGTACAATATGGGCCAAAATCAGAAGAAAAAAAAAACGGCGGAGGCCAACGCTGAACATATTAGCGGGCCACATTATGTGGGGCGGCCTTCGGCCGCCCCTCACCACATCGTGGCGGCCGCCTCCGGCGGCCGCCATCATGTGGCGACTCATTATGCGGCCCGCTAGTATTTCCAGCATTTGCCTCCGCATGTATTTTCTGCTTTTGCCCCATATTGTATTTTCTGCTTTTGGCCCATTTTGTTTTTTTGTGCCATGTGTTTTATCAGCTTCCTTTTATGCGGCTACGGCCAAATATGGTCAGGAATAATTGTCAGTGTAGTGACAGTCCCCGCTGCATGCAGGCTCGGAGTCTTCATGCCACTGCCTACGAGCATTTCGAGACATTGGCCAGCAGAGGTGGTGTAGCACGTGCCGAGAATGTGGCAGCTGCCATAGAGGCAGCCAGTGGCTCATGGCGGGAGCCTCTGCATATCTTGAGGGGGGCCTTCGACGCACAGCAGCTCGTCCTTGATGGTCTCGTAGCCGAGGTCCAGAGCTCTGGCAAGCAGCTCAGTGAAGTGGTTGCGCATGCATCTGTAAAAGCCAAGCAGGCAGCTGTCTCCGAGCATGCGGAAAACTCTGAGCGCCTGGCTTTAATAGACACAGCAACATCCACTGCAGCTTCTGTAATTGATAATGGCAGCCGTGCGGCACAGGAAGCAGCTTTGCGATGCGATGCTACTCTGGCAGCACATGCTGATGGCCTTCGTGAGACTGCGTTGTCCAACATGCGTGCTCTCATGGATGTCACTCGCAGCGCCTCGGCTGACCTCGAGGCAGCACGCATTGCAGCAGCTTCAGCGCAGCAAGCTGCCAATGAGCAGATAGATAGCACGACTTGCAGCGCTGTCGTCGGTCTCCGTGAGGAGCTGCGCGGATTGCGCACAGATGCTGACAGGCATGGAGAGTCGCTTCTCAGAGCTCGCGGTCGTGTTGGTGAGGATTGCCTGAATGCCACTGGTCGTCGTGCCTCCATCAGTGAGGCAATCCAACATGCAGGAGATGGACACGCTGCTGCTGTGGCGTCAACATCACCTCCACTCGTCACTGCCTTGCAGACATTGGCAGAAAAGCTTGCCGCGAGGCACGGCCAAGTTGCAGAGAACCTTGGCATCGTCGCTTCACAACTCGATGATGTCCGTCACCGTACGTCAGAGGCTTCTCACACAGGGCAAGCGTCCATACAAGCAGCTCTGAGCAATGGAGGTGACCACTTGACCGACTCCTGGAAGGAGATTGGCGGTGGGTTTTCATCCTTGATTTCCTCGCTGCAGGGCGCTGCAGTTGAGCAGGGCGGCACCTCTGATTGTACAGCTCCCAAATTTCCTGCGAGCCCTAAATCCACAGATTGGCAGCGTTTTTGCTGTCTGGGAGCGTTTTTCGAAAATGTATTCTCCCCAGAGGGCTGGCAAAAGAACCCCCCTAAAATGATGCCGAATGCCAACATGTTTGGATTTTATTGCTTGTCGAATGGTTGTACCCATTTCCACATGCAAATTCGATGCAACAAACACCCCAGATGTATTTAAACACGTCCCCGACCTGTTTTGAAGGGCCCCGGGGCCCGAGAATAGGGTTTATGCACCCGGGGCCGGAAATTAGTGTTGAATGGCTCCGCTCGAAATTTAGCATGTACATCACTTGCCGAAATCCTTGTTGCCGGTGTCTCTGCATTAGACGCAGCGCGCGAGGACATTGCACGAGAGGCAGGGTTGTCGCTAAGGGGCCCCATTCCTCAAAGAAGGGCACCTAATTATTGGTAGTTGGTGAAATTATTAGTAATGAATTGTTGTTTTCCGGTCTGCCGTTTCGGCAGTATTTTTTAATTTTTCAAGGTTTAATATGTTTTTATTCGTTTTAATTGTTTTTATTTGTATTTAATGGTTTCAATTGGTTTGAATGGTTATTTGAACCGATACGCCTCGAATTGGACCAAGTTTCAGCTCAAATGGTCGGTTCTCGACCCGAATCGTGGCATTTTGGGAAATTGGCCCATGGGCTACTGGGGTGGGGGACCACTCTCCGAGAGCTTAAGGTGCCGTCAGGAATTGCGCCCTTAAAAAATATATATTATTTTAAGTCTCCAAACGGCAACGTGGTTTTTGTTGGTATTTGTTGTTGGGGCCGCACCAGGTAAAATAACCTCGTCGTGTGATTTACTACCCCCCCCCCCCCCCTGGAGGTCTCCCACCACCTCTTTATGAGATCCGCGGGCCGCTGGAGGTAAAAACAAAAAAAAAGAGATCCGCGGATCCTTGTTGCCGGTGTCTCTGCATTAGACGCAGCCCGCGAGGACTTTGCACGACAGGCAGGGTTGTCGCTAAGGTGTCCCAATCCCAAAAGAGGGGCACCATATTTGCGGACATAATTAAATCCGTAAAAGGGAATAATTACGGACATAAATCGGACCCACTCTACCATACCCAGCCAACCAGCCATCCAGCCAACCAGCGCCATCCAGCCAACCCAGCTAACCCAGCCGACCAGTCAGCCAGCCCAGCCAACCCAGCCAGCCAATCCACCAACCAGCCACCACACCCAGCCAACCAGCCCCCACCATGTGAGAGGGATTTTTTCTGACCGTACGAAAGTGCAACAAAAACAGGGGTTGCCGATGCAATATTTAAATCAAAACAAAATTAAACATCAAATCATTATTTTACGGGAGGGGCATGGGGCCATGCGCCGTGGGGGCGTGGGGCCGTGGCGGGCCGTGGGGCCGCGGGGTGGGGCCGCCGCCGTGGGCCCCGTGGGCCCCGTGGGCCCCATGGGCCCCATGGGCCCCATGGCCCCCCTGTCCCCACATATAGTTTTTATACAACTACTGTATATTAGATGTTCTTGCTTGATATCCTGCGGGGGATCACCCTGCACCCTCTGCCAATCAAGGAACATCAATCAAACATCAAATTATTTCTTTGGGAATTGGGCCCCTTTGTCACATCCCTCAGAGGCGTCCGCCGGCCGTCCGCCCGCCGCGGCCTGCCCGCCGTCCATCCGCCTGGGTTTCATGGGCCCATGGGCTGCATGGGCCCTATGGGCCCCATTGGCCTTATGGACCGCATAGCTCATATGAGCCCCTAAACCCTAAACCCTATTGAATGCTTTTATTGTTTCAGAATGTTATTTAAATTAAAACCGAGGGAATTCCGAATATCAATCAACATCAATCAAGCATCAAAAGATTATTTTGGGAATGGGCCCCCTTCATCACATCACCGAGAGGCGTCCGCCGGCCGTTCGCTCGCCGCCGCCCGCCCGCCGTCCATCTGCTTGGGCCTCATGGGCCCATGGGCCGCATGGGCCCTATGGGCCCCATTGGCCTTATGGACCCCATTGGCCATATGGGCCCCTAACCCTAAACCCTATTCAATTTGTTTTCATTGTTTCTGAATCTTGTTTAAATTAAAACCGAAGGAGCCTCAATCAACCATCATTTCAACATCAAACTATTTTTTGGGGAATGGGGCCCCTTTGTCGCATCCCTGAGAGGCGTCCGCCGGCCGTCCGCTCGCCGCCGCCCGTCCGCCGTTCAGCCGCCTGTGCCTCATGGGCCACATGGTCCCTATGGGCCTCATTGCCTTATGTACCCTCAGGCTAAGTGACACAGTCAACAGAGGAAACCAAGGGACCACAAGTGACACAGTCAACAGAGGAAACCAAGGGACTACTTAGCTAAGTGACACAACAGGCGAAACCCTCTTATTTAACACGCCGTTGGCCACAGGCCCGGTGAATTTTTTGAATGGGACCCCGTTGTCGCATCCCCGAGAGGCGTCCGCCGGCCGTCTGCCCGCCGCCGCCCGCCCGCCGTCCATCCGCCTGGGCCTCATGGGCCAATGGGCCCTATGGGCCCCGTTGGCCTCATTGACCCCATGGGCCATATGGGCCCCATGGAACAGTTACTGTATATGGGTCCCACAGGCCCATGAAACAATTATTTTGGTCCCATTGGCCCATGGCCACATTTGGAACAATAATCAGTTCCCGAATTATTATATGTGTTCCCTCTGTATTCGAAGCTTGCCATAAAACACCACATCGAAGTCCCGGATGCATAACTACTTCAGAAGAGCACGGAATTTTGAGACGAATCCAATGTGACCAGTGCCAAGACCCGGAAATCACAAACTGAACGAAGGTCCCGGGAACGGACACGAACCAACACATCTCAAAAACAATAAGTAAATCCCTGGGTCTTTGGACATGGTTTATGGGTTTAAATTTAACCCTGATTCTGTGGAGAATTTGGCCCCTTATTCATAACCCTGAGAGGTATCCGAGCTGAGACAAGAAAGACAAGCGGAGGAGCGGCTGATTTCACTATTGGGCCGTCAGCGTGAGGAACTTCAGGCTTGTCCCAAATGCTTGGTATTATAAAGGCAATGTACTTAAATTGGATTAACAGGTTCAAAGCATTTTCTCTGCGATTAATCAACTAATCCCAAAAGAAGTTAAACGATTTGTGGATTGTGTATTAAGTAAGCCCCACCCCAAGTCAATGAAAATGTTGTTGGCTTAATTAACCTTCATATACATGAAAATATTCAGGGAGTGGTTAATACACAAAATAACACATTTTGGAAGTATACAAGCCACACATAATCAAACAAATTTGTGTGATCGATTGTGATTAACATATTCAAAACAAAATAATATATTTTGAAATTAGTGAGTCCACCTGAAAGAATTTAAACGGTTCGGGTTAATTTTATCCAACCATATTCAAACCACTAGTTGATAATAATTAATCAAAAGAAAAATGCACACATGTTTGGATTCATGAACCTAACATTAAATTCAAATATGGTTGAATTAATTAATCCCCAAATAAGATATTTTGGATGAATTAATCCAGAACATCAGTTGAAATATTTTTACATTAAATAATCCAGAAATAAAATAATATATATATATATAGATTTTTTATGAATTCGTACAAACATAAATTTAAATAGTTGTTGAATCAATACATTTCCCAACAAATGAGTTGCTTTGACTTGTTTAGTCTCATTGGACCGTCAGCGTGAGGGACTTCAGTCTTGTCCCAAATGCGTGGTATTATAAAGAACATGTAATCACATTGGATTAACATATCGGCCGCTCGGGCAGTTTATCAAGAGTTCTGTATTTCCGGAGCCCGGGTCCCTTAACTATTTTCCGGCCCCGGGCCCTTCAAAACAGGTAGGGCACGTGTTTAGATTCATCTGGGGTGTTCTTTGCATCGTATGGCATGTGGAAATGGTCGAAACCATTCTACATTCGATCAGATATTTTGGGACACTGGGGTGAGGGACCACTTGCTAAGAGCTCAGGGTGCTGTCAGGAATGGCGCCCAGGAAGCAGCAATTTGGAGAGTGTCAAGTTTGAACAGTGGGAGCGAGGGTTTTGGGAGATAGGACTCTGAACCACGGTGCCTGCACACAAAATTTGAGGCCCCGTTTTGGAGGCGTAACTCATATGGTCGTCGGCGTAGTTGGCGGCGTTGGCGGCGCTTCTCTTCTGAAACGACTCTGGAAATGCCCGTCGGGCCGCCCTTCCACTCGCCCCGGGGGCCAGGATGACGTGAGCTACACAAGCTTCTTCCAACTAATGTTCCTAGGAGAATAGTTTCAATGAACAATACGTAAAAAACATCGAATTAGATGTAATTAAGTTTTCTCTCTCAGTAAAAACTAGAAAGAGAGAGAAGGCAACAACAATCGAACTACAGATGTTTCGATTGGTGTTTTTGTTTTTTCCCCTCTCTCTCTCTCTCTTTCTCTCTCTCTCTCTCTCTTTCTACATGCATGTGCAAAGACTACTTTTCGCTTGATATATACATAAAAAACGGACTGAAAAATACAAATCCGTGAACATCAAAAGAATGACAATATCCAGGGTCGACTTTTTCGTTGGGCACATTTTCCGAAAATGTTTTCTCCCCGACGGGCTGGCCCGAGAACCTACCCAAAGGATGTAAATCCAATTTGTTCACATCTTATCGGCTACACAATGGTTTTTCACAATTTCGACATCAAACTCGATGCAAAAAACACCACGGATGCATTTAAACGCGTCCCCGACTACTTTGAAAGGTTTAATTGAAATCCAAGGAATATCAGGCATATTATCAAATATATAGGGAAAGTTATTTTTTTGCAGGTGGGTGTAGATATGCAAATGCGAACATATTTTATACACATTTCATCACCCTTAATGACTTCCACAAAGGTGGGCGGGCCCGACCAGGATTCGACCAAAAGTCAGAACGAACATGTTTAGTCTGTCTCTCTCTCTCTCTCTCTCTCTCTCACTCTCACTCACTCTCTCTCTCTCTCTCTCTCTCTCTCTCTTTCTAGTTTTTTATGGCACCCAGTCTCAGTCACAAGTCTGAAGTTGCTCCACTGCTTCCACAGATGGGCGGGCCGTCTCAGGCGGCCCGCCCACGTTTGTGGAAGTTATTATGGGTGATGAATTGTGTATAAAATGTTGTGTGCGTTTGCATATTGTTGACGGAAGGAATTAATTAAGCATCACCATGTGAGAAATTTACTCGCTGCCAGGTCCCGGGACTAGTCCCACTCGACTCGTCTCGAAAATCCGCGCTATTCTGAGGTATTGCGTCCGGAGTTCCGATGTGGTATCCAAACTCTCCCTGGGACAGTCCGTTTTTTTTATAAAAAAACTGGGGGATTTGCCCGGCCACCAAATCTTCGCAAACCCAGAGTTCAATCGAAACCAAAAAGTCATGCACCGCCTTTTGAAGTCGGGTACACCAAATATGGGCCCGATTTATTTCTGGTGTTGTTTCGTATCAAAAACGTGTTTTTTGTGGCGAACCATTGATAAAGCTCCAGAACACAAAAGTGTTGTTTAATTAATTCCGTCAAGTGTTGCGCGTTTACATATCTTATCTTGGATGATCGAGGCCCCTCTCTCGGCGGTTCGATAACCTAAACCTCAAACAACTTAAAATCTCCATAAATCTAACAACTCAGAAATTGCAAAACCTTATAATCTAAACAAGCACAACAACATCAACAACAACAACAACAACTCTCAAACATGTAAACATTTAAAACATCACATGTACACAGAAAAAGAAAACTCGAACACCCCAAACCCCTAGAAGCCATTAACTTCAACCCCATCAAACCCTTGAAATCCATCTTGAAAAGCTCAAAGTGACATTCAGCAACTGACCCAGACAAGAACCCTTAGCCCCCCCTCCCACGCCGCGTCGCCGCAGATGGGGTGAGGGCAGAGAGCCAGAGGCGTGGGGCCACAGCGAGGGGGGGTCCAGAGGTGTGCAGCCAGAGGGGTGGGGCCAACCACCACCCACCACCCACATTCACTGGGGAGGGGGGGCACTCTGCACACCCACCTCGCCGCGGGCGGGGGCTGTGACCCAGGTGTGGAGGGAGGGGACCACAAACCCAGAGTGATGGTATGCAGGCGTAGCGGTCATGTGGGTTTCGCCAAACTCCAGAACATATATTACAAGAGGCACGCATGCCCAGGCTCATACAACGTGGTTTGTAAGGCCTGGAGGATGTGGGTTGCCAGGGCTTGCGATTGTCGCTTTTGTCGGGGCGGCAGGCTTTGGTTCACCAGGGCTTGCGATTGTCGCTTTTGACGAGAGGGCAAGCTGTGGGTTACGAGGGCTTGCGATTACCGGAAGGGTATGAGACCAGAGGGCTCAGATTACCGAGGGGCAGGATGAGGGTTGCCAGGCCTTGCTCGTGTCGCTTTTGCCGGGGGGCCAGGCTGCGGGTTACCAGGTCTTGCGATTGTCGCTTTTGCTTAGTGGGCTGGTGCTTGGGGGATAGGGGCGTGACACCAAGGGTGTGACACCGCTGCGCACACGCACACGCACATGCACGACTCATTAAAGGCTTTTGTCCGGGGGGCAAGCTGTGGGTTACCAGGGTCTTTCGATTTCCACATGGGAAGGGAGCTGGATGCTGGGCTCAGTGGGCTGGTGGCTGGGGTGCAGGGGCGTGACACCAGGGGTGTGACACCGTGCGCACACAAACACATGCAGACGCACAGGCACGACTAATTGAAGGCTTCTGAGCTCAGACCCTCTCAAGACCAGAGCTTAGAGAGGGCGCTGGATGCTGGGCTCAGTGGGCTGGTGGGGGGGGGCAGGGGCGTGACACCAGGGCGCGACACCGCGCACGCACACGCACACACACACGCACCCGCACGACTAATTAAAAGCTTCTGAGCTTGGATGCTGGGCTCAGTGGGCTGGTGGGTGGGGGGCATGGGGCGTGACACCAGGGGCATGACACCATGCACACGCACACTCTGACACTCACACGAGCGCCGAATCAAAGGCCTCTGAGCTCTACCCTCTGCAAAGCAGAGCATATGATACTTATAATATATCCAGTAGCCTTCGGTCTTCCTGCCACTGGGCAGTGTATTGTGGAACGGCGACTGTGACGCACACTGCCCCAGTGGAAAGGATCCGCTGGGGCAATCGGATGTGCAATAATTCGCCTACCGACCAATTTAGGGCGCAATGTGGATGGAAGTATCGAAGGTGCATCTACGGAAGCGCCGCCGGAGCATGCAGAGCCGACTGGGGCCAGTGCTGCACGACCGGACCCCTTGTGCTTTGTTCGTGAACAAAAATAACAAATGGGCAGTAGCACAATGTGTCGGCAGTGTAACTTATATCTTTAAATCCTCTCGTGCAGCTCCCGCTTTCCTTGGGCGTCTCCGGGATAGCCGCTTTGAATCAGTCTGAATGCTTTTGCCGATCTGTGGTTTACCCTTGCCCTCCGTTTGGGTCTTGCTTTGGAATTCTCTATGCCTTCCTTCGGATGTCTCTGGGCCTCTCTTGGAATCGGGAGTGATTGTAACGGCTTGCAAGAACACATAATGTAGCTGGCTCCCCGGGTGCATCGATTGATCTCCTTGGCAGAAAAAGCGGCCCACGAACCGATTGTTGTTCATCAGAATATCAGCAGAATCGCAGGCAGCCCCAGCCACACCGAAATAGAATCCCGGAGAAACCCAAAGTGGCCAAAGGGACCTAAAGGGATTCCAAGGGACACCAGAACGACCCTAACCACGTACGCCAGAGACCCCCCAACGGAGGCCAAACAAGAGCAAGGGGAGTCCCAGAGACCCCCAAGGGAAGGGGGTGCGAGATTTTGGGGAGCAAAAGTCGATTCGTTAGCGGCCTTCTTTATAGAAACTCGATACCTCTCTCAAGCGATATCGCGGTTTTCAATTTCTGAAAAGAAGTCATGCGGGCCCCCCCGGTAAAAATCCAAGTCATGCGGGAAAGGGGGTCCATGTCCCTTAAAAAGATTGCAGAATGCAGAATGCAGACTGGCAGACATCTCGGCATTGGGGACACTCCGCTGGGGCCAGGCGGCCCGGTGGCGGATATATATATATATATATATATATATATATATATATATTATATATATTATATATATATACATATATATACGTATATATATATATAATATACATATATATATATATATATGCTGCATGATCGGATTGTCGCAGAGAGCTGAGGACGCTTGCAATGCAATATAATATATATATATATATATATATATATATATGAATATATATATATATATATATATATATATGACAATTTTTCAAGCCCTTGGTATTCAGGATCCCTGTGGCCCCTATCTTGCTCCTATCATTGCCTTCTTTGCACCATGCCCTCGCTCAGTCTGTAGTGTTCGGCCAACGTGCGGCCGTCCATTCTCACCCCCGCCGAAGCTTTCGTCAAGCTTGGGGAGGTCACGGCTGTGCTCCGCTGTGCATTGGCCGCTGCTGATGCTTATGCATGTGCTCCCGAGTCCGTGCTAGACTCCCTCAAGTTTCTAGAGCCCTATTTCCCCTGCTCTTCAGGTTCGTCCACCTGTCAGTGCAGCCAGCACGATAGCGAGCTGCTCCATGAGTCACCCATTGCGAAGTCCGACTGCAGCCAGTGGTCCACTTTTGAATATACTCTCTCCGAGGGTGGCGATGCTCTTTGCAATAACTCCAATGCTAGTGTGCTGAGGTTCGTGTCCAACTCGAGTGAACATCAGGATCTGGTGTGCCAGGTCCTGATGCCTTGTGGCCACCAATGCCTTGTGGCGACATTACGTGCACGAGAAAGATCTTTGCAGATATAATCCAGGGAGGCACAGAGCAGCATTCGTGCGAGACTTCTTCGACGGCCGTCTCTTCACTAGCAATCCGGCTCCTTCCAGTACAGTCCATGCCTTCAAGTCGCCTTCAGTGGTATTGACAAGTCTCTTGTGCTTGAAAAGCAGGGACAGCAGGGACCAAAGCGATGTGGTGGTCTCTCCCTTCAGGCCTCTTTCGTTGCGACTTCTATTCCCCCCCCAATCTTCCACCTCACGACTACTACAATAAGTCTTTCGATGCAGTTGGTATTGAAAAGTCCCTTGTTGCTTGTGGTATTGAAGAGTCCCTTGTTGCGGCCCAGCCAATCAGTGTGAGTGTGTGGGCACTCCTTCTTTGCGCCCAAAGCATCAGAAATCCAAGCAACAGAAGCGTCGGTGGGTTGATTACTAGGAATTCTCTTCCAATGGCAGTCTTGACTCCATGTGTGTTACCATTTCACAGGGCAGGAGCCTTCGGCCTGCACCTGCATAGGAAGCAGCCATCGGCCTTTCTCCCCCAGCTACTTCTACTCCCTCGCATCAGCTTCCACCTTATGACTACTACTACAAGTCTCCCGATGCAGTTGGTATTGAAAAGTCCGCTGTTCCGGCCCACGATAGCAGTCAAAAGTTACCGTCTGACATGGCTACTTCTACTTCCCAGGGACAACTTCCACTTCATGACTACTACAGGGATTCCGATGCTTCTGGCATTGAAAAGTCCCCAGGCACTCCCTCGTTTGCCAGTGCTCCACACGAGTGCCCAGGTAGTGATTGCAAGAGTCCGTGTGTCAACAATTGTATTGGATGCTTCTGTATTGAGTGTTTCAACAATCACCTTACCGCTTACTTTTCCCAGGAATCAGTAATCAGCAGCTGAAGAGCGATATCAAGGAGACATTTGCAAGCAGCATGGATAGCAATCATGAGTCGAAATGTGTAGTGGATGTGTCGGCTGAGAGCCATTGTACAGTCAGGTTTACTGGACTTGGGGCTTAAGACCCTCTCAGTGTTGCATCTTGCATCATGCAGTGGGCATTGAGAAACAACAAACAAAAAGAAACACCCATATATATGTGTATATATATAGAGAGAGAGAGAGAGAGAGAGAGAGAGATTTTCATGCAATTTCAAACTAATTCGCTTGACCTCATTGATCACGCAACACCTGGGCTATTTTGGAGCTCTGTAGTCGGCTTGCAACAAAAACAAATTCATTAAAAGGGTGCAGGGAAATGATCTGGGTCTGATCTTCGGTGTAGCCGGCTCCAAATTGTGTTTCGTGTCTTTCTCGTTTCGACTGGAGTTCTGGGTTTGTAAAGATTTGGTGAATGGACGAATCCACCAAATCCACAAACTTTTACGGAGCCAGACCGAGTTGTCCCAGGATAGGTTCGAACAATCGACAACTTTTGAGAGCAATCATTGTTACTATAAGTAGTTTCTGACATACTCCCATGTCAAAATGGTCACCACTTCCTATCCCGGCTTTAATTAATAGTTGGTAGGATATTTCTCAAATTCTCATAGGGTACATATATGTGTATATAAAGATATATATGTTCTATAGGGTGTAGCCTAACTAATGACGTCAACAATAGACGATTGATGGACATAGTTAAGCAACACTCAGTTGGTTTCAGGCAATTACACGTGTTGGGCATTGGGAATCAAATGTGATGGTTCGATTTTAGTTTCGGTGGCGTTTTTCGCAAATGTGTTCTCTTCGGAGGGCTGGCAAAAACAAGTCTCATGTTAAACAATCGAAAATGTTGATCTTTATCGATTGCACAACGGTTGTTTATCGATTTCACATGCAAATTCGATACATAAAACAATTCAGATGCATTTTAACACATTCCCGACTTGTGTAGAAAGGCTTCTTGGCCGGAAAATACAGTTGAGGGACCCGGGGCCGCAAAATCAAATTTAGGTGCTGTTCAATTATGTATGTCCATCACCAGTATTTCCGATGAAGCCTCCTTAGCCACAATCTTGTCAGGCCGATGTTGCCGACATGAACTCGCAGCTGGAGGCGGCTCGTGGTGCCCTTAGGAGCACCGAATATGATCAGGCATGCCGCAGAGAGGAATCGTTGAAAGCAGTGATGAGCGGTGTTGAGAGCTTGCTGCGATTGCAAACTGGTGATGGACAAAATTAAGCAACACCTAAATCCAATTTTCCGGCCACGGGCCCCCAAACCTTATTTCCCGGCTCTGGTTCCTTTCAAAACATGTGGGCGACGTGTTGAGATGCATTTTTCGCCTGCATTGAGTTTGCATCTGGAAATAAGTAAAACCGTTGCTCACCCGATGAAAAGTAAGTATCGTCGGATTTTGCAATCCCTGCGTGGAAAGTTATTTTGCCATCCCTGCGTGGAAAACACATTTTCGAAAAGCACATCATGTTACCATAGTATGTTATTTTCACTGCCCCAAACGTGTGATTGTGGCGAACCACTTAAGTGTTGCATAATTACGTCCAGAATATTGAACCAATAAGGTTCGTAAAATTGGTTTGGCAAATATGCAACGAATGTTGTGGATTTCGTATTATTTTCATATATGGCAGTGTCCGAAAAAGTGTTTGTTGGAAGCAAAAGCAATAAGTACGGAGGCGAAAAATGGTTTTGCGGGCCCGATCGCATGCCCGATGGGCCGATGGGCCATGGGGCCCCATGGGGCCCTGTGGGCCCATGGGGCCCTATGGACCACTGGGCCCCAAGGGCCCATCGGGCCCCAGGGGCCCATGGGGGCC
>Ga0099797_101147_pt1 | contig 14795 bp, 13 predicted proteins | sample Uncmet_Sort48C_1_FD_89871 | JGI IMG/M metagenome (GOLD analysis project Ga0099797, IMG submission 89871) | Marine eukaryotic communities from CALCOFI LINE 67, Pacific Ocean - C012_Sort48C_1 | ecosystem: Environmental > Aquatic > Marine > Oceanic | place: Pacific Ocean: Monterey Bay | collected... | reverse complement strand
GAACCGGGGGCTGGGGCGGCTGGAGCCGGAGCCCCCGTAGAGCTCAGGTCATGTGAGGCAAGGACAAGTCGACGGAGACTGCATGTGACAACTCATGACATGTGCGCGCATGTGCCGGGTCAGCTAAGCGCATGTGATGTGAGGGAAGCTATGGTCCCGGGTCGCCTCATGTCCCAGGTAAGAAGAACGCATGTGAGCTTATGCAGCCCGGGTCGCTTCAGTTCATAAGGGCTCGGAAGCTGAACTTGGGGTGCGAGCGTATCACTTTCACGGTCTTCAAATGCCCCGCGACTAAGCAAAAGTCCGCAGCAGTCCTGTATTATAAATTCCCCAGGCCGTTTCCAGCTGCAAACCAGTTTTAAAACCTTCCCTCCCCGTCCACTGCACTTGCGTTCACGAATCCTTCCGTGTCCAGAATCCACTGACAGATCTCCGGCTCGCAACTGCTCGCGGCCTGCATCAACGGGGTGTAGCCTTCGAATTATTGTTAGAATGCAGTGCCCAGACAGAATTCTAAATCGGGGACCTTGCGGTGTGACGTGATTCACGTTCATCTTTTCGATAAGACACTTCACAATCTGTAGCCTAGAATTCGATTGCTTTAACATTTAATATTTATTCCAACAAACCGCTCCGGCCGGTTGACCCCGACGCGCGCCATGTTGATGGCGTAGTACAACGCGGTGAACCCTGTGGTCGTTTCCTCCGCCTTTATACATACCGCCTTTAAATGAAGAGACCTTCCGCCCTGTCTAAAACAGTACCTCCGCCGCCGTGAATCGCTCCGCCGAGATAGGATCCGAATTTTCGTCCATCAAACTCAAAAGCAACAGAACCACGTCCAGGTTCCCGCTGCTCACGGCGTACCTTGGGTTTTGGCCGGGTGTTGGCCGGGTTTTGGGCCGGGTGTTTGGGACCCCCCCCTCCAAAAAAAAAAACCGTACATGAGGGTGCTGAAGCCGAAGGAGTCGAGGTGGTTCAGCCCTTGGAACTTCTCGTGTTTCAGTAACAGTTTCGCGACGTGGAACACCAGTTTCCGGTTTTTCGCGTAGCGGAAATCCACGTCCACGGTCAGCAGCTTTGAGGCATAAATTCCCGCTGCTTGAGGATAACTTTTTGGAAAATTCCCTATTACCTTTTTCAGGAGATCTAGCTCGACCAGCGGGAGGCCGGCGTCGGCCATATTCTGATTGTCGTGGCCAAACTGCTGCATCATGGCTTGCGTGAGGCTCTGGCGCAGGGTGGGGAAGGAAAAGTACCGCTGCTGCGACGCCGCGTACACGAAATCTGTGAGAGGACAAAACGTCTCCATCCACCGCATATTCACATCTTCCATCGACAGTTTGCTACGCAGTTTGTGTTGGATAGGCCGTGGGACCATGGGCTTATACAATACAAAAGTCTACTCGATCAAGGTCTGTAGGTAGTTGTAGAGGTTGCAGGGCGCTATGGAAAAGCTGTCCTCCAGCACACACGGCCGGAAGACTGGATCCACGGGCCGCCGCGTTTTTAACAAAAGCACTTCCTGCAGCTGCTCCAGCTTCGACTTCTGCTGCTCGTGATGCTCCAGCGCCGAGGAGAGCAGCTCCAGCTTGTTGATCGTCAAAGGGGTCAAGGCACATACTAGCACCTTTTCGAATAGAGTCTATACATTTACAATGGCCCAGCTCCTTTCAACTCGGAGTCCAGCGGTATTAGACCAGGGAACATGGGACTAAACAGTGCTTTGCTTTATAGGGGCTTTCGTGAAGCGAAAGAAACACGGGGGCAAGCACTTGGATTGTAGGCTGGATTGTAGGCTTACACCCCAAGGTGCAGGTAGGACTGGCCGGCATGCCAAATATACGAAAAAACTGGTCCTAGACCAGTTTACCTCGGAAGGATTTGACGATGATGGCATTGCCGAAGAGCTCGAGCTGCCGCCCTGGCTTTCGCATGCCGAGTTTTTCATTTCACAACGGTACGTACGGCGATTTCCAAACAGGTTCATATTCCTCTTTTCCCCATGCCACTCATCCTCTTCAGTTATCTCCGCGAAAAACCTTGGCCGGAAAGGTTATAGGATCCCAGCCCAATCACGACGCTCAGTACCGGGGATCTATCTTGACGTTCTTAAGGAAGGACCGGCGCGTGGGGTCCAAGAGTTTGACGGGCTTGGCGCCTTGAGATCGAAGCTGCTTCAGCGACTTCTTCTGAGGCTCGCGAGCTTTCTCTTCTTCTTCCGCGGGCCCCAAGACCTCCTCAGCAACACTACTTTCCGGCGGCGCATCCTTCTCAGTAGCTACCACGAAGTAATCCGTCGGCGCATCTTCCGCATACAGCTCCTGTCATGGGCCGGGTTGGGCCGGGTGTCCAGCACCACCCCCCCCGTGGGACCCGTGTGTTAACTGAAAACCTGTCTAAAGATGGTATCGTGGACGCCATCCCCTAACACTGGTTCGTACTGCAGGGCGCGCGCCTAATATGAGGGTCCCAAGTTTGGAACGACGGACTTAACAATGTTTTCCACAGACCCAAACGCACTTGGTGGGTGAGACGCTGGTCAAGATTTGGTTGCTTTCGCTGTGGACATTTTCTCGGAGTGTCAACGGGTCCGCGATCCCCTCGAGCTCAACCTGATTTGCGAGAGAAACTTGCTCGAGGCTTCATTTTTATAAACCGGCGGCTCGCGTTGCTTGGAGGGGCTGCCCAGAACTTCGGGGAGTACAGTTCTTGATTTGTGGTTTCATACATCGGGTAATTCTTTCTATCATGGATTCTGAATTTTCTATATTGGACTGTTTCAGATATTTTCATTGTCAGATCTTCACAGAGCTTTTTCGGAATTCATCGTTTCTCAAGTATGTTTCACATGTTTCAGTTTCATCAGTATGTTTACACGCTGATTCACTGTGCCAACTTTTCCTACTCGGTGAGGGGGGAATGTTACGGTATAGGGATACAGCGTGTTCTAGTTTCCAAATGTACGAAGGCGATCAGTCCAAAAGGGATGTTTCTAGTCTGTATATGATACAGTTGCGGTGCGTTGAGGCGTTGTCAAAAGTGTCATGAGAAAGCGGAGTTGTGTTGATTGGATCATTCTCATTCAAACGCAGTGCTTGTTAGATTCAGATCGCTGGGAAGTCAGTGTCTTTGGCGGTCTGAGGTTGGTAAAGCTATTGACGGTGTTCGTGCTTGAGGGACTAGCATTGGTTCCAACATCGAGGATTCATTTTCATAAACCGGCGGCTCGCGTTGCTTGGAGGGGCTGCCCAGAACCGCCCCATCGACTTTCGCAAAACGCAAGGGAAACGTCACCCTATTGGGATCGCATGCCACGTTCCGTTTCACGGGGCTCGGCATGCTTATCTGCTGTTTCAAAAGTCTGTTGTTTCCCTAAAACAGAAAAATTGGTTCTTCGCCGCTTATAGGGGGCAACAAAGCGTCCTCTCTCTAAGATAATGGGACCAAAGATAATGGGTCCCAGCAGATTGCTCGTAGACTGTGTAGAATATTAGAACACTAGACTGTGTAGAACACATTAGTTTTCAACAAGTATTTGTCGTCTGCAGGTTCTCTAATGAAGAGAGTATTTGTCGTCTGCAGGTCTTTGGGGCCGTGCCGGCGCCCCCCCCCCCCCCAAGACGCGTGCAGGTCTTACACACTTTCGCATGCAGGTCGAATACTGAATAAGAATAGCAATGCTTTGAAAAAAAAAATCCCGGAGCCACGGTTCAAACAGCATGACGGAAAAAACTCCGTTTAAAACCATGCGTTAGATGAACGACTCTCTTCGTGAAAACGAAGTTAAAAAAACGAAGCTAAAAAACGATGGTCAGTCAAACGAAGCTAAAAAAATTTATATTCTGTGTCTGTTTATTAGTCTAGCAACTTTTCGGCTTTTTCCACTAGCTACGGAAGGAGTCTCCATGCCGTTCTTGTTCCTGTTGTTGTTGTTCCTGTTGTTGTTCGATCTCCACGTTTGGGTCTGTGGAAAATGCAAATGGAAAACTCACTAGCCTCCGCATAATACCTGGATTCAAGGCTGGAGGCTCAGAAGAGACGTTGCTCGCAGACGTAGCCCGCAGTAGGGCGTGACCATCAAACCTATTTAGAGAAGCCCCTTTGCCTTACGAAGTGCTGGGGGTCGCCCCCAGAAATTTCGAAGAGATTTAAAATCTGCCAGTGTACCCTAATGATTGTCTTAATTCTGTAAATCGCTGGAGCGTAGCTGCATATAAGTGACCCTCTGCATATAAGTCCCCCTTCCGCAAGGCATCTAGCACATCTTGTTCGCTACTCCTTTTTTGCAAAAGCTAGTGCAGAAATGCTGCTTACTTTTCGCTAAATGTGACAAGAAGAGATGGAAATTTTGTTATCTTCGTTTGGTCAGATACAACACAGGCCCCAACTAGACTTTGACCCGCTATACAGCAAACATTTTTATACCACCTCCAACGATATGCTCCCAACCTGTCCCAGTCGTGCGTATGACACCTAGAGCCGTGCAGCCGATAGTCACCCCATAAGCGCGTGTGCCGCCAAGGGCTGCGAAAAGCAACATAAGGGTCATGATAAGGGATGTGATAAGCATCCTCTGAAGCTCCGTCACTCTGTTCAGCCGGGGGGGGGCACACCGTCCGAAATCGCAGCGTGAGCTAAAAGCATGATAGAAGCTGGGGGCCTTAGCCAAAAAATTGGTTCTTCATGGGAGGGCCGGGCTGGGCCGGGCAGGAACCCCCCGCCCCCTTAACCCCCCCTCACCAACCGTCTTCTGGCCCGGGCCATAAAAATGGAGCGGGCGGCTCCGGTTCCTCGCCCTCGCCATCCAACTCCGTAGCCCTCGCCCTCTGTAGCGCAACATCACGCAGGGTAGCATCACCGTCCGAACTCGCGTTAGAAACTCGCGTTGGAGACAGCGCCTTTTGTGCTTCGTCAGCTTTTTTGAAGCAAAGTCCCTGATGACTTCATTTGAATGAAACCATACCCGGCCGGAACACAACCGCGTACACGCTTGCAACCGCACAGAGGCCCAGGATCTTCTTTGCCATCTTTTTCGTGGAAGAAAAATTCCTGTCCGGGTCGAGCTCTCAAGCTGTAGTTTGAATGGAAGCGTGAACTGTTTGATACAAGTTGCGTCAACTGTATAGAGGAATTTTAGAAAACGAAAATCTTCACGAAAACATCAATTCTGGAGAATAATCGACAGACAGTTCCAGCCCCCATTCACTCACGATTCAAAACAAAGTGATCTAAGAACGAAATTCAGAACACCAGAAAGTGCACCAATCGTTTTCCACGACCCGCTTCGACGAGATCGATAACACGCAACGACAAGTGAAGTCTGCTCTGCGCTAGATATCTGCAGCTTCGAAAAAATTCAGGGTGCAAAATTCAGGTTCCTACCCGACACCAACAAGAAGCCCGCTGGCTCTGAAGGCAGTCGACACTGGCACTGCAGACTCGACTCTGAAGATGGACAGCGCCGGATGCAGCTGGGGGGGGCCGGGTCCGACCCGGCCCGACCCGACCCGACCCGACCACCCAGCAACCGGGCCCCACTAAGCACTTGAGGCAACTAGGGTTTTGAGCAGCCAAATGCAGTCGGGAAGCCCATTCCGTGAGGCGGCGAACACACGCGGCCTCCTGCCGGCACCTACGGCAACAAACACAAGGAACGGCTGCAGTGCTTCGACAGAAACCACTCTTTATCTGACCAGCCGTTCTCCGCTTGCCATCCCGGAACGCAGATTTTCACGCAAATTCGATTCTGCCGGCTGCATTCACTGACTCAAGAACCATACCATATCGGGGGCCCACATTTTTGCAACGCTGAGCAGCACGGCGCTGCTGAAGGGATAGCTGTTTCTTCGCCTTGAGCAACTCACGCTACCCCGCCCGAACACGCACATCAGTTTGGTTTCAGACAACTAAAGATTTTTAGTAATAGCGCCGCGAAGGTCCTCGCAACTAAACCGAAGTTTGAATTGCAACTTCTGTCGCGACGCTATTGGAGCCATGCAAAAAAACCATGACGGAAAATGCTTATGAGGAGTCAGTTTTACTGCCCTAATTAATTTGCTAGCGAGGAAGTTTTCGCTTGGCAAACTAATGAAAAAAAATTTTTTTTTGCCAGCACTCTGTCAGAACCAACTAATGCTAACAAATTCTATGTGTTCGTCTAACACAACTCCGCCTCGTGATGTGCGGATAATAATATTCATTATTATCCTTTCTCCCCTGAACTTGATCCTCTTTCCCTATAAAAATTAAAAATAGATCCAACGGGCCCCGGACCCGGGGATCTACAGGGATTGCCAAACTAATTAAAAAAAGGCGGCTCTTCATAGAAAAACCTTTCTGCAGAAGCCTCTTTTACAAGTCTTCCCAGTTTTAATAGTCCTCTCCACCCCTTCATCTCACTTAATTTGTTGCTTCTCCATTAAGTATCCCTACCACTTCAGATCACTTTGTTACTTCTCCAAGATGATCTGTAATAACTAATAAATCTTCCCAGTTTTAATATTCCTCTCCACCCCTTCAGATCACTTTGTTACTCCTTTAACCTTGCATCGAGTCAGGTATTTCCTATCTATCGATAGTCCCTACCGGCTTCGTCTCGGCATCGATGCCACCGTTGACCCCGGGAGTACCAACCGACGACTCAGCGCCCCCCGCGATCGGCTCCTAACACGTTTTGGACTAGCCTGGACTGCACACATTCCGAGTAAAATACGCGCTACCTGGTGGGGTCTTAGAGTACTATTTTGAGTTTGAAGGGCATGCATGCGCGTGTATTAAAGAGTATCTTTAGTAGACGCCCGACAAAGAAGAATGTAGTGGCTGGCTGCAACAGGGCTGCATGGAACGCCGAACGGGTTGGGCCCAGCAAAAGGGAAGTCTAGCGAAAAGTACGGGCTGGGCCCAGCCCTAGTCTCGCGACGATCTTCAAAGCGGGCGAACGCACATACTCAGAGCCGTCAGCCAGTGGGTTCAAGACGTGACGCAGGGAAACGAGGGCGCATGTACGCATGCATTGGGACCCAGCTGTCAGCTTGCCATAGACCACGAATCCTCGCTACCAAAAATTCGGCCGTAGAAAATCGTAACAGAAATCTAAAAGATTCAAAATCAGATAGTACTCGTGTTACCCGGCCCCCCTCCCTTACCTTTATTTTCGCGTCTTCCCCAATGGCCCCTTAGACATCGCAACAAGTCTTTTGAGGCTGGGTCCCTTAGGATCAGGGCTCCTACTTCTACGTATTATCATAATGTACCGCAGCTTCAGGTGCCGGCGCCGCAGCAGGAGCTTCCTCCTACAAATATTAAACTCAGTTCCTCAGAAGCAGCTGCAAAGAGTAGGCGGAAGGGGGTAACAACTTCCTGTCTACAGGAAGGGCATTCTGCATTTTCTTTCTACAGCCCGCAAAAGGGGGACCCGAGCCCGAAGCCCGCAAAAAGGGGGTTTCAACTTGAAACCGCCCGGCCATCACAAGGACCACCGGGACCCATTTTTAGCTCGGACCCATTTTTAGCCCCATTTTTAGTTCGGAACTCGCAGCGGAATGCGACTGCGTACTTATCGGAGAGTTGGAGTGAGGAGAGTTGGAGTGAGGGCATTTTGAAGAATTTTGCAGCAGGACACCAGTCTTTGCACCGTGGGCCCCGTGTGCTGCTCGTGTCACCACCTGTGCTGCTCGTGTCACCACCTATTAACAAGGTGAGAAGGGGATTCCGCTCCTCCAGCCCATCCTTTACAATCCCATTTTGCGAAACTCGAGTCCCCCTAGCGGGGGTTTGTCGCTTCGCGCCACAATAATATCGAAGGCTACCGCTAGTTGAGGCCATATGAAGTATATCGCGAATGCATGCCCCCTCCCCTCTACATTGCCGCCTGTCTGACAGACTTCTGATAAATTCCACGTTGTTCTTTGCTGGGGGACTGTTGATGTCAACAACAGTCCCCGAGCTACTGAGAGAAACTCCTTCAGACTTATCTTTAAAGGTTGTATTAGAGAGAGAAAGTCTCTGCCTGGTTAATTCTCTCATAAGTTGGGGGCCCCATGAGTGCGCTAAAACATAACCATTATATAAAATCGGCTGCTGGGCCGCGAGCCAAAAAGTGCCTGGGCCCTGTCCGCGTGTTTGGGCCCCTCTCGCGTCCAGAAAATCCCATTGCCTGTCCGCCCGAAAGCACCGGGCCCAACACGAGACCGGTGCCACGCTTCACCGCTGCTTTCCGAGGTAGACTCGACTTCATTCACAGCGGGTACTCTGCAAAAGCAGAGAAAAAAATTGTTACACATCCTGCACCATAAGAGTGAAGTGAGAATTTTGGTGCGTTTTCCCCATGGGGATTTGGGCCACTCTATGCGGTTTGCCCCACGATATATACGTTCTAAATGCAGCCAATAGTCTACCTCATCGAACACGAGTCTTGCGCATATTCCTTCTAGTTGCAACAGACTGCAAGGGGCGTGATTGCAGTCTGTTGAGCGTTAATTTTTTGTTTTTTGATACAATTTTGGGTTTATATAGTAAGCAGTCAGCCTCTATGCATACTCAATCGAGGTTTTTCTTCCCTATTTCACTGCAAATGATAAGGAGCCCTGCCATCTCAATGGGTCCAGATTGGGTCTTCTCCCAGAAATATCGTGGATGCAGTCCATAACAAGTCTGACTCTCACACACGGGCTGGGTACTCAAAGCGCACTGTAATGCGAATACTAGTTCGCCGCGTAATGGAAGAAAAGCATAGGAAAACTCAAAGGAAAAAAGTAGAGCCTCCCCCTAAGGCTTCTGAGTTGAGAATTCGTTTCCTCCCGCGACGAACTTTACGATTATCATTTAATTTAAAAACTATAAAAGCTAATGTCCCTGTCCCTAACAAAGTCCATAAAAACAACGCTCATTACTACATCTTAACGTTTTCATTCGCATTGTCCACTGCCCCGCGAGACGTCATGACATCACAAGACATACTACAGACATCGCGATAGCATAGGGTAGTGTTTTCAAGTATGAAAAAAACGCTAGTAGTTAAAACCCTGTTTCTTAATGAACGACTTTGTTGATCTACTGTCCAAGAAGCTCCGTGACGCGGAGATACAGTGTCTGAACTTTTTGTGTTTGTAAACACTTCCACCTACTCACATTGTCGTACGCACACAAAAACTCACACACTACATATCCACAGAGTCTCAAATTGGAGATGCCAAAAAAAAATTCGAGGAGACCGATTTTTTCCTCGAGTTCATTCAAGACCGAGCAATGCGGCAAAGATAACATACGATAGCCCGGGAAGAGGAGAAAATAGAACCGAGCTATATACAATATCCCCACTCCATTGCAAATTCAGAATGTCACTCGAAATCACATCCCCTACTCGTTTTTTCCCTTTACAAATATCTGGATGACATACATCCTGCAAAGCGAGTTGGGCTTTCAATATAATAAACGCCGCTCACAGATGCACTGCTTCAAGGATCAGATGAACGTTGAAAATAATGTTATTGAAGCTCAACCCGATGCCAATTTGTACACACTTTGTCGGTTTGACAGAATGAGGTCTTCTTCTCTGATATCCTCTGTCTTGTCGGAGAAAGCAACATTGCAACTAAATTCTACGTTCCCTGATGGGGAGTCCTTGATATGAACGAAAAAAAAAAAGATTATGGAGAGTTGATTTAAACCCGGAGTTCCTGGAGACTGAGGAGACCGCTCAATGTACACATTCGCCGGATCAAACATGTACACATTTAAGAGAGGTCGCCCAGTGCCCAGCCCAATACCCTTCGGATCTTGAATAGTGGAGTAATAGTGTTTTACAATGCTTCTGCGCCACCGATCAAAATGTCGGGAGGTCCTGCCACACCGGATTGAGAGCACGTGCCACAACTTTACATTATATCAAGACCCTCATAAGTACTGTGTTCACACTAAACCCTTGACTTCTACTTGATATTTCCGCTACAGGCTTCGGCCTCAATCTTGGCCAATAGCTCTTTGTACTCCGCATCATTGTGCACCGGGACATTTTTGTTATGGTAGAAAATCATTTTTGGCCAAGACGTGGAAACTGTGTGTGATGATTGTTGCAACGGGGCCTGGGGCGGGACGGAGTTGATCTTTCCAAGCGCCTCCATCGTTGCGTTGTTCAGTTCTATCTGTTTGTTGAACTCAAACTCTCTCGTTTCGAACTCTTGAAGCTGCCTTTTAAAAAAAAAATCGTCGTGAGCAGACACCGAATCATCATAGACTGCCGAATCCGCGTACTTCTGACCGGAAATCCAACCGAGCTCGTCGTTTGCTGCCTTTGTCCGATCCTGCAGATGCTGTTTTGCTGAATGGACGTCCATAACCAGCAACAACCTCGCTGCAAAACATTGGGCCTCTATCTCTTTATGCTTCAACTCCTCGCGTGTCAACTCCTCGAGTGTTACTGCAGTGGGCCTGTGCGAGTTGCGGGATTTAAGAAAAATATCATTGATATCGCTGGCAGGGCCAAGAAGGATCTATATGTGACTACTAAAATACACCCTTGACCCAGAAGATCCTTCAAGCCTGACTTTTTCAGACACCACTTGAATAGGACCTTTCTTGTTTTTATTGTACCTGATACTTTTCACGCTGTTGCCGCGAAGATCGTCCTTAAGATACTTGTAAGCCTTCCAAATAGCTCCCACAGCTCCATCAACTTTGCCACTACTTTTGATCAGAGCCTCCAAGACTTGCAAAACTGTAGGCTTCAGGTCTTCCTTGTCTTCTCCAGATTCTTTTCCAAACCTAGCCGTCCTGTAAACTTTCACTGCGTCTTCCGCGTTCACGCTCTGCGCGTTTCCGGGCGTCAGGTACTGCCTTGCGTCGTTCAACGAAGCTGGAACTTGGATGTGGTTGCAGAACAAGTGCTTTTTCTGGCCCAGAAAGCCTACCACTTCCGTCCAAAACGTTGGCAGCAGAGCGCGTTTCTCATCGAAAAGCTTTTCAACTGCGAGCTCTATCGCCTCCTCCGCTTTTTTGTCAGCCCGCTCTTTGTCGAAACAACCTGATACTTGGAGATCAGTTTCGTACGACGGACATTGGTTCTTGAAGCCCACGCGGTTTGTGCTCGCTGTACACCAATGAGACCCTCCCGTCACGCATGTGTTCCGATCACGGATACGTGATGGAATCAAACTAGTAGAATTGGAATCAAACTTACTAGTAGAATTGGAATCAAATATTTACTCGTAATTCCTCAGCACGCGGATGTAACTGCAACACACCCCTCGGGGCGCTAGTGCTTTATCTGAGTCAAAATCCTGCGGCGAAGTGTAGACCCAGTTCTCAGCATCAACCGGAAAAGCCTGTCGAGACACCAGAAACTCTTCGAGAGCATAAACGCCTTCAAAACACACAGCCCGCAAGAAAAGCTCCTTGTCAGACGTCGGAGCAACCTCCGAGGTACAAGCCAACCTCTTGGCTTCATAAGCCTTCTCTATATCCGATCCGGACAACTCCAGCTCTACACTCTTTCTCAACACCCAACGTTTGGTCGCCATGAAGGTCTCCAACTGCTTGTAGAAGGTCTCCAACCGTGCGCCGTCCAGTTCGTATTCTTGCAATGCGACAAGAAACTCATTTTTATCTCTGCTTTCAGGGATCGCGACTAACTCCGAGTCGTTCCTCGCCGCACGAAAGATCGGGACGTATCCCCTCGGCACCAGGTTGATGTCTTCTTTGGACACTTGCAGCTCTTTGGCCCACTGCAGCAACTTTTCGAACACGGTGTCACATGCTAGTCCACCTTCACTGCCTTTGCACCTAAAGAAAAAACCAGCTGATTCTGGTAATGAGTCCTATGAAGCTCCCCAACTCGAGCAGGGCCGTGAATGGAATTCATTAAGCACGTGAAAAACTAAAACACTCTTCCGGCTTGGGCTTTTCCTATCACAAAAATTTAATTCCAGTCTCACCCAAAAGAATCGGACTCATTTGTCGGGCCGGGCCTCGTGCCCCTCCCCCCCCCAGAAAGACCCGCCTGTGCCTCAAAGACCCGAGCGAAGCGAGTGCGGGCGCTGCTTCATCAGGGCGAGAACAGGGCTGCGCTCCGGTCGGCGACTGGTCCATAGACCAGTAGAAGCGGACTGCCCACTAGAAACGGCGATACCCTCTTTAGGCGGGTAAGTTTTTTCCTAGAGCTAGAAGAGCCCCATGTAGACGAATGAGCGAGTCGGGTCCCCCAGCTATGAAAGCCTATATGCCCGGGCCCCCCAGCATATGTAAAAAACCTAGAAGCGGGGTCTGTAGTGGGGGCCTTTAAATACGCTCAGCGTGCTGTTGAAATCACCCACAAACACGATGTTTTCTTCTGTCTCCTGAAGATACGGAAACACTTGGTGAACTCCAGCTTGTTTGTCGAGATGAACGGAAGAAAGGTGGAGCGTAGATTCTCCATACTGGACCGTAGCGTTTGCAAGCTATGAAAAAAATTATTCTGTGTGGGACATGTGTGCGGCATTGTTATACCGCGGACCATGTCTTGCGACCGTTGTTTTCCTCCATGGCCTCTTTCGTAACATCGGTCAAGTCTTTTGGAACTTCTGGAATCGGCATGAATCCAGTTTTCTCATTCTGTTTCATCAAGATCACGGTTGAATCGGCGTGGTCATTTGGCCCTCGAAACGCTCCACCAATCACTTCATAACCTGCGCCGAACAACGTTTCGAACGGACTTCGCAGCCGATCTTTAATCGTTTTTGTCACATCCTCCTCAGATGTTTCACCGTAAGCACCCACTTCCTGAAGGAAAATCAGATCCGGCTTGTCCTCGTCCTTCGCTGCTGCCACGATTTTGCTGAACATCGTCAGTCGCTTTGAATCCTCAAGCCATCCGTACTCATCTCGCAACATCTGTTCGTAGAACGCGTGTACGAAGCGCCAGCAATTGGCCCACTCTGGGGGCATTGACTTATTGCCAGGCTTGTTGCCGAGCCTTCCTTCGCCATGTATCCACGTATTCACTTGCTTCAAAAAAGCCGTACCGATTCCATCCCAAGGCGTCGGCGCTTGATGTGACTTGTCATTCATTCGACAAATCTGATCCAGCACACCGACCTTTGCCTTAACGCGATTCATCTCAGTGCGCACTTTCTCATCGTGGTGTCGTGGCTGCATGTTTGCCATCTTTAGATATTCGTACTTGCCCGCGAAAAACTGCATCGACATGGCGTTGAGCCCTGGCTTGTCCTTTTCAGCTCGAACCATGATCTTGAAGAATACTGGGAACTGGTCCGAGGGAACGGCTTTCGCGTCGCCGCCTGCTTCCCCGTCCGACTTTTCCTGCTTCCACACTCCTGCGCTCTCTCTCCAATAGCCCAAAGTGTCCATTACACCCTTCCCCTTCATGTCGCCCTGGGCCATCAGCGCGTCACGGTCTTTTTTCGTCATGAACTTGCCCATCAGCGCCTTTGGCTCCCACGCTTCGACAATGCTTTTCCCATTCACAGTCACTACTTGGTTATCCTCATCCTGCTCGGGAAAGCTTTTCCTGCGCATAAAGTACTTTAGTTCGAAGTTCCTTTTTTTTGTGGCAGAAATTCAACGATAAGGCTGGGTGCTAAGAAACTCTACCGTGGAAAACGGGGGCTTCGTTCAATTTTGTTGTCGTAGAGCACGGAGGCTTCGTTGAATTTCTTGGCATTCGAGTCTTCGTACGCTGATGATGGTATGTCATACCGCTCCTCGGCGAATTGCTTCCAATTATCATATTCAACCATATTCCCCTTTTGCGTCCCTTTTGTGACAGCGACGGCGCTGTGAAAGTTCGGGGGTATGACTGCGTTCTTCAAGGGATCTCCCTGGTGCAATTTTTCGATGCGCTCTTTCATCGCGTCCTGCTTTTTCATGTTGATCGTCCCTTTGCTCTTCAAGGGATGTGCCGTGGGCAAAGTGTCGTAGAGCTCGAGGAGATTCTTGAAAATGTGGTCCGCGTTCCACTCCCAAAACTTTCGACCAGATTCAGAAGTCAGCTCCACATTCTGCAGTCTCACGTTCTCGGGGCTGGACTCGTCGACCCATCCTTTAAAAACGCCATGAAAAGTCCCATCCACGTTGATCCGAGTCTTTTCGCCGTCGACTTCCATCGGAGCACTGTCGGGACCGTAGACCACGTCGTGATAGTTTTGTGGATCCCTTTTCTGGCACAGCTTCCACGGATCACGATCCTCAAAATAATTTAAAAGTTCCGATGCAATTCAAAAATAAAAGTGAAGCAAATCCTGGACCAAAAAAAATTCCGAGGGCGGAGAATGCCGAGGGCTGCCCCAGACCTCCCTCTTCAGTGCTATCAATCGATACAGAGATTTGAAAGGTGCAGAGGAGCGCGCATTTAACGAAGCTTTCTGCCCGTCAGAGGAGCTAGCGTCGGATGAAGAGTCGGATAAAGAATGACACAGATACTCGTAAGGGGTGTAAGGAAAATACAACACGTAGAGCGGGCGCAGGCCCAGTGTTCGGGCGGCTTCTCATACAGACCGCGATGAAATTTTAATGCAAGGGAGACGTTGTTTTTTTGTGATTCATAGGACAGAACGAGCTGTTCGCCCGCAGGGAAAAATCGCCGGCCCCTCAGCATTGGGAGTGAACGGGGTGCCAAATCGATGGGAGAGCCCAACGCTTCGGCACTTTCTCTCGACAATCTCCCTTTCTGAGTGATGCGAAGAGTACTACGACTAGAATGGGTCGGTACAAAGCTTTCGGAAATGATGCCGTCGACCAGTAGTAACGAAAGCAGAAGTCGTCAGTGCCGGGCGACTTTCAGGGGCCCCGGCTCGCGA
>Ga0099797_101146_pt1 | contig 14796 bp, 9 predicted proteins | sample Uncmet_Sort48C_1_FD_89871 | JGI IMG/M metagenome (GOLD analysis project Ga0099797, IMG submission 89871) | Marine eukaryotic communities from CALCOFI LINE 67, Pacific Ocean - C012_Sort48C_1 | ecosystem: Environmental > Aquatic > Marine > Oceanic | place: Pacific Ocean: Monterey Bay | collected... | reverse complement strand
CATCTAACAAATACTTATACTTTTATATGATATATGACTTCCAAAATAGAGTCGATGTGGCAGAACGATGCTTAATAATAATAAGCATTGTGCACAGATTATCAATAATTTTTAGAATCAGAATATAGAACTTTGCTAGCAAGTTAGAAGTACTTGTTAATTTAAAATTCATATATATCATATATTCTGGTCTACAGCGTACTTCTGCACTAAAAATTTTATACCCGCTCTCAGTTTCTCCGCCACTTCTAATGAGGGAATATTTCCATAAGAAATCCTTAAATATCCTCTTGCGCCGAAAGGACTGCCTGGCATGACCAGAACCTATAGGTACAAAAATGAAATAAGTTGAGAAACAATTGCCATACATATATCTTCATGTAGGAAATACTTCTAGTTATGCAACAATTGAAGACATACATAAGAAGATGTACTTTTCGAGTGAAGAAAAATAATAATAATTCATGATCATTCATAATAATAATAATAATAATAATAATAATAATATAACCTTGAACTGAGTGGCTAGAATATCCACTGCCTCATCTTCCGTCAAGCCGTTGTGTTGGCCTGGAACTGGGACGAGAAAGTAGAAAGCTCCATAGGTTTTGATTGTCCCCAATGTCTTGACAATATCCCACACAGCCTTCCTCATAGGGACAAGTGATCTAACTTTCGCCGTGACAAAACTTGACCCTAATTCCCTCTCTTCATTGGCATCGATCTCTAGGCACGACACAGCTAGTTTCTGGCTCAATAAGGCTGTGTGTGTAGGAATTGTGTCATTAATCTTGCGCATGTCATCGCCAAGCTCTGCTGGGTACGCCAGATATCCAACTCTCCATCCCATCATACCAAATGCCTTTGAAAACGTTGATATGTGGATAATCTTTCCATAGCCAAGCCTCTTGCCACAAGCAATTGGCGCAGCTTCTGTCTCGTAAGTGAACTCTTGGTAGGTCTCATCAAGGAGTAGCCATGCTCCAACGGCTCTGCACAAAGACACAAGACTTTTGATCTGGTCCTCACTCCACACGACACCAGATGGGTTATTAGGCTAAAGGGACGAGGGGGTAAAAGAAGATGAAGACGGGATAGAGGTTAGAGGATAAGAAGAAGTGAAGTGATGGAAGAGGATATAAAGATAGAAAGGAGAGATAAAAAGATATATAGACAGATAGATGATTGAACAAATAGATAGAGACGACAGTGAATTGAGTAACTCGCCGTAGTAAGAACTACAACTTTTGGAGGACCTAAGGATTTAATACGATTGATGGATAATTAGAAAGAAGCAATCAGTGGATAGATTGGGAGGTACGTAGATATTTAAAGAGAGCGACAAAGTAGGAGAAAGAATCCAAAGAAAGACAGACACAAAGAAAAAAATGAAACGAAAGGCACAAAGACAGTAATACAGAAAGACAGAAAAAATAAAGAAGCACAGAAAGAAAGGGACAAAACGAAAAAAAGAAACAAAACGAAAGAAATAATACGAAAGAAATAAAACGAAAGAAAGAAAGAAACGAGAGAAACGAGAGAAATGAAACGAGATGTAAAAAAGAAAGAAAGGAAGAACGAGGTGTGAGAAAGAAACGAAACGAAACAAAACAAAACGAAAGAGATGTGAGAAAGAAAGAAAAATAGAACAAGAATTAGGAACCGATGGGACACTCTGCTATCCTCGCCTGAAGCGCCTCCTGGCTAGGCTGCAATGTGTTGGGCTCAAAGGGACAAATATCTATCGAGGCACCAGCTAATTGCAATGCCACAATGTGGCTGCAGTAATAGGGAGCCAGCACAACCGCTCTGTCTCCTTCATCGCAAAGAGCCAAAATAGCATTTGTATAGGCTTGATTGCCACCACAAGTGACCATAATCTGTGAGAAAGCAACGATCGGAGAGGGGGAGGAGGAGGGGGGAGAGAGATAAGAGAAAAGAGAGAGAGAGATAGACAAATTAAAAGTCATGCGAAGTACTAGATGATTCACCTCCAAATCCGCCATATCCAGACCCATCTTTGTCAGCTTCCGACTTATTCCCTCCCGCAAATCAACCAGTCCCATGTTGCTTCCGTAGTTATGAATCTCAGGCGATTTGAGAAGAGAAGGGAGACTATCAAGTGCTGCGACTGGAGGCGACCAACCGGAAGCGCCAACTGCTAAAGAGCACATACCAGGAACGGCTGAGTATTTTTCAAACACATCCTCTATGTATGCTTTCTCTGTTCTGGCCATTCTATTACTTCTGCTGCTGCTACTACTACTACTACCACTGCTACCAGTATTCCTATTCGAGGAGATAGCATTGGCTTGTGGAAGAGAAGACGGACAAGGACCATAAGGAGGAACAGGGACTAATGCTGCTGCTGCCACCTCGGTACATGATGGAGATGTGGATTCCGATAACGATGACAATCCTCCATATATTTCTGCCTCTGTCATTGTCTTTCCAGCCATGAGCAAAAGAAGACATCGACATGACTCGTACAAAACGTCAATTTCCTGAGATGTAGACCTACCAGAACTTATACAGACAAACACGGGGTATCCTCCATATATCGGCATATATCTGGCTCTCAATCCAGGGGACATCGTGCGAGTCAGGTTTAATAAAGAGGCAACAAATCTCCACAAAACGTGAGATGCATCGAACTCGTGACTCACTGTGTCGCATAGAGGGTCTAGTTGACCTTCAAGACCCACAGAAACCCACGTGGATCTTCTCTTCAACACTGCATTATTCATGGTTACAAAACAATTTTCACCTTTTAGCAAAAGGTGATCTGTTAACCATACTTCCCTCAATTGTCTTCTCTTGCTGAGAGTAAGAAAGGTTGGTTCTGATATCAATTTCTCATCATTAGGCTCGTGTACATTATGGGTTTTCAACAGATTCACTATTTGATCCTTGTATGTGTGCAAAGTTCCTTTGCCTAACTTGTATTTCCTCCAAACCTCTGTGCCATTGCTATTCAGTTCTGTTCGGATTTTGATTTCTGCTTTCTTCCCAGCTCTAGCCTTCAAACCGAAACAGCTTCTACCGATGACATAAGTATCATCTCTTATTTCTACTATGCTGCCACCCGCACTAGTTTTCCCTTGAGTCTGACTGTCGCCCTTTTCATTTTGTTCTATGCGAGGGGGAGGAGGACAGAACCCAGTCTTCTCTAGAAACTCCTCTTGCAGCGCTTTAGGTTTAGGTTTAGGGTTAGGGGGTAGGTGTTAGGGTTCGTTTAGTTTGGGTTAGTGTTAGGGTTGGTGCTACTATTAGGGGTGGTGTTAGTGTTAGGGATGGTGTTAGTGTTAGAGGGTTAGAGAGGATTAACGTTAGATAACCTAAATGCGCTTGAAAATTACTTCCCATAACCCGAGCATTCTCCTTCTCCTCGGCATCCAACAAGGGAAGAAAGAGTCTCCACTCCGCTGCTCCTTCTTCCTTCGGCATATCTCTGTAGGATTTATGATAACTCTAACCCACACCCTAATCCTAACCCTAAAACCCAACCTTAACCGCCCCTAACCTAAAACCCAACCTTAACCGCGCGCCTAAGATGGATTTTTTTTGTGTTTTTGTTGTTTTGTCAATTGTTGTTGTTGTTGTTGTTGTTGTTGTTGTTGACCCACCAGCAGAGAAACTTCATATATTGACTCTCTTCGCTCGTTGTATCTTCTTCACAATAGCTCGAATCTACGGAGTCTTTACTGGTGGTTGTCTTCGTTGGTTACTCCTGTATGAGTCAGTTTACCATGTCTTCATCATCATCTTCTTCTTCTTCTTCTTCTTCTTCTTCTTCTTCTTCTTCATCATCATCATCATCATCATCATCATCATCATCCGACCGAATTTTGATAAAGATCATAGTTTTGGGAGCTGCTAATGTCGGGAAGACCTCGTTGATGAAGAGATATACCACTGATAGATTCTCTGATGCTCGTAGACCAACAGTTGGTGCAGACTTTAGCACCAAGAAGATAAAAGTCGACAACACAGACATCATTCTTCAAATATGGGACACTGCTGGCCAAGAAAGATTCCACCAAGGTTATAGATCCTACCTCTATTCTTCCCTTATGTTACCCTTTTGGCTGCTTGCTTGCTTGCATCATAACTCTATCTATCTCATCTAGCTATCTAATCAATCTCATCTATCTATCTGTCTAACTCATCTGTCTATCTCATCTGTCTATCTCGTCTATCTACCTCATCTATCTATCTCATCTGTTTCAGCTATCATATCTTTTCTATCTATCTCAACTGTCTCACTCTATACCACCGATGGAAATCTTAATACCGACTGAATATGATCATTATTTAATCACAGGTACCATAGGACAATCATTCTACCGAGGTTCGAATGGGTGCGTTCTTGTATATGATGTAACCAACGAAGCTTCCTTGGAACAATTGCTATCTTGGAGGGATGAAGCATTAAGTAGGGTCGATTCTGACCATTTCTTCCCTATTGTGATCGTCGGTAACAAAACTGACTTGAAGACAGATGAGAATAAGGTGGGATACTTGACCATATATTCGACGTATGTGGAACCATATTTTTCGCTGTCAATTACCTCATTATTATGCAAATCATAGAGAATACGAGCTTGTATTTCTTTTAAATTGAAATTCAGATCAGCACATTTTTTTCTCACCTCTCTTACCTTCCTGTACTCTCTGTCTACAGGTAGATCAAGTTCAAATCTTGGAGTGGTGTCGGGATAACACATATGGACATATTGAAACCAGTGCCAAGGACGGGACGGGAATTCAAGCGGCCATGCAATCAGTCGCTTTACTTGCTCTTGAAGCAAAGAGGAATTATGTGAGTTATAATGATAGCAGTGCTGATAACAACAATCGTGGCTTCAGGATTCAGCTAGAGGGGAAATACTCAGCCTCACAACGCGGTAGTTGTTGTGAGGGCGTTGAATAAATGATGATGGTGAGGTAAAATAGGGCAGCGCAACGAACGTAGTTTGTTTGGTCCTATCTAGCTGCATACAAATACAAATACAAACTCCTCATTTGAAGTATTTAAAGTTTGCTTGCAATACATGTGGTTGTAACGTGTCACCTCTCATTACCATAAATATTGCTATATATTGTTGTCCCTTGACACAAGCTGTGAGTATAGTGATTATTAATGAGACTGTTTGGGTACTCAGCACAAATGACTTCTAACTAGTCGTAGTCTAAATGTAACGGCTAGTTGATGCAAAAACTGTGAATATGTGAATATGAGTCCTAAGACGAACTATGAGCTACACTCCCCCTTCCCCTTTTTAGATACATCGTCAGATTATCTTTTTGTTTATATTTATTTTACTATATTTACGATTAGGATAGATTTAGCTAAGTATATATGAGGGACATTTATATCTTTTTGTTATATTGTTTTAATTTAACTATCTAATTTATCTAATTCTTTTTTTTCTGGTGTTTTGTTGTTTTTTAAATTGCATAATATATAGTATATAATATGCAATATTGATTGTACATTAATACATTAAGCATCATAGATACTTAAAAAGCACATAAATCATCATCATCCTTGAAGATGATGCTTAAGCTTAAGCATCATGTTAAAATTATTCCTTTTATAAATAGAATATAAAAACTAGTTATCTTATAATCAAACATAATATTAATTTATCCTTGACTCTTGACATAGGCACATTCATCGAAAGTACCATCATTGACTTGTTTTTCCATCTCTTCTTCTTCAATCTTCAATCATTTTGTTGTCAAAATAAGATGAATTGTTCTTACTACCCTTGTGTCGCTGATAGCAGCTTTAATATCAGCTAAAGGATGCACCCCATGATCCCATGATGTAACCATATATGGGGCGCGCCCCACGTTGATAGATAGTGCCATGTTTTTTGCAAGAAAAATATTTTCGCCGAAAAAAGTGAAAACTTTTCTCGCGGAGATTTCTTTCATACCTCCCAGAGCGTTGTCGATCATCGGTGGCTTTTTCTTGCTTTTCTCGTTTGTGGCCAAACGTGAAGCAATAAAACTCCTACAGTGTGTTGCTAGCGCTAGCAGTATTGCTTTCTATGCAATATTTTTAACAAACAACCACATACCAGATACCAGAAAAAATAGATAAATAATAACTAAAATCTAAAATCTAAAATCATGAACCAAAATGTTCTCCAAACCTAAGTTTTTTTCTTAGATTTGGAAAACCTTTGAATGTATAATAAAATAATCTAGCTAGACATAATTATAACAATAATATTTTAAAATAATAACTAAATAATGATAAAAAAAATCAAAAAAAAAAAAAACTAAATAATAATAATATTACAAATTAAATAATAATAATACTTCTATTGCCATATATGGTAATATTGTATGGGCATCGATATATGGATGATGGACCCTGGATCGATCACCCACAAACCACAAATCTTTGCGTAATTCCACGTAGCTACCAGGGGTTAGCTTTATGGTTCTTCTTCTTCTTCTTCTTCTTCTTCTTCTTCAATAATGTCTTCAACTACATACTCATCATCATCTTCTGGCCGCAAAGAATTATGGATGTTATTGATTATGGTGTGCTTCATCGGACTTATGGTAGAAAGAAATTCAACCGATTTTGAATTCGAATCATTGCTAATACTGTTTGAAGAGGATATAAAAGGAGGAGCAGTGGAAAGAGTGGCCTTAATGAGATCAGCAGGACCACTCAATTTTAGCACATCATCATCATCGACATCACCATCATTGGACTCTATCAAATTACCAACATCACCACCAAACCTATTATTGAAATCCCGACCTCCTTCTCCTCCTGCCCCTCCATCACCTATGTGCATTTTTACCAACGATATCGCTTTCTTCAACTCGATGCCTCTTTCTTTCCGGGCCTCTGCTAAGTTCTGTTTGAAAGCGCACGACAAATTTCGTTCAAGATCTAGAACACCATTTTTCCGCGATAAAATATTATTGTACTCTTGGTTTCTCTCTAGAGCGGTCTTCAATTGACTTTCTAGCGATTCAATTCTTCTCTCAGCTACTAACATACCCCCCTGTAGTTCTTCAACCTCTCCTACACCATATTTATAAATGTGATGTGATGATAAAATAACCAAGTAAATATGACAAATTAAAATTTAAAAATCCAGCTCAGATAGATAGTAAAAAAACAAAAAAAACAAATATTTTTTGTACCTTCTTTGTTCAGCTCGAGAACCTCTTTCTGGGAGGCCTCTTCACTCCAACCTATTCTCATGGACAGCATTTTCGCTTTGCTCTCATTCAATTCTATCGTTTTATTTTGAAGTTGCTGCATCATGTACTTTTCTTCTTCTACCATAAGACGAATTTTCTGTCTCAGTGCTACGTTTTCTACCTGTAGTCTATCTTTCTTCATTAGTTCATTGTCATTGTTAGTGTTGGTTTCGGCAATAATTGTTGTGGTAGGTTTTGTCTTCTTTCCTTCGACTTCATCTTCTTCTTCAATTTCTTTCTGTGTACCTGTTTTCTCAGGGATCACGGAGGTTGATGTTGACGCTGATGAATCTAACTCACTCCTGCCAACTGATTCTTCCCTTTCATCTTCTTTCACCTTAAATACACCCTGCTGCTCGATTAATCGTAGATTCTCCATTTTGTATTCTTCGTTTTCTCCTGTCAGAAGTTTAATCTTCTCCTCAGACTTTTTCAAAATTTCTATAACGTTGGCAAAATTTTGCTCATTTTCTTCCCGCTCTCTTGAATGTTGGTCTATCAATCCTTGGATTTCTTGATTTTTACTCTCTATGCATTCATTTCCTTTCAAACATTCAGCTTCAATCTCTGCAAATCGGCTCTTGTGCTTTTGACGAGAGTCCATAAGTTTCTTTATTGCATCTACAAATTTCGTCTTCTCTGTCTCATGCTCTCTGTTTTTCTTCCTGATGACCTGTAATTGTTTTTCCAACTCCGCCTTCTCGCTTTCTGATTGTGACAAATCTGCTTGGCCTTGTGCAATTTTACGATACAGCTCTTGAACAGTAGCATTTGCCTTGTGCTGATTTATTGATGCTACTTTTTTCTCTCTGCTTAGATTTTCTATTACTGACGCATGCTCTTTTAATTTAGTCTCCATTTTCTTTGACTCGGCCTTTTTTTGTGCAAGTGCTGAATTATGATTATGAACAAGCATACTCAAATGTTCCTGTAGCTCCTTCTTCCCGTCTTCGTTTTGTTGTGTTATTTTTTCTATTTGTAACCTAAATCCCTCCTCCATTTCTAATTGTTTGTCATTTTTGCCATGTATAGATCCCTCCCTTTCTATCGATTCCAATTTTCCCTTCAATCTTTCATATTCCTTATTTCTAACATTTAATTGATCCTTCAATCTCGCAACCTCATCCAAAGTTTTTTTCATGAAATTGGCCCCGTGACTACCCCCTCCATCCGCTTCTTCAAATCCAATATTTTGAGTAGGAATATTTCGTATATGTTTGGCTCTTGCAGCATATTTCAAGGACATATCTGTTTGTTGAAAAAATCTGCTCGACATTCTAATGGTGGTGAGCATCAGAGTTTTGGAGTTCCCGCCAAGAGAATCTTTCAAAAGCATTGTCAATTTACTATTTCTATATGGTATGTGAGGGATAGAGGCCGCTTTGGAGGAGGAGGAAGAGGAATCCATGGTCATCAATCCTTGATGGTATTTTCCCAACGAATTTAAAACATCGCCTAAAACTGATAGAGCTTTGTTGATTTGTTTCGCCTCTTCTAAGGTTTGGCCCGAGGCTCCACTCATCTTCACTCTCTCTGAACCTGCAAGATCTACCAGATTGAGTTTCCCTACACTGACAATACCTTCAGATTCTTTGCGTTCTTCTCCTTCACCACAATTGCTACCTAAATCACGTGTGATAATTTCTAAAGAAATCACGGTGTGCGATCTTGAACTTCTTTCATTCAAATTTGTTGATCCCGTCGCCCTCGTCTTGTTTCCCTTTTGTATTAATGCCATACACTCCTCAGGCGACGAGACAGGAGTGCGTATACCAGGACTTCCTGTGAGGTATATACCCCTCTTGGGATGCTCGTGAATCTTCAAGGAATCTCCTCCTGTACTGCTGTCGTAGGAGGAGGAAGCAGAAGCATCCGATAACAAATCTTTGAGGTTATTATTATAGAGCTCTACATAAGTGAGACAAACCATTGAAACTTGATCGGGACTTTGAGATGTCATCTTTATGAGTCTATCAAACACATGATTCACCGATCGGGGGAGAATACCAACGTCGTGACTGTCACCACTTATTGTGTGAGTTTTACCAGAACCTGTCATGCCAAAGGCAAAGATAGTAACGGTGAAACCTTTCAGACATTCCTCTACAAGTGGCTTTGCATACTCAAACACTTCAGATTGAGACGATTCTGTGCCAAATATTCTGTCAAACTCATATGATGTAGCGTTACTGTTGTTATCTATCAGGGTTTTATTTTCCTTGTTGCTATCTTTCACGATTGTGATGCGCTGCAAGCTGTCGTCATTAGAAGAAGAGGAAGAAGAAAAAGAAGAATCTTTCTTTGTAATGATGCAACCACCATCGACAGTCTCGTCTTCAGGCCGAATCCGCACAGCTACTCTAAGAGATTCCATAGTGGAATGGATGTTTATTGTGCTTGGTGCAATACGATAGTTCGTTGATGTGTTTTTATAAAAATTAACGATTATTTTGACACGTTTTTACTCACATCATATACTGGATAATCTCACACGGTTAATTATTAAAAGTAATTTCGACAAAACTTTGCAAAACAAACTTTCTCAAAATAAAGTTTGAAAATTCGAAACATCTCTCTACCATCTTATTACAGCTTCGTCTAATAGATGGAAGAAGCATACTCTCGAGAACTGCTGCAATCGAAAGTGGACCATAAAGCAAGCAACTAGGCTGGCTTCACCAATTGTGTTTATTTGATACTGCTAAATAATTTTGTCGTTCGATAAGGTAGAGAGATAGAGTAGAGTCTTGAGGGGAGAGAGACAGATAGACAGATAGATAGATAGGTAGAGATCTATTAGATAGATATCTCTATCCGATCATGGCAGATGACGACCCACATTCGTTTATCGCGAAGAATATCTGCGGTATTGGAAGAGGGACGGCGAGTGAGGCTGATATCCGTAGAATTTCAGAAAACTCGAGTGAATCAAAAGAATTTATAGATAATCCAAGGTATAGCGTTCGCTCGTTCATACTCTAGCGTTACTTGCTTTTGTTCTGTGACGCCTATCTAAATCCATTTTCAAATATGTCAAATCATCTCCACCGATATTACCAAAACTTTTTGTAGATGCATGAACTCTATTTTCCCCGATCACCTTTCATATTTATTATTATTGTTTTTCTTATTTCCCCCCAATATCCCACTAACTGAACTTTGATTTAATTTCCCATTGCCATACACTTGTTTGACGCTGTTGTACGAACCACGCCACAAACAAACAAACAGGGTATTGGCATTGAAAGCCTCAATATTCAACGATGGCAATGTAGAGTTTACTACTTCTGTTGGAGCGAATAAAAGTGCCGAGACTTCATTAGAGGTATTGTTTGTAAAGCGGAAAACCGACTATCTTTCTCCTGAAAATATTTGGAGCTGTGTCGAAGTGCAGACGATCCATGGAGCTCCTTTGGAATGCCTATTCAACGTACTGCGCGGCGTGTGGTGTCCTTCTTTACTGCAAGGTGAGTCTAGTAATTTGCCCCCACGTGTACAGCAGTTGTTGGCGGAGTTGGAGGAAACTTTGAACAGTTCAGTTCGATTTGAAACAGGTTCTTCTAGAGATGCATCCGTTAATATAAACAACGTAGCCGATATCCACGATATGGAGGACGAAATTAGATTTTGGCAATCAATTATGGATGATAGAAGATCTCCCGATAAGAACATGGCAAAAGAAATTGTCACGAATCTTCAGCAATTATCTGCCTACAGTGATCTCGCCTCTCTTGAACCAGATGCAATTGAGGATCTTATTGAGAAAACTCTCGACGCATTGAATAGTGTATGGTCTGCTGAGGGCGGAGAAAACATGTATCCCCAAGTTCGCATGCAACATCTCTTTGGCTGTATCGGCTCCTCCTTGTGTAAATATATCCAGCAATCTGTTGGCTCCTTGCAGGTGTGGGATGGCTTGTCTGGTGAAGTAAGGCTCAGATTAAAATCAGCCATTCGCCTATGCGATTTATGGACTGTGGTTCCGAGGAAACTAACGCAGACTTTTTGGTCTGGAAGTTCCAACACTTGGAGAGGCTCATCACATGAAGACACCTATGTGAATGCATTTAAAAATAGATTAAATCAAGTGTTGAGTGTACTTACCTTGTCAGATGAGTTGTACCAATTGTTGAGCCCCGACGAGAGAGGTTCTTTTAGAATAGACAAGCTGTTTGCTCCATTGAAGAGTACTAATCCTTTCCTTTACAACCCGTACTCTGAGCCGAAGTGGGCCAAGGCTCTGAAGGAATTCGAGCTGCTGATCGACCCCGTAGAATCAGCCGTGGCTACTCACTTTAAAAGAAACACAGCGCCATTGCTAACAAGCCCAAAGCTCCTTCTTCGAGAATTCCAAAAGTATAAAAATCTGCTAGAGCGCCCTTCAATTCGTCGTTCCTTGGTGTCTGAGCGCGAAGTACTTTTCTCTCTTTTGAATGACATGATTCGCAAATTTGAAGTTTCCGTTGATAGAATCGAGAGTGGTCAGGTGTTTGACGAAGAAGAGGGCTCACTTGGAAATATTCGAGGTTTAGTCTCCTCAAGAGTCTCGGCTGTTGTCATGTTGAAGCAAATTGAATCCAAGCTGGCTACAATTTTGTCGACTAGCGTATCAGTACTACGCGATGTGAAGGGCTATGATGCGCTAGCAACTTCTTGCGAAAATCTTGTTCACAGGATTCGAGGTGAAATCAATGGCAGATTTGACAACTGGATGTCTGAAATGCAAGACAAGATCGATGATGACGATGCAGCCTTCAAACTTCAAGGTTCGCTCATGGGATGGACCTCTGATGGGATACTTACAGTTAATTTTTCCAATGAACTTGTAACATTCTTGCGTGAAGTAAGACAATTAGATGATCTTGGCTTCGACCTACCCAAACCCTCCAGTTCCAAGAGTAGACAAAAGAATGTCGTTGACAAGGCAATGGAAGCTGAGAAGTATTATCGGTACGGAATTCTTCTTAAAAAAACAGCTAATTTCTTCAATAGCATCAAGGAGCAAATGATTGACGTGCAAGAGCAGTTGCTGTTAGATAGCTTGAAAACCTTCGTCTCTATTGTGTCAAAGCGCGATTCAGATGTATCGTGGGGCAATCCCGCCGAGTGTGAGAATTATATTCGCACCCTCCAAGATGCCGCAGAGAAGTTGTCATCCGAGAACAGGTGGTTGCGCAAAGTCCACGAGAGCCTCGCGAGTCAGGCGATATCATTGATGGGCATCGATTTGTTACGACAGACCGATACTTGGAAAACAAAGTGGCGGAGTATTAAAGAGAAAATGACATCTGTCCGCTCCAAATACAGCGAGACTAACACCAAGCTTTGGGTATTGCATTGGGATCACCAGATATACAAAGTCTTGGAAGCTGGCTATCAAATGGGTCTGGAGTCGTTGAATGAAAACTTACCAGAAATAAAAGTCGAAATAGTGTTCGCCAACAAAAATCTTGAATTCAAACCACCTCTGGAGCAAATTCGCCAGACCTATTACCACGAAGTTAGGAAATTTGTGGCCATTCCGAACTCATTCGAAGGCTTTGGTAATGGATTCGTCTTCAAGAAAATGGGCGCGAAGAATTCTGCTCAGTTGGTTCAAGTCTTCTCGAAGGCAGAGTCTTTGTTTGACAAGCTGTCCGCGGTCTTGCGCCTCCATCTGCATTGGATCAAAATAGGTCAAATAGACCTGGATGAGTATGTTCAAACAAACATCAAATCCCCTGATGAGTTCGTGGTTAATTTCAAAGGCATACGGGTAAAACGCAAAGACATCGACAAGCTTCCCGACATGGAAAGAATTGGCTGTTGCACAATAAGTTTCACTACCTTTAAGTCTCAGCTTGAGGATCTGTTGCATCGATTTAGTGATACTTTATTGATAACTCTTCGTCGCAATGTGTTGGAAGAGTTCAAGGAGGTCGATCAGTTTTTGGAATTTGCGAGTGAGAGATTAAGCACTCGTCCACACACTGTCGAAGAGATAGGAAATGCGAAGCGCCAATGGAAAGAAATCGATGGCAACAAAGATGGCATCAAGACACAGTCGAAGTTTTGTGTCGACAAGAAGAAAATTCTTCTTCAGTATGCCTCTGGTTCGGCGGTTGATGTGGGAGAAATTATTTCTAAAATGACAAATCTAGATGGCGAGGGTGGACGGTGGGACGATTTCGATATCGCGCTCGAGGCTTTCAATGATATGATCGAAGAGCAGAAGGAGGAGCTGAAGGGCACCTTGGAAGAGGAGACAGTCAGTCTGAATGTGAATATTGACAAGTTTGGTAATAGATGGAGACAGTTGAAACCCACCGAGGCCAAGAGTTGGGAGTACTCAGAGATCCAAAAGATATTTACTGCTTTGGAAGACTGGAAGACTCAATTTGACGAGCTCCACAATACTGCTAATACTCTCGTGGAGAACTGCGCTGCCTTCGGAATGTCCAAGCCTCGATTCGACGGTCTCGATTCCCTCGTTGAAGACTTCACTGAAACTTCACAGTCATGGGATCTGCTCAAGACTTACTATGATGAACTACAGGTCATGTCTGAGCAAGACTGGCTGACTTTCTCCGTCAATGTTTATGCCCTGGCAGATTTCGCCACAAAATGGGCTGACCAATTGAAAGGGTCGAAAGGGGACAGCATATCTGAACATATTCTGACTTCAGTAGAGAAGATAAAGAAAAGTATTCCCGCTCTGAAGTACTGTAGAGGTGAACCCTTTAAAGAAGACCGCTGCACCTAACTAACCCTTACCCTAACCCTAACCCTAACCCTAACCCTAAAGCTGACTTTAACCCTAACCCCAACCCTAACCTCCAACCCTTTCCTAGGCGAGCCTTTCAAAGAAGACCACTGGACCGAATTGTTACAGGGTAAACTCCAACTTGGAAATAAAGTTAGCAGAGAGAATGTGAAAGTCGAGCACTTTTTATCTCGATTAGATATTTTGACGGAACCTTCTACTCTTAGCTACGTGAAGAATCTCCAAGCTAGAGCTCTTGGCGAGGTACAGATCAGAGAGGCTCTGCAGGAGCTGCGAGCTTGGGAGCGATCCGCGGAGGTCAGCATTCTGACGCAAGAGGAAAGCGGGCGTAGGCTCCCTCTCATCAAGGACTGGAAGGACCTCTTCCTAGAGGTTGGCGACAAACAGTCTCTGCTGTCTTCTCTCAAGGAGAGTCAATTCTTCAAGGCATTTGCTGACCAAGGACATGCGCTGGAGATTAAGATGACGACGCTCGATGTCGTACTGACCACACTTAATCTAATACAAAGAAAGTGGGTGTATCTTGAGCCTATATTTGGCAGAGGTGCCCTACCCTCAGAGGAAGCTCGCTTCAAACGAGTCGACGAAGATTTCGCAGATATCATGCTACTCTTTTCACGAGAACCTCGGCTCTTTTGCTTTGCAGATGAGCAGCTATTTCCTCAGCTCGCTGACAAGTGTAAGACGATGCTTGACCAGCTGGAAAGGTGTCAAAAGGCACTGGCTGAGTTCTTGGAAGCCAAGAGATCCTCAATGCCTAGATTTTACTTTATAGGAGATGATGATTTGTTAGA
>Ga0099797_101145_pt1 | contig 14803 bp, 17 predicted proteins | sample Uncmet_Sort48C_1_FD_89871 | JGI IMG/M metagenome (GOLD analysis project Ga0099797, IMG submission 89871) | Marine eukaryotic communities from CALCOFI LINE 67, Pacific Ocean - C012_Sort48C_1 | ecosystem: Environmental > Aquatic > Marine > Oceanic | place: Pacific Ocean: Monterey Bay | collected... | reverse complement strand
CAACAAAAGCTTTAACCCCTAATCCTTGCACCTTGGGTCAATACATGTCACCTTCAATGTGTCTTCTATACTATCCAGAATCCCGATTGCATAGGCCCTCCGCATGTCAACGTCACATGTGTGTTGACGTGCACCCAAACATCTCTTTCTGCTTCTCTCACTCGTGCACAAAAGCAGAGCAGGGAACAGTGGCGGGTAGGCCTAAGGCAATTGGATATATATATATATATATATATATATATATATATGGTTGTGGGATGTGTGCGTGGAGCACGATGACACCGGACGAGCGTGCAGCGCCACGGCCCCAAATGGGTGCCGATGTGCCGGTTGGCAATACCAAGTTTCCAAAGTGGTGTCAACTTGGTGGATACCGATGTACAAGCTTGAAAATGCATTGTACTCAAAGAATGCACAACCAACGTTTGCCACCCCAAGGCGAGGGTGGGGATAATACTGGCGAATTTCAAAAGTCGCCACTCACGCACTCGGCCCCATCATGTGTCTCTATCTCTCTCTTTCTCTCTCTCTCTATATATATATGTATATATATATATATATATATCGGTCACCGTGCCCTGGGCACCAGTGGAGTGCTTGCGGGGGAGCACCACGGTGTTCTAGTTGTTTGATGTTTCGAAGGACCAAACCACAAAAATGCTAGAAATAAGCTTTCTGAGACAACTATTGCCCACAGCGCCAGCCAGGCTCTCAAAGGGTTAGAAATCAGCTCCCTGGGGCCACTCCTGCCAATATCCCCGGCCAAGCCCCCAAAACGTTAGAAATTAGCATTATGTCAAGATTTTTCTCCAGTTCCCTGGCAATGCCCCAAAATGCTAGAAATTAGCTTTCTGAGGATACTTTTGTGAACATCCCGGCCGGGCTCTAAAAATTTTAATCGTGAACTTTCTGAAGCCACTTTTGCCAATATCCACGGCCAAGCCTGAAACATGTTTGGAAATCAGCTTCCTGATGCTACTTTTCATGTTAAATTGTATCCCCGGGTCCCCGGGTGCGGAACATTGCAGAATACTGATAGAATCGTGCCACTCAGGGAAAAGAGCTAGCACGGTTTCTGATCACCGATCGATGGAAATTGAGGGGCACGGTGGCGGGGAGGCCGAAGACAATGGGATACAAATATATATATATATATATATATATATTTATTTATGTTTATTGATATATATATATATATATATATATATATTTATATTTTGTTTTGTCGGAGGGCATCTGCCGAACAGGCAGCACAACCACTTATGCAAAGCATACATGCCTCCACCCGCCCTGAACAAAAATAAAAAACAAGCCAAGCAACCCAACCCAAGGGGAGCGCGCTGAAGACGAACCAGGAAGCCAGAGCGAGCAAAAACGAACAAAAGCAAACGGCCAAGCACTCCAAGCCGAAGCCCGACTCAACCACAGCAGCTCAGGCCAAAGACCTAAAAGCCACGGCGAGCAAGCGGGAAACGAACCAGGCGGCAAGCGCGAACGAACAAGACCGGCCCACGGGAGTGAGTGTAAGCGGGGTGGCGCCACAAGCTGCAACCCGGGGTCCTGCAGAGCAGTAGCCGAGAAGACAGGGTAGAGACCACCCGTAGGAGCACCACAAGGGGTGCGGGACGACGGACACACGGACGGACGGACGAACGACCAGGCCGCCGAAGGGGCCTGGCCTGGGGGGCATGGGGTCCAGCAAGACCCCGTCCCCATGAAGTAGTGCCGCAATTTGTGGGTCAAGATGGATATGAAAGGGTCCGGGCATTCGGCCTGAACAATATTATTATTATTGCGGTCAATGGGCCCCATGGGGCCGGACGCGGGCGGATGCCGGGTGAACGGACGGCAAATCATGTGTACCCCCAACGTAAAAGGCACCAATTTGGATACCCTGGGGCCCGATCGGGCCCATGCGGCCCATGGGGCCCTTGGACCCATGGGCCCAAGCCGCCGGCCGTCAAGAAGGGGCGGGGAGGGCTAACTGAAAGGAGGGTCGGGGAGGGGTACCTGTAAGGAGAGGGGTGGACGGATAGCTGGAATATATTGGAATATGGGTGTGCACGGCCCCGTTGATGCTCGCAAGCTTCAGGAAAAAACAATACCTGATGCCACTGAAAACCCTTAGGTGATGGCAGATCAGAGTGACCAGACAAGTCAAGCCGAAACATAATCGAATATGCGTGTATGTGTGTATACAGCATCGCACCGCACCAAGCAGGTCGACATGCACACGCACCGCGCCCGCATGCCCGCCCACGCCCGCACCCGCACCCGCACCAGCATCCGCACTCGCACCCGCGCCCGCGCCCGCGCCCACACCCGAACACGCACCAGCAACCGCACCAGCAACCGCGCCCGCACCCGCACTCGCACCTGCACATACGCCCGCACTTGCACCCGCACCCGCACCCGCGTCCCCATCCGCACCCGCACCCACGCCCGCAGCCGCACCCGGGCCCGCAGCCACAGCCGCACCTGCACCTGCACCAGCACCCACACCCGCACCCGGAGCCCAGGACCCGCACCCGGAGCCCTCACCCACTACCACAAGGACATCTAATGAAACATCCACAAATGCAGATATATACATATATATATGTCACTAGAGGACTTGCAGCACCGAGTTCCGGAACGGATGCCAACTTGGTTGCTGTAACGGTGCAAGCTGGCCAATGCTGCGTTCCCGAAGAGGGTGCTCACACACATACTTGGCCCCGCTGAGGCCATGTGACTGCATACTTGTCACCTACTACTGAGTAGTGCTCGCGGATACATATATGTATGTATATATATATACATATATATAGAGAGAGAGAGAGAGAGAGAGCGAGAGAGAGATTCAGTGATTGTGGGGGGTGGGCGGGTGCAGCGAGGCTGTAGTCCATATGCCCGAGACCCTGTTGGATGACCGCTCGTCAAACTTTCTCCGCCACCTACCGTCGCCTACTGCCACAGACAAGGAGCAGACGGGGAGCAGATGAGGGACAACCGAGGAGCAGCCGAGGAACAGACGAGCAGCAACCGAGGAGCAGACAAGGAGCAGCCGAGGAGCAGACGAAGAGCATACGAGGAGCAGCGCAGACGAAGAGCAGACAAGGAGCAGACGAGGAGCGGACGCGAAGCAGAAAAGGGGCAGCCGAGGAGCAGCCGAGGACCAGCCGAAAAGCAGAGCAGGAGCAGACGAGGGGCACACAAGCGGCAGCTGAGGAGTAGCCGAGGAGCAAACGAGGAGCAACCCCGGACCATACTGGCACTTGGGATGCTTCATAAAGTTTGTTTTATTTTGGAACTTGCACTTGCATTTTTCATTTTTTCCATTTTTCAGCGGCCAATGACCCCCAATGGTCGCCAATGATCAGTTTGGGCTGCAAATTGACACTTCCTGATAATTCCAAAGCTAGGTAAGAAACCTTTTAACTTTGCTAGCATATTTGGGGAATGTATGTAAATATATATATATATATATATATATATATATATATATATATATATATATCCGCCACCGTGCCTTCGGCACGAGCTGGAGTGGCTGCGATGAGTTTTAGTACTTGCTTCTCAATGTAGTTGTTTTGAGGGACTACACAAGCCCGGGGCATGCTTCTTCTATTTTCGGATTGATTTTCTCGGACAAAATGGTATTGTAAAAATTGGAGGTTTGGTCACAAAAGTCTGGTAAACGAATTTATGTGAAGTGCACTTGGACCCCCCAAATAGTGGGTCCACCTCGATGTGGTCCAAATCACATTTTGTTTTTGTTCTTCTTAACCCAAAATCCCAAACACTTTCAATGCCACAGAAAAGTCCGAAAGGCTCCAAGAGTGACGCCACAAGTGACCCCCAGTGATCCCCAAAGGCAGCCAATGGACCCCCCAAGGCGACAAATGGAGCCCAAATCACACTCCAGAGGGGCCCCATTGGAACCTCAAAGGTGACAAATGGAGTCCCAATGGCCGACCAAAGGCTCCCAAGGCAGCCCAAGGGTCCCCAAAGAGCACCGAAGACGGGCGAAAAGACCCCAAGGAAACCCTAAAATTGCCATAATGGCGTCTTTTGGAGTTCAATACCCTCATTTACATGTACCGAGCGGCATTTCACACATAACCTTCAAAACATCGCGCTAGTGACGCCCTTTAGGCTGCAATATTATGGTTGTGTCATTTATTTCAATGTATCGAGCGGCTGTCCGTATGTCAACATCACATGTGTGCATTACTTGGTTTTTGCTTGTCTACTGTACTCCGGCACGAATGTCCCAAACAACAAACATTGAACAACAAACAATTAGCCCGCGAAGATCCCCAACCCATTGAGAGATAGTCTTGTGTGTGGACACTATGTGACACATGGCAAGAAATAAATGATATGGATTGCGATGTGGCGCTTGTCGTTGTTTGTTGTCACATGCGTGGTGTTTATCGTTATTGGTGTGTTGTGTGTGTTGCTCATTGTTGGTTGTTGTTGCAACCTTTGTTCGTCTTCTTGTCCTAATAGGATTGTGACAATAGCATTCTTCATCGTTGTTAGGTGTTCTCGGATTGAGAACCTGAAAGTATTCGAAACTAACCAAACCCTACAACGCTGACATCACACTGCAGGAATTGTGTACTATATACATGATGTGTGCGCACATTCTGAGACATCCTGTGCGTGGCGTCAGACCGACTAGCTGGCATCACACTGCAAGGGGTATGTGATATATCCGATGTGAGTGCACATTCCAAGAAATCCTGAGATGAACGTCCGAAAGACTAGTCCATGTATTGAGCAGTAATGTTGGGTACTCTCGGATTGAGAACCTGAAAGTATTTGAAACTGACTACACCCTACAATGCTGGCACCACACTGCAAGAATTGTGTGATATACATGATGTGTGCGTACATTCTGAGACATCCTGTGATTGGCGTCAGACAGACTAGCTGGCATCGCACTGCAAGGGGTATGTGATATATATATATATATATATATATATATGCACATTCCAAGAAATCCTTAGACGAACGTCCGGAGGACCATTCCAGGTATTGAGCAATGATGCTGCATATTCTCGGATTGAGAACCTGAGATTATTTGAAACTGACTAACCCCTACAACTACAAAGCTGGCATCACACTGCAAGACTTGTGTAATATACATGATGTGTGGTGGGCATGCAAAAGCGAAACGAGGCGCTGCAGCCCCCAACAGGGAGAGCCAAAGTATGCGTTTTATATCGGAAATGCTAGCATTCCTGTGTTGAGGAAGAGGCTGGCGGCAGCATCGCGTGCAAAGGCGACATGAGTACCGCAGCCCCCAATAGGGAGAGCCAAAGTAGGTGCTTTAGATGGGAAATGCTAGCATTCCTGTGTTGAGGAAGTGGCTGGCGGCAGCATCGTGCGCACAGGCGAAATGGGGTGCCACAGTCCCCAATAGGGAAACCCAAAGTATGTGTTTTATTTAAGAAATGCTAGCATTCCTGTGTTGAGGAAGTGGCTGGCGGCAGCATCGCGCGCAAAGGCGAAATGAGGTGCTGCAGCCCCCAATAGGGAGAGCCAAAGACGTGTTTTACATAGAAAGTGTTAGCATTCCTGTGTTGAGGAAATTGCTGGCGGCAGCATCGCCCGCAAAGGCAAAATGGGGTGCCGCAATCCCCAATAGGGAGACCCAAAGTATGTGTTTAATATAAGAAATGCTAGCATTCCTTTGTGGAGGAAGTGGCTGGCGGCAGCATGGCGCGCAAAGGCGAAATGAGGTGCCGCAGCCTCCAATAGGTAGAGCCAAATTATGCGTTCTATAACAGAAATACTACTGTAGCATTCCTGTGTTGAGGAAGTGGCTGGCGGCAGCATCTCGCGCAAAGGCGAAATGAGGTGCCGCAGCTCCCAATAGGCAGAGCCAAAGTATGTGTGTTATCTTGGAAAAGCTAGCATTCCTGTGTTGAGGAAGTGGCTGGCAGCAGCATCGCGCGCGAAGGCGAAATGAGGTGCCGCAGTCCCCAATAGGGAGAGCCGAAGTATGTGTTTTATATTTGAAATGCTAGCATTCCTGTGTTGAGGAAGTTGCTGGCGGCAACATCGCGCACAAAGGCGAAATGAGGTGCCGCAGCCCCCAATAGGGAGAGCCAAAGTATGAGTTTTATTCGGGAGATGATAGCATTCCTGTGTTGATGAAGTGGCTGCCGGCAGCATCGCCCGCAAGCGCGAAATGTGGTGCCGCAGCCCCCAATAGGGAGAGTCAAAGTATGCGTTTTATAACAGAAATGCTAGCATTACTGTGTTGAGGAAGTGGCTGGCGGCAGCATCGCACGCAAAGGCGAAATGAGTACCGCAGCCCCCAATAGGGAGAGCCGAAGTAGGCGTTTTATTTCGGAAATGTTAGCATTCCTGTGTTGAGGAAGTGGCTGGCGGCAGCGTCGCACGAAAAGGCGAAATGAGGTGCCGCAGCCCCTATAGGGAGAGCCAAAGTATGCGTGTTATATTGGAAATGCTAGCATTCCTGTGTCGAGGAAATGGCTGGCGGCAGCATCGCGTGCAAAGGTGAAATGCGGTGCCGCCGCCCCCAATAGGGAGAGCCAAAGTATGCGTTTTATATGGGAAATGCTTGCATTCCTGTGTTGAGTAAGTGGTTGCCAATAGGGAGAGCCAAAGTATGCGTTATATATTGGAAATGCTAGCATTCCTCTGTTGTGGAAGTGGCCGGCGGCAGCATCGCGCGCAAAGGCGAGGTGAGGTGCCGCAGCCCCCCAATAGGGGGAGCCAAAGTATGCGATTCATATTGGAAATGCTAGCACTCCTGTGTTGAGGAACTGGCTGGCGGCAGCATCGCGCGCAAAGGCGAAACGAAGTGCCGCAGCCCCCAATAGGGAGAGTCAAAGTATGCGTTATATATCGGAAATGCTAGCATTCCTGTGCTGAGGAAGTGGCTGGCGGCAGCATCGCGTACAAAGGCGAAAAGAGGTGCCGCAGTCCCCAATAGGGAGAGCCAAAGTACGTGTTTTATATTTGAAATGCTAGCATTCCTGTGTTGAGGAAGTGGCTGGTGGCAGCATCGCGTGCAAAGGCGAAATGAGGTTCCGCAGCCCTCAATAGGGAGAGCCAAAGTAGATGGGAAATGCTAGCATTCCTAAAGTGGCTGGCGGCAGCATCGCGCACAAAGGCGAAATGAGGTGCCGCGGCCTCCCGATAGGGGGAGCCAAAGTATGCATTTTATATAAGAAATGCTAGCACTCCTGTGTTGAGGAAGTGGCTGGCGGCAGCATCGCGCGCAAAGGTGAAACGAAGTGCCGCAGCCCCCGATAGGGAGAGTCAAAGTATGCATTTTGAATGGGAAATGCTAGCATTCCTGTGTTGAGGAAGTGGCTGGCGGCAGCATCGCGCGCAAATGAGATCATAGGGAGAGCCAAAGTACGTGTTTTACATAAGAAATGCTAGCTTTCCTGTGTTGAGGAAGTGGCTGGCGGCAGCATCGAGCGCAAAGGCGAAACGAGGTTCCGCAGCACTCAATAGGGAGAGCCAAAGTAGGCGTTTTATTTAGGAAATGCTGGCATTCCTGTGTTGAGGAAGTGGCTGGCGGCAGCATCGCTCGCAAAGGCGAAATGAAGCGCCGCAGCCCCGGATAGAGAGAGCCAAAGTATGCGTGTTAGATGGGAAATGCTAGGATTCCTGTGTTGAGGAAATGGCTGGCGGCAGCATCGCGCACAAAGGCGAAATGATGTGCCGCCGCCCCAAATAGGGAGAGCCAAAGTAAGCGTTTTATAAAGGAATTGCTAGCATTCCTGTGTTGAGGAAGTAGCAGGCGGCAGCATCGCGTGCAAAGGCGAAATGAGGTGCCGCAGCCCCCGATAGGGAGAGCCAAAGTATGCGTTTTATACAGAAATGCTAGCATTCCTGTGTTGAGGAAGTGGCTGGCGGCAGCATCGCACGCAAAGGCGAAATGAAGTGCCGCAGCCCCCGATAGGGAGAGCCGAAGTAGGCGTATTATACAGGAGATGCTAGCATTCCTGTGTTGAGGAAGTGGCTGGCGGCAGCATCGCGCGCAAAAGCGAAATGAGGTGCCGCAGACCCCAATAGGGAGTCCCAAAGTAAAATGGCTGGCGGGCATCGCGCGCAAAGGCGAAATGAGGTGCCGCAGCCCCCAGTAGGGAGAGCCAAAGTATGCGCTTTATATCAGAAATGCTAGCATTCCTCTGTTGAGGAAATGGCTGGCTGGTGTGCTTGTTGGTGTGTTGATTATATGTATCTTGTTGCATGTGTTGATGGTGAGTTGCATGGAATGTTTCCTGTCATGTGTTGTAGATTGATTGTTTGTGTGTTGGTTGTTTGTATTGTTTGTATTTGCATGTGTTGACTGATGTGTTGATCGATGATTGATGATTGATGATTGATGCTTGATGCTTGATGATTGATGATTGGTGATTGATGATTGATGATCGTGATTGTTGTTGTGTGTTGTAGATTGATTGTTTGTTTGTTGGTTGTTTGTATTGTTTGTATTTACACATGTGGATGGATGTGTGGATTTATGATTGATGACTGATGATGGATGCTTGATTGATGCTTGATTGATACTTGATGGTTGATTGATTGAACAATATACTACCTGATTGAATGAGGATTGATGGTGATGAAGGAAGGAGGAAGAGGAGGAAGAGCGCGGCCTGCGTGATTTAAAACAAGGACCCAACCTGAAAGGGGTTGGGAATAAACAACAAACAGCAAACAACAAAAGCCTTAACCCTTAATACTTGCACATTGCGCCAATACATGTGCACCTTCAATGTGTCTTCTACACTATCCAGAACCCCGATTGCATAGGGCTTCCGCTTGTCAACATCACATGTGTGTTTACGTGCGAGCGGCTGTACTCCGGCACGAATATTTTTGTATAGTTTACCCCCCACCCCACCCCACCCCTCCAAAAAAAAATCAGTGTCCCCAGCGGGGGTGCTTCAATGTCTTATGTCCGCAGCAGGGGTGCTTTCAATGTCCCAAGCGGGGGTGCTCTCAATGTCCCCAGCGGGAGTGCTTGAACCCTTAATCCTTAATTAGTTAATCCATAATAATCCTTAATCCCAAACAAACAACGAACCAACCAACCAAACAAACCAACCAAACAAACCAACCAACAAACAAAATAACAAACTCACAAGCAATAAACACACAAACAAACACACACGAACAAACAAACAAACAAACAAACAAACAAACATTCAAACAAACAAACAATCAATCAAACAAACACACAAACACACAAACACACAAACACATGAACAAGCAAACAAACAAACAAACAAGCACACAAACAAACAAGCAACCAAACACACGAACAAATCAATGCCAATTTGTGTTTCAATTGTCTCTCTAACTCGTGCACGAAAGCACAGCAACAAACAACAAACAACAAACAACAAACAACAAACAACAAACAACAAACAACAAACAACAAACAACAAACAACAAACAACAAAAGCCTTAACCCTTAAGCCTTGCACATTGCGCCAATACATGTGCACCTTCAATGTGTCTGCTATACCACACAACAAGCCACAAACACCAAACAACAAAAGCCTTAACCCTTAATCCTTGCACATTGAGCCAATATATGTGCACCTTCAATGAGCCAATACATGTGCATCTTTGTTGACCCAATACAACAATACATGTGCGTATTTATTGAGCTAATACAAGGCACGGTGGCGGGTAGGCCGAAGGCAATTGGATATATATATATATATATATATATATATATATATATATACAGCTCTCTCTCTCTCTATATATATATATATATGTGTATCTCGCCCTCTCTCTCTATATATATATATATATATACATATATGTATCGGTATTTATTCATATAAGGTGTTGATGCACACGCACCGCAGACAGCGAATGCATCGATCCTGACAAGGGAAAGATGCCTCCAACCAAAAACACAATGGGGTGGTTGACCAACTCAAGTCCGAGCATTTGCATGTATCTCTCTCTATATATATGTGTACATGTATATCCGTACACATATATATATGTGTTTTCCAAAGAAACAATGGGGTGGTTGACCAGGTCAAGTCCAAACATTTGCATAATAACATTGCATGTCCATTGCATAATCAGATATTCCTTGCCATGTTTCTTGGATATGCATAATAACATCTTCCTTGTATATATATATATATATACACACACAGCAGGTGCGAGCTACATATGGCAACTACAATTTTGAAGATATGTCTAACAATGTTCTGCCCTCTCCGACAATCCCACGGCAATGTGAACAACATCACTCAGCAAACCAACAACAAACAAGGAAATGGAAGTAACACTACACAAAAATCGATGAGAAAAAACAACACACAACTCAGCTCACCCACAACAAACAAGGAAATGAAAGTAACACTACCAAAAAATCAATGAGAAGAAGCAATACACAACTCAGCAAACCCACAACAAACAAGGAAGAGGAAGTAACAACACACCATAGCCTGGCCATAGTAACCCCCACCTCGCCGCACGGTTTAAAGGTAAGAATGTGGCCGTTTCGCAAGCTATACGGAATCCTGGCCGCACTACCACCCAACGGGCCGCACTAACCCCCAACCGGCCGCAGTAACCCTTTATTTCCCAGACCCCCCTGTTCTAAAGACATACCGCCGGCGCATATGCAACTCCCAGCGCGACCCTTCGAGGCTAAGCACTTCCCGTCATCCGCCAGCCTCCTATCTGGTGGTTTTTGTTTGCCAACCCCTTCCCCAAACACCTTCCCCTATTCGATTTCTTTGTGAGAAGCAACATATATAAAACGTCCAGCGCGGACTCTGAATCCCAAGCGCTTGTCGTCATCCGCCAGCCTCCGGTCCGGCCCAATACGGCACCCACCTTCCCCCTGGACACCCTCCCCTACTTGGATAAATCTGGAACTTGTGGCCCTGCAACGTCCAGCGCGGACTCAGAGAGTCCAAAGCGCTTCCCGTCATCCGCCGACCACTTCAGGGGTCACAAGGTGTGTGAGACAATGTCCCGTCCCCCCTCCTGTTGTCCTCCCTATGGGCTCCAGAATCCCCCGGGGTCCTCTGCTTCGCCCCCTCACCCCCCCTACTTTGAACTGCCATATCTCGGGAGCCTCTGGAAGCTTACGCAGCTCCCGCCAAAGACCCTGTCCAACAGCTATGGCCTGTGAGGTTCATTCCAAGTTGGCCAAACCAAACCCAAAATGGTGCCATCTGACCCAAAAGTTAAAGCCATTACCGATCCAAAATCAAGGTTTGGCAGCAGAGCAGGAACCTATGATTTTGCTTGAATTTACTATACGTCAGCAACGGTGGACAATCCCGAAGCAATCCAGGACAACATGAAAAGAACAAACAAAAACAACAAAGTTGCGTTCTACGATTTTGAATTCCGTAACCCAAATGGTCCAACATAGGTCTTTGAAGAAACCAAATTGGGATGCCAGTTGGCAATCAAATTGATCAGAAAGGCAACCCAAGGTGCCTCATGCACTGCGATGGGGTCCAAAAAGCTCCCTGAAGCTCCTTAAAACCTTCTGGGCCCCAGCTGTGGGCCCAAGAGCTCCCGGAGGCTTCCGTGGCACACATGCCGCCCAAAATCCGTTCCAGGAGGGCCCTGGAAGCCCTCCCCATGCCTGGGCTGGGTTGAGTTAAGACAATTTTCTGGCATCTTTGGACTGTTTGCTGTTGTTTGCTGTCGCTGCTCAGTGGATTTCGAAAATGTTTGCAATGATTCTGGAATAGATTGATGGTTTTGGGTTTGGATTCGGGGACGGATTTGGCGTGATTTTGGGATGGATCTGGGGCTGGTTTGGTGATTTGGGGAGGGACTGGTTTGGTGTGGTTTCAAAATGGATATTGGGCTGGTTTGCTGTGATTTTGAGATTGAATTTGAAATGTTTTGATGTGATTTCGGGATGGATTTCGGGCTGGCGTGGTGCGATTTTGGGATGGATTGGTTTGGTGCGATTTCAGGATGGATTTGGGGCTGGTTTGGTGTGATTTTGGGATGGACTGGTTTGGTGGGATTTTGGGATGGATTTTGAAGTGGTTTGGTGAGATTTTGGAATGGATTTGGAGCTGGGTTGATATGATTTTGAAATGGCTTTGGGGTTGGTTTAATGTGATTTGTAAAGATACCTGCAAAGATACTGAACAAAAGTCGGGAGTCGCTAAAGCAGAAAGCTCAGTGCAAAAGGCCAGCTACGCAACATGCAAAAGTGACTACACAATGATCAGAAAATCTGCACAAAATCATCTTACCTGCGCGAGGCAGTAGCTGGCTGGAAAAGGCCAGGGCTTGGTGATGGGAGCAGCTCTGCTGCTGAGGCGCTGCTTGGATCAATCACCGATGCTGGGACATCTAAGCGCTGCCCACCCGGTTAACGAAGGTTCAGCGGACGGCTCACCGCAATCGATTGCTATCGACTCTCATCGCTTCTCCTCAGGATGTCATCGAAATGCTTCCACTCTTCAGACGCTCTTTTGTACCGGCGGGGTCCAAGTTGTTGTTCCATCTCGGTTGCGGTTTGGTCACCGTGCGGATCGCTCCCTTGTCGATAGGCGAACACCATGGCATCTAAAGATTCCTGGAAAGAGCTCACGCCTGTACGCCAGTAACTGGGCGCCCAGGCTTGCCTGTCGATGTACACATGCGTGAAGCCCTTCGCTTCGAGATTCTTCAACACGAATGTGAATGGCCGCCAACCCAGCCCTAGCTTGCGACACCGAGCCACACTAAATTCTAGTGCTAGCAGGCGCGTGTGATTCCAATCCAAACTTTCATCACTCAGAATTGCCATCTCTGATCCTTCTACATCGATCTTCACGACTGTGACCTCGTCAGTCAACATGGACCTTACAGACTTTGCTGGGGCGAAATGTTGCTTCCTTCTTTCCTTGCAAACGGCATGTGGTATTGGAACCTCTGGAATGACATGTTTCTCAAAAACAAGTACCTTGAATAAAATACAAAAACGAAATTCTAATTTTATATAACGACATAACGACAGCAACAAGCCATACATGACCATGTGAGAGCATTATACAACACAAACATGTATACCTTTATCCGCCACCGTGCCTCCGGCACCAGCGGAGTGCTTACGAGGGGTTTTAGTACCTGTTTCTCAATTGAATTGTTTTAAGGGACTACACAAGTTCGGGGCATGATTCTTTTGTTTTAAGATTGATTTATTCACGACGGGTTGAGATCGTAGAAATTGGGTTTTTGTTTCGAAAGTCTTGCGAACGAATCAAGAAGTCGGTTCCCCAAAAAACATTTAGACTGACAAAAATGCATATCAAATCACCCATTCGTTTGTTCTTTTTGTTGTTGCGAGAAACTGTTTTTGTCCTCTATTTGGACCAACAAATATTGTGGTTTTCTCGCACTTGGGACGCTTCATGGCGTTTTTTCTTTAAAGAGAACATCCCTAAACTTATGAAAGTGCTCCAAGCGAGCAAAACTAAAAAATAAGGCGAAAATAACCGCAAAGTGACCCACACAGTGACGTCCAATGACTCCCAAAAGCGCCCTAATGGACCCCGAAGGCGACAAAAGCATCCCAATCCCAATGACGCCCTAGATACACACCAATGGAATCCCAAAGCTGTCAAACTGAAGCACCAATGGCCGTCCAAAGGCACCCAAGGCAGCCCAAGGGTCGCCAAAGACCACTGAAGACTAGTCAAAAGAACCCAATGAAACCGAAACTTAAAAAAATGCGATAATTGCATCCTTTAGGATGCAATACCCTAATATTAATGTACCAAGCGGCATTTCAAATATAAAATTCAAAACATCGCGCTAGTGACACCCTTAGGCTGCAATACTAGTGTCACTAATTTTAATGTACCGAGCGGCTGTCCGCATGTCAAAGTCACAGGTGTGTTTACCTGCACCCAAACATCTATTATTGCTTCTCTAACTCGTACACGAAAACAAACAAACCACAAACAACTAAAAACAAACAAAAACACTAAACCCTAAAATCCTTAACCTTAACCCTCCCTTAAACCTCCCTTACTCCTTAATTCCTTCATCCTTAATTCTTAATTTCTCAATCCTTAACCCTCAATTCCTTAATCCCATAATCCCTTAATGCCTTAATTCTCAACCCTTAATCCTTAATTTGTCTGTACCATCGTATAATTTTGTATAGTTTACCCCCTCCCCGCAAAAACAAAACAAAAACAACAATCCGATCGAAGATGACCACCTCACTTGATCACACATTCACTTCAGACAACTGATCCGAATATATCTTCTAATGAGAAAATCCGTAGGTGTGATTCGAGCTAAGGTGCCATATATTACGTCATGTCATGTGTCATGATACACATTCTCAGAGCTCATCATATGTTATGTCACACCTTGCCTCGAATAACACCTACGGAGTTCTCCATCAAAAGGTACACTTGGACGAGTTCTATGAATTCAAGATTTCTTCAAATGTGGTGCCTTCAGATTGATTTCCCGGTGTGTACGATTTCTATATGTTTTCGTATGTAAATGCATGACACGCCCCTTGTGGATCCGCACTTTTGACGGCTTCAGATTGACTCCCCTGTGTGTACGATTTGTATGCGTTTTCTCATGTAAATGCATGACACGCCCTTGGTGGATCCGCACTTTTGGTGGCTTCAGATTGATTCCCCTGTGTGTACGATTTCTATACGTTTTCTTATGTAAATGCATGACACGCCCCTGGGGGATGCGCACTTTTGGTGGCTTCAGATTGACTCCCCTGTGTGTACGATTTCCATACGTTTTCTTATGTAATCGCATGACACGACCATGGTGGATGGGCACTTTT
>Ga0099797_101144_pt1 | contig 14805 bp, 5 predicted proteins | sample Uncmet_Sort48C_1_FD_89871 | JGI IMG/M metagenome (GOLD analysis project Ga0099797, IMG submission 89871) | Marine eukaryotic communities from CALCOFI LINE 67, Pacific Ocean - C012_Sort48C_1 | ecosystem: Environmental > Aquatic > Marine > Oceanic | place: Pacific Ocean: Monterey Bay | collected... | reverse complement strand
TGAAAATGGTAATGAAGTAGGAGAAGGTAATGGTGATTTAAATCATTAAAATCACACATTAAAAGAGAGAACGCGAAGAAGAAGAGAGAGTGGTCAAAAATTACCGCTAAAAATATTTAAAATAGAAATATATAAATTGTTTTTTAAAAAAATATACACAAGATATATGTAAAACACAATACACACACACCCCTTTCCACGACTCTCATGGAGTGTAAAGTGTATATGGTACACAGTGAATATAAAATTAATGAACGTACGCTTTTTCAAATATAAAAAAAAACACACAAAAGACAATTTTGTACGTACAATTTTATTTTTTTTAATAAATCGCATATTTACTTTGACGAAAGACAAACTTTTAAACTTATTAAATGTGTGTGTAAATGAATATATATATAATATATATGATGAGATGTTGACATCATCATTCAATCCTTTTTTTTTAAGCATTTGCTTGTTCTAGTTCAACAAGTTGCTCTTGGATTAAATCATAATGTAATTCTTGGTAACTGCTAATTCCAACTGCTTCACGAAATTCTTGAAAATTAGATTTCTTAATTTTGAAAACATGTTCATCAGCTGGAAATTTTCCCATTTCCGTTTCCTCGCGATAACCATTCAATGCTTCTGCCATGACTTCCGCTGCATTCGTATAACGCTTTGCAAATTTTGGTTTCAAACGATCATATAAACCTGTTACATCATGGAATACTTGTACTTGTCCACTTGTATGACGTCCAGCACCAATACCAATTGTTGGTATATCCAATGCATTTGTTATTTCCATTGCAACTTTTTCTGGAACACATTCCAATACGATTGAAAAGCAACCAGCTTCTTGCAATGCCATTGCATCTTCATAAACGCCCATTGCACCTTGAACAGTACGACCTTGTACTTTGTATCCACCTAATGCATTTGCCGTTTGTGGTGTAAGGCCAATATGACCTTGCACTAGTATACCAGCATCGACAATAGCACTGACTTTGTCAACAACACGTTTTCCACCTTCCAATTTGATAGCATGCATCCCACTTTCTTTAATAAGACGACATGCATTTTTCAAACTATCATCAACAGTTAGGTAGCTTCCAAATGGCATATCACCGATTAAAAAAGCATCGTTTGCTGTACGCGATACTGATTTGCAATGGTGTAACATTTCACACATCGTAACTTTTTCCGTACCATCATAACCAAGTTGAACCATACCAAGCGAATCACCAACTAATAAAATATCAAAACCAGCATCATCACATAATTTCGCACTTGTATAATCATATGCAGTGATCATAGATATTTTCTCATCATTTAAATATTTCTGTTGAATCGTACCAAGGGATTTAGTCCCCGTCGATCCATGTACACTGAAATATCGTCTATTCATTAACAAACATTTATTATTATTTGGACTGTTATTGTTGTTCATAATTCCCACCGGTGGTTTTGCTGATTTACCTTTTGCTCGTACACGTGCCCAGACCGATGATAATTCACTGGTCGTGATGTGCGAGCACCATTTTGACGTGGAGCATGCACTTAATCTACCAAACAACATTGTTACAATATTGTTGTTGTTGTTAATAGATAGATTGATTGATTGGTTGTTTTTTCTTTTTTTTGTTTTTGTTGTTGTTTCTACACTTTGACCATTCAACATAATCTACACACACACAGAGGTCAATTTATTATAATTAGATTATGCACCACAAAAATAGATAATAATAGATAATAGATTATTATTTTTTATGAGTTTGCTAATGCTATTTGCCTGTTAATTTTTTGGAATTATTTCGGATTCTAATATTTTTTTGAGTAGGAGGTAGTAGTTTCAGTTGTTTTTATTATAATGCTATTCCCATTTTAAAATATTATTGTGAGATTGAGATTGATCGTTTGCAATGCAATATACAAAGTAAGACGGAGAGATATAGACAATTTTTGACTGAACATGTTAAGGTATATTTGATATTCTAATTTCCCCGTTCAAGTATGTTACATTGTATACGTCATTTGATAGCGAGGTGGAAAATCAATCAATAAAATGTAAAAAATGAGTAATTTGATATTCTAATTTCCCATTCAAGTATAATTATACATCATTTGATAGGATGAAAAGAAAATATTTTTTGATATTCTAATTTCGCATTCAAGTATAATTATACATCATTTGATAGGATGAAAAGCAATAAAATGATTGTTTTGATATTCTAATTTCCACATTCAAGTATAAATTATATTCATTTGATAGGTGGAAAAATGAAAATCGAAAAATCGAGTCGCATCAGGTTACAGGTATATTCTAATTTCCTATCCAAGTACAAATTTCCATTTCTATCCAATATATAAGGTATTTATTAGGATATACACATTAGTATAAAAGTAACATTTATGTGTCATTTGTGATAGGGGGCGAAATGCAATTGCAAAATAAAATAAAAAACAAAAAAAACACTTTTTTATATAAAAAATGAATAAGTGTAAATTATCTTTGTATTTTACTATGGATGTATCATTATACCACCACACAAATTAGTAGCAGAAATAGAACAATTTAATTAATATTAGGATCAACTGTATATATAAAGTAAGAAACGTAATCGAATTATATGAAAAGAAGAGAATTTCATAAATAAATAAACAACAACCACCGCAGAAAAACAAATTTAACACAAACAAAAACAATTATATCAACACAGAATGAACCGTCTAATCAACAGTCTTCGACCAGTAGCACGTAATGCATTACGTACAAACGGTAGTACACATTTAAGATTTTTCTCCACCCCAGAGACATTCCTAGCAAGAGATGATGTTGTGGAAAGAGTTGTTGGTGTAGTAAAAACATTTGACAAAGTTGATGCTACCAAAGTTACAGAGAAATCACATTTCGCAGATGATTTGGGACTTGATTCCTTGGATTTCGTGGAGGTACAAATGGCATTGGAAACTGAATTTGCTATTGAAATTCCAGACCAAGAGGCAGATAATATTGTTTCCTGTGGACAAGCTATTGACTTTATTTCATCACATCCACAAGCTAAGTAAACAATATATATATTTAAATAATAATAATGTTACAACACAGATAAATAAAATATATAGCATATAAATGTATATGTGGAGAAATAGATACGCACGTGTTTCTTCTCGTGAGTGTATGTTTATATATATACATACGTAGACATAATAAATATGCATTAATATATTAATTTTTATTTATATATTATAATATATGGTGTATGTGGATGGACGTTTTTATGAAACGTGGTATTACATTATAGAGGAGGGGGAAATGTAAAAAGAAAAATTGAGAGGGGGCCAGAGTTCTTTCATATATTACACATATGTGTGTGTACACATATATATTTTGTAAAATCTTATACGTAAATAATTTGTTTAATATAAAAAATACGAGTATATTAAAATATAAAATACACACACACACGTTTTTACGAGCTTTTGTTATGATACAACAAAAAAAAAATATTTCTACAATGAATCTTCTAGATTTTGCATTGTATTTTTGATAGCATTAATTTTCTGTTTAATTGCAGCTTTATTACTACTATTACCATCATCATCATCATTACCTTTATGAATGCTGTTTAATTGACGATGAATAATTTTCAAACCATTTTCAACTAAATTAAGACCTTTTTTTAATACATCTGGTCTATATTTACTATTACCAGCATCTGCTGAACTATTATTAACATCCATTGTTGTGATTGAATTGTTCACAGACGTAGTAGGATCAATTGAACAAATATCATTCATAATTGTCAATAATATATGACTTTCTTGAAACAATATTTCAGCTGTAATGTCTTTAAATTTCAAATCGCTTTTCATATTACTTGATGTATTGTCATTTTTAATACTACTATTAAAATATTTCAAAATCATCGTTTCTTGTCCTTCTGGAACAAAAAATGTTGAACCTTGTCGTTTAATAAAGGATCCAAAATCAAATCTCAATACTAAAGAAACAAGTTCTAACAATATGAAATCGAATACAATATTACGATTCTTCCCAGAAGTATTATTATTATTATTATTATTGTTCGAAATAGAAATACTATCATCTTCATATTTGTAAAACAACGATGAAAGTAAATTTCTTAACGCTAATGCAAATGCTTTACTTTTTTTTTTATCTCCTAATCCATCTATCCACAAGAAATTACTTTTATTGTTATTACGAATCATATTATTTGTAAAATGTAATAGTTCATATACAGAGACTGCTATGTACGATTGCAAATTCTTAAGCTGTTGTAACATTGCAAGTACATTCTTGTTGTTGTTGTTGTTATTCTTACAATACATGTCATAATTATCAACACATTGCTTACAAATATTTGCAAACATATCTAATAATGGTGTTATATGTTGATCAATATTTGCACAAGCTAATAACGGTCCACATTGGCTGATCTGACAAATCTGTTTTACCATGTTCAAAAATAACGAATATTCCTCAAATTTATTGCTTCGATAAACACTTAGCATTTGATTTATTAACAACGGTTTCATTTGTAAAATAGTTTGCCAAACATCATTATACATTTGAACACGGACGTGATCATCATGGCCTGCTGCATGAAAATGTTTCAATATAGCAAAAGTACATCGAAGACTATACGTATATATACGTATACTCTTGATATATCCATTTTGCAATTTTAAATTTTCTACACAGGATGGAAATAAATCATTGTAAATGAATTCGTACAATTTATTAACATACGAGGACATGGTGGATGATGCACTGTTACTATTATTATTATTATTATTACTATTGGTAAGATCAATAGTAGTGTTGTTATTTTGTTGTTGTTGATCTCCTGGTGCCTTTACTAATATTATATTATTCCATTCAATTGATTCAAACAATGTTAAATACACATCCGTATTTTCAATAAAATTTGCATGATTACTGAAAGTATTATTAGCAATCTTTACAAGCAATCCACTTTGTTCATTTACGATGATTTGATCAATTACTTTGCATTTTTCAAAATCTGACAACATTGAAATATTTTCACCTAAATTTTCTAAAATATTTCTACGTAAACAAGCATTTTGTAATATTTTCGTAAATTGATAAATTTGTACAATTCCATTCACATTTTGTGCACTGCTTCTACGCCCGTAAACGATTGGCCAAATATGCTTACTTATAGATTTGCATATAGGATGTGTGTGACTAATTATTTCTAAAAGCAATTCATCCAAGTCATTTCCAATTTCTTTCGGGGAATCGCTCAAAAACAAACGTATGGATTTACATAAACGTGATAAAAAGCTATTATCATCATCATCATCATCATCGACTCCTTCTTCAGTATATAGACCGTGTGAACCACGCCATTTCGATCGATTCTCGTTTACATTCATTTTCATCAAATTTGATTGTATTTGTTGTGGAGACATGGCAACATACGGATACAATTCCATTGCATATATAATGATCCATCGAATGTAACGTATTGTACATAACTGAATTTGTAGAGAAAAATTCTTCGATGTTCGAATAAACATTAATAGAATATCCAATTTTGACAATTCTATATTAATTTCTTCATCCGTACGTAATTTATTATTATTCCTTGTTGATAATGATGAGGAGGTAAAATCATAATTTTGAAACCATGTAAGTAAATTTTCATTTTTATTTTCATCCTTTTCATTTTTACATTTATACGTTGGCATAAAATGATAAAAAACAGATGACATATTGCTACTTTCATCGATATTGTTATTATCATCATCTCTTTCAACAGCAACACATAAATGTTTTAATGTAGTAGCTGATAAAGCATGTAAATAACCTTGTATACTACGTGCAGTCACAGGATCTGCATTTGGTAGACCATATAATGGATGGACAAATGCTACGCTTGCAATCATATGATCAATAACGACACGATGGTGTAAAACTATGCTACGGCTGGAACTAAATTCTACAAGTTCTTTTAATTTCAATTGATGATATCGTAATAATTTCACAGATGATAAACTTTTTTCACTTAACGATGCTGGAGCACTTGGATCCCGACCTTCGCTTTTATATTTTTCCTCTCTTTCCTTTAATTGTTTCGACATTAAAACAAAAATTTCTTTACAATTTTTAATCGACGCTTTGATTGTTCTTAATAATAAGTCATCATATTCCTTTGGTTTTATTGCATCAAACAGGGTTGAAAATGATTCGATTATTAAAATAGTGCTCTTCCACGTTGAAGCTAATAAAATTGCTTGGGATGAAGCAGTATCATTGTTCAAAAGATTTTCATTCCAAATTTTTTCCACATCCAACAATACCTTCGCGACTTGTTCCGGTTTGTTTTCATTTACATTTTTATTTGTTTCAACATATACCTTTGTTTGTTTACCCATATTTTTTAGTACCACTAAGCTATATTCTTTCACTATAATTTGTCCATTTCGTATTAATGATTTTTTATCATGTTCATCACCGTCGTTGATGGTAATGTTATTATCATTATGATTTGGAAAACGATATTTCAAAAAAGGTACTGCAATAGACATAAAAGTAAAAGACTCTTTTATACAATTACCAATAGAATTTTTTGCATTAAGTATATGAAACATTTTACATAACGTATGAATTATATTGACGACAATTTTATTGTTAAACACTTGAGATTGAACCTTTAATGTCGTTTTCAATATACTTAAAACGTTCATCGTGTTATAATTTTCATTTTGTAATAATTTTTGTTTGACATTATTTTCAAATATTTCAACATTATTTTCTTCATATACGTGTTCATTTGCAAAATTCAAAATATTTTGTGGTATATTATCATTTTCCTTCATACTACTATTGCTGCTACTCGCATTCACATTTCCAACAACAATCGACGATGGATCCATTTTGCTTTTGGTTTGTCGTTGTTATATGCGTATATATATATATATATACGTTTTAATATTCTGTAATCAATAACAAAAAGGTGATGTCTAAATGTTCTTATTCTATACATCGCTTTTTTTTGTTTTTGTTTGTTTTTAATTTAAAAAATCTTTTTTTGAATATTTTTTTTTTCGTCGCGTCGTCGTCGTCGGCTGATTTTAATTTTTTGAACGAGTGAGTAAATACCTTAAATAGTAATATTAATAGCAGGTATAAAAATTCTGTTTTGTTTTTTTTTATCACCACATCCTCTTACTCTATATAACTACCTTTGAATTCACATTTGATAACTCAATTTCACCACTTCCTGATTCATCGCCATTTTTTACTTTTACAACAGCCGTTTTATTGTTTTTTCCTCCAGTGCAATATTTCCTACCAAAGTAAATCGCGCAACCAACAAAGAATGCAACAATTATTACAACAATTATGACACCAACATTGCCTCCATCAGCTTGCTTTGAATCATCGCCATCCTTTGCTACTTGATTATACGGTGATGTTGTTGTTGTTGGAGTTTGTGTTGTTTTTAATACAGTTGGTTTTTCAAGCTTGACTTCAACTGTTTTTCCAGTGTTTGTTTTGATAGATGCTTGAAGTTTTGGTGCTAGTGCACTTGTAAAAGATTCAGATTGCAAATTATCATAGGATTTCAACACATCATCTTTTGTCCCAGCAATTTCAAAAACAACAACAATCTGTTTCGCTCCCAATAACATCCTGCTCCTTCGAACCCTTCTGGAACATCTACTATCCCCTGGACATTCAAATATTGCTAATATCTTACATTTTATAGCACTTACACCTAGCGTCGTTGCAATATTATTTCTTATAGCATTTTTCATAGCAATTGATTGAAAATCAGCTAAAGAGACATCACTATTGTCAACTGACAATGAAAATTTTGCTTCAATTTTTTCTTCGTTTGCGACTGGTACTTCTGCAACCTTCGTAGTAGTTTGGATTTGTGTCGTAGTGGTTTGGATCTGTGTTGGGGCAACGGTTGAAGTAATGGTAATTTTGTTTTTAGCCATTGTGCCATTTTCTTGCAATACAATAAACATTTCAGGATCATAAGAGTATGAGCTAATCGATTCGCCTAGTATAGCATAATCTTCTGAAGTAACTGTAGTTTGAGAAGCAAGTGTTCCAGCACTGCCTTCAACGCCCCTTCCCGACTCAGCATCTTCCTTCATTTCTGATAGATCAGTAGCACTAACATTACTGGTTGGAGTAATTTCAAGCAATCGACGTCCATGTATATATTCAGGAGAAGAAAGAAGTCTCCTGCTAGTGTCACAATTATTACTGCTGCAACAGGACCATGTTATCTTTGCACATGTACATTTTTTAAAATACCCAAATGATTTTGCTTTGTTATATGTCAATCTTTTTTGATTATGCAATGCAAGTGGACCCTTCAATCGTTCAAACGTATCGTATTCAAGCTTTGCTGTATCTTCAACTTTCCCTAGAATCATATAATATTTTTTGATATACTTCCGTAATATACGGTGTGAGCCTCGCTCTGATATTCTTCCTGTTCTACTCCATATAGCCCACGTATCCCCGCCTAAATTTAATGGATCTTCAGTGCAGTCATTCAACATTTTGCCAATATGACCAACAGGAACTTTCGTTAACATTTGCAAAAGCCACTGTAATGTCGCCGTATGGTTAACACCGGCTAAACCATACTCATATTGATCTTTCGCACTTCCAACTAACATCCCCAACAATTGTTCAAAAGCTTCCAATTTCATATCCGCCAATGCAAAATCACTACGATTTTCACTTGCAATTTGTTCACATTCATTCCATGCTAATTGGATCAATTCCTTTTCATACGTAGATAAAATACCTACACCAACTCCATACGCTGTTTTATAACATGGCAAAATCGAGGATTTTAATGAAAGTCGAGTGCCCAATTCGCTACAACCAGGTGCTACAGTCTCTATTTCGTTCAGTAGAAATGCTAATGGACCAGAAGTTTTGCTAGCTTTGCATTTATAAATTGTTGCAATTGCTGTTAAGAATTTTTCGTATGTTTTTAGATATAAATTTGCATGAGGACGAAATAATCTAAATGCTTTAGCTATCAGAGTGTCATCTGTTATTGTTGTTAAACGAATATGCACAAAAATTAGATCCCATGCTTCAATATTATGTGGATTTTTTTCAAGAGCACTTAACAAAATAGAAGTTAAATGGTTCACATAAGCAAATCCTTCGTTTGTGTAAACATTTCTAAATAGTAACATAGCCAATCGCACATCAATGTATGAATCCAAACCAAGATTCATTGCATGTGGCAAAGCCTCCGCATAATCGACTTGCGAAAACATATTTTTCACCGCACCTGGAACATCGTCAGTTGGTATTGAATTTTCAAAGGTTGTAACAAATGAAGGAAATATCCATGCAAACTTTTGCATTTCCCATTTTCTTGCAGCATTTCGATTATATGTAATACCGGCAGCATGCTTTGGTTGACCAACCATAGCTGCTGGTGCACCCCGACAAGCAAGATTTCCTATACGGATGTATGCAAGTCGTCCGCACATACCGCCATCTTCAGGAATTCTAGGAAGAGCATCAGGATGCCAAATAGATTCTTTACAAACTATTTTGCTTTTTGTATAAGCAACACTATAATATGCCCAGCTTGTATCAATCTGTTTAGTCGGCCTTTTTTCGTCTTCAAAATTTGTATGATCTGGTTCTGCATCATATCTACTCCATACCCAGTCGCACTCTCTCGTAGGAAAATGACTTGTTGCTAATAATACTAATAATGGCCACGGGGAATCTTTTAAAGGGTAAATGATAGATGCATTATTACGTAGTTTTTCTAATAAATAATGCAATGCCCCAACCGGTGCTGGGTTTTCCTCTCGGTATAAAGGCATAGCTGTTTCGCCTTTGTTTGTCAATAAGTTTGCAAATGTACATTTTTGACTCAATTCTTCTCCATCTCTTATTTGACTGATTAACGATGAAGTTGAATTTGTTACACTTTTATAATTTCTATATTTAAACGCAAATGCTAGAATTACATCAGCAATATCGCTGGTATCGTGTTCAGATGCTAGAAAATTTTGCAAATAACGCATATGTTTTAAAACATTTGGATGCGTTGGAAACCCTAATGAATACAAGGACTTACGCAATGGAACATTTTGAGCCGTTGTACCAGTGTTACTATCAGGAACAGAATTGACCCATGACCAAAATGGATCATTTTCCTCAATAGTACTCATTGCCTTAGCAAGATTTTCATTTGCATTTAACACAGTGTTGCCAAGTCCGGAGGTCCATACTCCACTATTACCAGCATTTTTAACAGCATTTACAAATGAAGGCTGAGGATACGATTTAATAAAACCCTTTCTCATCAATAAATGATGAGTGTTGGATCTTTGCAACGGGGCCCACTGTAGCAAATTAATATTTATCAAACTGCATCCGCCATCACCAGCATGTCCTGTAAAAGTTGCAGCTGGGCAATTAGGCGTACCTTTGCATGCAGCTACACATGCAGCAGCACTTGCTTTAAATTCATTAAACACTGCAGAGGTAGTGCGGTATTCTAACAATACAAAATCAGATGCTGGGTCTATTACTGGTAAGTTTGGTGATTTTGTCCAGTTATTTGTTGGTAAACTATAGTTTGAAGATGGAGTTTCCACATAACTGCACACCTCTACTTCTACCGGTTTTAAATTCTTCACACATCTATCATAGCATAAATTGCATTCAATATTTTCCCCAGTCAATGAATTGATACACTCGCATGTGACTGTTCGCGATCGAATACCACCAGTTTGTGGTTTTGCAGCTTTAGTACATGAACTCCAACTACCAGTTTGCCACCCTGTACTCTTCGCATTAGTAGCATTTGCATAACATCTTGTTTTTATGACACATCTTCCTTTGTCATTACTTTTTTCATAACCATCCAGACACACACAACGTTCATCAAATTCCCAAGGTTTTGCTTGGTTGTAAATTTTCTCACATCGCCCATACCCGCATGTTTCATTAACTAGTAATACACTATCCTGTGGAGAAACGCATGTTGGACATTTGACTTGGCTATTACAGGTTTGAATTGTTGCCGGTCTTTCATATGCACATTCAGATGCTTTAGCAGCAGTACCATTTGTCCATGCACATAAGTTTCTTCTTGATTGAGTAGGCAAAACTTTGGCGTTGAAATCAATCAAACAGGAAGCAGAGCACTTGCCAAATGGAAGGCTGACCCATTCTTTATACTCATCATATGGTTGTTCATAACATTCAAATTCTCGATTTGAATTAGGAGTTGGATCTGGCACAAAACAGCAATGATAAAATTCACATGTCCGTCTCCTAATATCAACTGATATAGAATTGCGACGGTCATCACTTGCATACAGAGAACATGCTCTTCGACCAACATCCTTGCGACATTGTAAATCGCAATGAAATTTGTTGCAATATTGACCTGATGGTATTTTTGGTGCCCATGAACAATATGATTCATCAACTTGTTCACTTAAAAATGGTTTGTCAAGTGGTGCACAAAATACTGTTCGGTTTTGATAACCAGTACCACACGGCTTATTACAAGAACTCCATGGGGTTCCAGCCCATTTATAAGCACCTAGACGTAGGAACATATCATTTGGGACAGAATGTGATGTGAAATTGTACAGATCTACAGCATTTGATGGGTGTTCGTATTCAACAGGGGTAAATAAAGCTTTGCCATATGCTGTTTCTTTTGGATTATACCCTTTTATTTCGCGCCCATATGGCTTTATCGTTTCGCTACATGTTCCAGTATGAACGCGACAGGTTGTACCACCATCTCTTGGCTCTGCAGCCATGCAATCTGCCGTATTTGCACAAAGAGTGATACAAGCAGCTGAATTTGCAACAGTAGTATCTGTAAAATTGCCATCACATAATACGTTTTTACACGAACGTTTAAAACCGGGGGGAATTTGATCTATGATTGTAAACTTCGCACAACGTAATCGAATCTCACCGGTCCATTGATTCATATCATGTGGCGGGGCATCCCAGCGTAACCCGACTGCAATTTCTCCATTAGCACATGGGATAAAATCACCAGGTTGATCTTTCCAATTATTATCATTTCTCCAATTTTTAGGATCATTTGAATTGCCATCTGAGTTACCAATTGGAGTAAATACTTCAGTCATATTTGCAGGCTCCACCGTGTATCCAGCTGGAACACCACAACGTGCAATTATAGCATCTTCATATTGATCTCCCATGGTTGGTCGTGGAACACTACCGCCAGCAACAAATTTTGTAAATGCTAAACCAGTAAGCACTTCACCATTTGGGCATGATAGATCTAGCTTTTTAGTGTCAATATCATCCGCATTACTACCAGACAAACTCCATGTGAAGAGGCCATAATAGTGCTCCGACTTTAAGCACAGATCTATATTTGAACCGAATTTACAGCCACGCTTATCTTGTCCTCTACCACCAGGAGGCAATTGATGATCATACGCATTGTTTTCACAGAAGACATTATCAATCGGTGCATTTAGCTCATCTGTTGCAATAATAATATTTTCACCCCTAAACGCCATGTTATGAAACCCTTCCCATTTTCCAAAAGTCCGTGTCCACCCTTTGCCATCACAATCGCAATAACCCCAACGGCTTAAGTCCTCATTGGTATAGCAAATTTTTCGCTGTCCACCTTCTTTGGGTATATGGCATTGAAAATCGAGTAAAGACGAGTCTTGTGGATCAGCAGGAAATGTGGCTACAAAGCTGTTCCAACATGGTGCCCCTTTTGCATTTCCTCCACACGTCGGCTTTAATGTAGGCACATACAATCCTCCTTTAAAAAATGTTGCCTTTGGATCTGCATTACTTGGACGAGAAACTTGTGCGGAATATATATTATCGCTTATAGTTCTAAGCAGTGGAAATATTTTGCCATCGCCTGTATGTACATGTCTGGTACTTTGCTCCACACTAATATCACCCTCTGCTATTACTGGTTGTAATAACTGTCGTAAACGTTCTGTTGTTACATGTGGAGTTGGTTTGAATTCAACCGTTGTCGGTAAAATTGTTTTATTTATACCAGTAATTTTTGTATCACAAGTTGCTTCATGCAACATCAGTGTTGGATTCTTTTTATCAATGGCATAACCCCCAGATGAAAAGTTCATTGCTGGATACCATTGCCAATATTCGCGTTTAATGCTTGTTTTATAATAGAATTTAGGTGTGGCACTACCTGCATAATCGTTTCTAGCTAGTACTTTGATTTTAACACCTTCTCCTCGCAAGCGACATGTTGTTTGTTTGTAACCCATTGCATCTACCTTTCCGTAGTCCCATTCCGTTTCATCGAAATAATCGAACCCATAACACAAAGGATTTGCCAAGCAACGCTGTGCACAAAACTCTTTGTGTATGCCTACTTGACTTCCTAAAGGCAAACTGTTCCCACTTTCACTATTGGGCGAAAGATTAAATTTAAAACGCGCTAAATCTGGGTAATAGTGAATCATATCCACCATTCTATAACTCTCGTATAGATCACCACCATATCCTATAGATGCTTTTATATTATTCTGATTTGAATCTTTGAAAAACGTCCTCTCACTAGGTTCAATTGCCATTCGTCCAAGATCATGCCAATTGCTGGGATAGTTACAATTTGTTGAATTGTCACAAAAACATACATGTGATCGTGGTTCCATGAATGGTGATCCTGGTATTTTCTTTTGTCCATCAATAATTAAGTTTTCCCATAGCAAATATGGTTGCGTATTTTCTTTTAAATCTTGATCAAATGGCCCGTTCGAACAATGGTGATCAAGAACAACGGGTTTGTCAACAGGGCGCATCTTTCGACTTCCACGTTTAAATAACACAGTTTCCGCTGCGATCGGAACAGAATAATCCCAAACACCTAGGCATCCTTGGTTATTGCCTTTGACCATGCGTACCAATGCTACATCGGGTATTTTAAATTTACCTCTTTCCAAAAATAAGACATTTGTTGGCTGTCCTTTGAAAATAACAGGTGGCCAAAATGATATTTGATGTTGAAAATATGTTGGAATACATACACTACTACCGGCTGGGAGTCCATATTTCTCTCCAGCCCGTTGTGCACATTGTGTGCCATATTGACAATCTGCATCCCACCGACAATGTCCTTCATATGCTTTGCAAGGAGTACGATCGTCATTACAATAACCATATTCGCCTAGTTTGACATCCCGTGATTTACGTAACGCCTCCATTTGTGCTGACCAATCTTGTGTTTCCCAATCACTACAACATGCTGGGAAATACTGTTGCGTTTGAGGAACACACTCCCTTCCCACACTATCTCCATTATCTTGACCAAGTCTAGAATTGGCACCAGCAACATATCTCCCTTCATTATTAGGGCCACATTTTGTTGATGTCCAATGCAAATTATCGGCATGGCACACAGGCCCCCATCCTTTTGTTGTGGCACCTTCTTCCATTTCTCTTAAAGTGCACAATCTTGCACCTACTACTTTGCAAGAATCTAATGCTGTGCTGAAATTTAGTTTTAATTTTTGTCCCCAATCTGAATCATCAATTGAAAAGTAACAACCTGGAAAATTTTGAGATGATCCAACTGAGTGATCATAATATTTTCCATTCCAAGGGCCACCAACGCCATTGAACCCGCATGATTTATCGTTTGCCCATCTATAATCAGATCGTACCGTCATTGATTGCGAGCCCCATGCTAATTGTTCGCAGCTACGATTCTGACCGCAACTACCATAGCATGTTCTAGAACTTTCAGGTTTGATAAAAAAATTTAA
>Ga0099797_101143_pt1 | contig 14813 bp, 8 predicted proteins | sample Uncmet_Sort48C_1_FD_89871 | JGI IMG/M metagenome (GOLD analysis project Ga0099797, IMG submission 89871) | Marine eukaryotic communities from CALCOFI LINE 67, Pacific Ocean - C012_Sort48C_1 | ecosystem: Environmental > Aquatic > Marine > Oceanic | place: Pacific Ocean: Monterey Bay | collected... | reverse complement strand
TCTAAAGAATCAGCTTCGAGCCAGTGAACAGAGTCAGGGCCACGAAGAGCTTCCTTAGCTGAAACTTGTATAGTATATGCTCCTGCTTGTTCCCCATCATCCAGATCCTCTGGATCGTCTACGTCCTCAACATCACATGATGCTAGGTTTCCGATCTCGTCAGGTAAGTCCTGTCGTGGCGCCGACTTACTAGCATTAGGCTTTCGCCCTTGCTTATTCCACCATGGACACTTGTCTTTGGTGAGGCCTGCAGGTCGGCCCCTACGTAGCCTACGCTTGATGGTAACGCCGTCCTTATTAGTAATTAGTTTAAACGGGTTTAACTCATCGTCGATGAGATGCTCTACGTCAATACCCGACGCGGGCGTTGACTTGTTTCCCACTTGAGAAACAGGAGCAGAAGGCGATTTGGATGAACCCCCATCCAACGGTATATCGGTCACTTGACCAACATCACCCCCATCAAAGCGTAATTCAGATGCATCATTCTTGACTTCGGTCGACTTGGTAATACCATCAGCCCCCACCGAAGGTACGAGGCTAGGCTCACCTAGATCAGAAAGAGGGACGCCAACCTCTGGACACACATCCGCAGGCGGCATCTCATGTTCTCCACCTATCCGAGGAGCAGTAGATACTCTGTTGAGATCCTCAAGAGGTTCATTAGCTTTTACCCGCTTACAGTTATCATCTGACCCCCCGACAACTCCCTCTAACAGAGACCGGGCTCTCTTCCTGAAACTGCTAGCGGTAGTTGGAGAGACCAAACGCGTTTGTAATTCATCGGGATTCGAAAGCTTCAACAGCTCTACGCTATGGACAGGTACGTCCTCGAAGAACTTCACAGACTTATTTTCGATTACTGAAAACCGAAAACCATCATTACCGATTACACGACCATCGTTGCGCTGAACTCCAACCAGATAGGAGGATGACTCACGAGAATACCCTAAGAAGACACCTGGTTCATACTTGCGGTCTAGCTTGTCAGCGTTTTCATGAATCTTTGCGAAACATAAACACCCGAAGACCTTTAGATGCTTCAGACTTGCTTGACGATTAAATCGACGCAAGTAGGGAGATTCCTTATGCGAGTTGCGCTGTAGACGGTTATAAACGTAAGCCGAATGCCTTGCAGCATAATCCCAAAGACCCATGTCTACACCAGACAGAGAAGACCGCACCGAGTCAAGCATTGACCGATGCCAACGCTCGACCTTTCCGTTCATCTGAGGTTCATAGGGAGCGCTGTGGCTTACGACTATGTTGTTCCCGCGACAGAATACCTTTAGACTTGAGTTAGCACCCTTCAAAACAGGTTCGTTGTCGCTGTGTAGCTTTTTAGGTTTGCCAATTTCCGTCATATACTTACGAAGAGCGTCTACACACTTATCCTTAGAAGGTATAGCGTAGACCTCGGCCCAGCCTGTATAATCATCGAGGAAACTGATCGTATATTTGTTGCCACTGTGCGACACCTTGGAGAAAGGTCCACAAAAGTCGGTATCAATCTGCTCCAGAAATTCCTTGGCGGAATACTCTGGCGGCCTTCGTTTACTATGCGCGACTTGACCATAAGACTTGTTCATTGCGCAGTCAGTACACTGACAACGGAGACCATCGACTTGAAAATGAGCCAAACGCCGATGAGTTAAGAGCTTTTGGCGAGGGTTTATAGTACTGTTAACCGTAACAGCATGCGCCGCAGCTTCATCGGTAAAATCCGCTGTGACATACGGTAACGAGCCTATTACGCTGCAATGATGCAACGTCCCAGAAGGATCCCTCAAAGTTCTTTCATCTTGAGCATGTATAAACTTACCGCCCTTAGAAGCGTTTATCTCAGTCGACAACAGACTCGCTTTCAACTCTGGATGGTAGAGGCCTTTTACAAGACCTAGGCTATTAGGTTTGAAAAACCCAACCAGCGCAGGCGCACTGGTAGCCCCATCGGCAGTCGTTAAACGGACTTCGATGTCTGTGATTTTGGAGAACAGAGACTTAGTGCCACTCATATTATGAGAAGCACCGCTGTCAACAAGGAAAGACGTATACTCGACCGTAGATTCTGTGGAGGTCGACGTCATGAATGCTTGAGCACAACGCTCACCAGCACTCTGGATCAAATTATTATGAAAAGGATGGCGATGAGGTTAGGGACATATTGGGTGTGCGTCTCACATTCAACAGACTTTCTCGATGTATGAAGCTCGACCTACGACAAGCCATCGAGAAGCTTGCTAAGCGGTTTAATGTCGAAAAGGGTAGAAATATTTCTACGCCTTGTGTTTACTCTGATTTGAGTGAGGGATCTTTGATGGATTTTCCGATACAGTCTTTGGTAGGTGGTTTGCAGTATATCGGTACGATGTGCCGTCCAGATTGTCTCTTCGCAATCAATCGCATAGCTCGTGATATGTCTCCGTGTACGTCTGCACTGGTGACAGCTGCCAAGCGTATTGTCCGCTACTTGCTCCATTCAAGCGATATAGGCATTGAGTATTCGCCTAAACGTGAAAAACAGTTTGATGACACCTATACCAAGTGTCTGCGCGATGCTGGTAAGGAAAGTCAGCTACCATCCCTGGTAGGCTTTAGCGATTCGGATTGCGCTGGTTGTAATGTGTCTCTGAAGTCTCATTCAGGTAGCATTATTTACCATAGGGGTTGTCCAATTGCTTGGAGTAGTCGTAGACAGTCTATTCGGGCTAAGTCTACTTGTGAGGCTGAGTATGTAGCGTTATATGATACTCTTAGGCTGATTGAGGGACAGACTTTCATGGACTGGATTGAGGAAAACAGTCGCGCTCCGCTTCTGTTTTGCGACAATCAATCTACGATAACTGTAGCAAATTCCACTCTTCCAACTAAGAATACGAAGCATTTTCTGCTACGTTTTCATCATGTTAAGGAGCATAGTGAGAATATAGCTTATGTTCCGACTAGTATCAACAAATCCGATCCATTGACAAAGCCGATGGGTAATCCGTTACTCGTCTTTATGGCTTCCGCTTCTTCTCTAGATGGTATGGCAAGTGATCCAGTAGAAATGGCTTTTGCTGTTTATTCTGGTATCTAGGTTGCTTCGCAGGGTTTTCCCTTCATGATCTCGGCGTCGAGATACGGGTAGGAAGTACCTGTAAGGGTTTTTGTATGCGTAGGACCTTGAGCATATCTGGCTCTAAATCTCACATGTGTGAGACTTCCATGATATTTATATGCTGAGAGGGTAGTATGATGATTTAGCAAAGCTATTCCGCTTCTACTATTCGCATTGGTTCTCTTCTCTTTTGTGTGGGCGGCCATCAATCGTCAAGGTTGTTTGTGCGATTCCGGTGTCGGTTTCGGTTGTCCGTTGTTTGCTGGATGGGGGACTGTTACCATGATTAATGGTTACTATTCCGCGCATTGTTCTCATCCTTTTTGCAAGCAGTCAGAGAGAGTATTTTGCGATGGTTTTGGCGTATAGTTTTTGCAAATGGTTTGACAGTTTTGGCGCATGCTTTGCGTACACATTTCTTATGCCGGCCCTGAGCGGTCCGCGCTCTAGTACATGACACACATGACATATTTCTGACACATTATGGCACTGTGTGTGCCTTCATATCTCAAAACATTCATGTATTCTTGTTTCCAATCTGCAGGATTGTCAAGTGGACATTGATCTACTCCCTCGACATTCGTGAAGTGTTTTGGTGTGTTTTTCAGTGTTCTTTGTTGGCTTTTGTAGCTTATAACATTTTCAGAAGTGTGCATCGAAAATCTCAAGAGACTCAAAAAAATGCCAGCTGGTCCACTGAACTCATCGGGCGGTCGCGCCCGCGAACTGGCCAACTATGTTGCGGAAATGCAGGCCAAGATCGATCGAACAACGCAGCAGAATGAACTCTTAAAAACCAAAATCAGCGAGTCGCGCAACATCAAAGTCTCGCGCATGATGGAACGACATTGCCGATTTTCGGTGCTGTGGGTCTTCTCTGCATGGCGCAACTACGCGTCGACATCGGCATTTCGGAAACAGCTTCAGGAATCGCACATGACTTATTCGGAGGAAGCCGTCGCTTATCAAGAATCTGCCGCCGAGTTGAAGCAGAATCTCGCGCATCAGACAAATATAAATGCACAGAAACAAGAACACAATGACATTTTGAAAAGCGAGTGCATGTATTTAGAGGAGGAAGTCGAGAAGAAAAAAGCGAAGAATCAATCATTGAAAGAGTTTCACGAACAGACCAGCCGTTTCATCAACGATGTGAAAGCGCATTTGCATTCGTATAAAGGAGTGCCTCGAGAATTGGTGAGTCCGAACGACTACAGTGGTTTGGTTGCAAGTGATGGAGCAATGACGGGGAGTGGACAATTTGGGAATGGTCAAAACGGGTCGTATGGGGCGGGATCTTATGGAAGTCAGGGGATGAACGTGTCGAATCACACATCGCTGAGTTTGAATGGAAGTTTGGGGATGGGAGCTATACAAGCGCTGAACAGAAGTTTGGATACGCGGGACGTGGAAAATAGTGGTGGAAGCACGAATGGAGGAGGAGGTGGTAGTGGAGGTAATAGTGGTGGAAATAACGATTCAAGTTTTGGTCCGTCGGACACGCTGCAGACGTTGCAAAACATGCGTGTGTTGCGACACACAGTCGATCAGCTGGTCGCGAACAGGTCTTCGAACATGATCGGAAGTGGTGGCGGTGCGCATAATGGCAGAGGACAAGGACAGCAGAGCCAAAATGGACCATCGACGCTCTTCCGTCCACCAGTCCTCGCGGCGCCGTCAACCCGGTTCGGTAACCTATCAGCACGAGGCGTGGGCTTCAATCCAGCACTGAGTCCCAATCCGCCACTCAGCCGTGCCACAGGAAGTTTCGCTTCGTACGGAAGCAGTTTAGGTGCGAATACAGCTAGGAATCTCAATCTCGGCAGTGGCGCTGGTTTGTTGGGGAACGGAGGAGCGGGCGGTGGCATTGGTATTGGTAACGCGATTACTTCTCGGGCTGACGAGACGGAGGTCATCAAAGCGGAGCTGTACAAAATTTTGGAGAAGTTGGATCCGGCGTTCATTCCGCCGCCAGCAGCGTATTTAGCGGCAAGTCAGGCAACGCAGAGTCAGAATTCCGGGAGTCAAAACACCACGAACAGATCTCTCAGTCAACATAGGGTTGCTGAGCGAGGAGAACAACAGCAACGGGCGGAATCGGCACAACGTGATCACACCTCTCACAAGGCGTATACTAGTCGAGTTAGTACAACCGGTGGTCAGGCAACTCAGAATATTTCTCAGCAAGGCTCGCAGCAGCAAACTCGAGGCATTCAGTCAGGTCTTGCAACTACGACGTCACAGCAATTGCAATCTGCGCAACAGACCGGCATGTACCAACAAGACAAATCCCATCCTTTTTCCACTCGAGGAAGGATCTCCCCACGCCAACAGATATCGCCGCGCCAGGTATCGCCGTTGCCTGGAAGCAACAAAACACACACCATTACCTCGAACCAACTTCAGCAGAGTCATCAGCTGCAACAGAAAAAATATTCGAATCCTTTTCACATCCAACAGAAAGACAGCTCTGCTACGACTTCAAAAGAGGCGAGCTCCTCCAACACGAACTCCAAAGACAGCAGCAGCAATGTGAAAGACATGAGTTTGAAAGACACAAGTTCCAAAGAGTCGCAGAACAGTCAAGTCAGCGGTCAGAATATAAGTGGTAGTAAGGAAGTTTCGAAAGATTCCTCGAATAAAGATCCGAAGCTTCATGCGCCTCTCGGAAGCGCTCCTCTCAGCGCGAGAAACGCATCGTCCGGATCCGCAGCTACAAGTACAAACACAACAGGCGCAGCTGGAGCCGCAGCTGCTGGCCCCAGTCCGACCACCACAGGCGCCGCTGTCACAAACAACACACGACAAAGCCGGAAATCAGATTTCAAATCTGATTTCAGTCCGCGGGTGGTGTCGACGGTGCAAGGAAATAATAATTCTGCGAACACATATTCTGCAAGTAACGCTGCGAGTCACGTGAAGCGAAGCCCCCTGGCAAAATACACGCTGAAAGAGACGAGATCCCCGTTAGAGACGAGATCCCCGTTGGCAATGACACAGGACTCTGAACAAAGTCTGAGAGAGCAGATACAGAAGGAACAACAGGCTTTCAAACGCGAGAAGTCCGAAAAGAGAAAGAAACTGGAATCGAAGAAGAACAGCGCTCGGGTGAGTGGTGTCATCCATGGTTCTGGTACAAATTTGAATGGTGGTCTCAGCACCAATGCTGTTGGTCCTAACGGAAGCTCCACTACAGTTACTAGCCAACAGCAGCAACAGACGGCGACGCAGCCATCCTCTCAGCAGCAACAGTCCAGCAACCCGCAGCTGAATCATTTTCTCCCCAGTCCGCGCGGGGCCCGGCATTCTGCACCGAGGCTTTCGCCCCGAGGAGTGAGGGTCGCTGCGAAAGGCGAAGTCGGAGGTAGTGGCGGCATTGTTATTGGATCGACGACTGCTGCTGGAAATGGAAATATTGGTAGCACCGGGAATATCAGCAGCAGTGCTGCAAGCGGAACTTCGACAGTTGCCATGAATAGCGGCGTCCCTGGTGGGCCAGCAGGAGCTGCTGCGACAAACACGAACGCAGCATCCACTGCAACTGCCACCAACAGCGCAAATTCAAAAATCAAATCCAGGAGTTCGACGAATCAAAGTTCTTCGCAAGGAACACAAGGTACACAGGCAACGCAAATCCAAGCCCGAGGACAGCCCATCCAAGTTGCATCCCCGGGTCCGAAGCGATCGCCGATGAGAAACGCAGCGACCACGCATCAGATCGTGAACACAAGTAGTACACATCATTCGGGTATTCCGTCCGGTATTCCGCAAGGTACTACTACCCAGTATTCTTCTCAACAGTATAACAGTTCTCAGCAAACCAATCACCCGTCCCCACAGCAGCTTCTGCAAAGTCAGCCTCTCCAACTGCAGCAACCCATGCTCGGCCCGCAACCGATGCTCGGGCAACAGCTTCAGCCGTTGGGTGCGCAGCCAGTGCTTATTCAGCCACAAATCAATTTTACTGCTTGCAGAAGTCCGTTGCCATCGAGACCAACAAGTACAACACTTGGGAGCAGTTCGAATGCGACTCTTAATCAAATGTCTCGACCGTCGGTCGGACCATCGGTGACAGCAAGTTCCGGAGTGACGACTGTTGTGGGTCCACCGCCGGCGGGACATTTGGCAACTGGGGGAGCCAGAAGCCCACTGAACGCGGGCAATTTTCGTTTTCATCAATCACCGTTGGGAGCGAGGAGAGATAGAAGTCCATTGGCATTGTGGGCACCAAGTCCAATGCCACCGACGGGGCAGTAGATGAGTTGTTAGAGTTGCTATTATGAAGTGTAGAGTTGTCGCCGTGTATTTACAAACCCTTCTTGTCATATCTTTCTTCTCAGGCGAAAGTCTCAAGCTATTTTTTACTCAACATTTTTTCACTGAACATTTCTTACCTGTAACCCGAGGCATGGAAAGCGATTCCGATTAAATTTTATAACACGCAAAATCTGTGACAGATGTCAGAAATAAGCCGCTAACTTTCGAAACTTGAATCGTCAAAAGTGTTTGTCAAAACCCGTTTGAGAATTTCTCAGAAAAAGTTATTGAATCACCGATCCCGTTCTTTACCATGTCATGGTCATTCCTAAGTCGCAGTGATTATGATTACATGATTAGTCATCTTCTGACTCTTGAAGACGGAAGTCTTGTTGTGTTTTAGCCATCGACATGTATCTATTGGTGTTATATCTACCGATGTTGTGATGTTACGTAACGTTCTTGATTCCGATGTGGAGTGCCAATTTGCTTTGTTTTTTTTCATCCATCACAGAAGAAATATTGTAAAGGTCTGGATTTATGTTCTTGCGTGAGATTGATATATGACGCAACGGTATATTTGAAGAGAAACGACTGAGTTTTTAATTTGGGTAAATCGGCGCAGCAATTTACGGACCGTCGCAAAGATGAGTCATGAGTTTGCAGCAAGCAAAGGCAATATGTAACGAGAGCAAGTTAACGAGGCGGAGCACAATTCCAGCAGCAAACGCAGTGAGTATACAACGAAGGCGTATAAAGGATCGAGCAGCAACATTGAAGCAAAATGCGTATTTGATGCAGAAACTCGAAGATTTGGGCGATTTCGATGATGGAGCAACGCGATGCAATTTTGAACCATATTCCTATTTTCGACATCAGTGACTTGGATCGAACACAACTTGAATCGAACCCTCGACGGAATTCAGCGTCGTTTCTTAACACGCTCAAGGACTGTAGTTGTTATCCTCCATCATGACGACTTCAGATCAATGGGCTATCGCCAGTCCAGGGAAAACTACTGGCGACGCAAACTTGATTGGAATGAGACCTGCGAAAGCAATGAAAATAATCATTGTTGCCCTGAACACGATGACAATTTGTGGCCTTCGAATGGATTCGGGCACTCAGTTGGCCAAACCTGAAAGCTCCAAGCAGGTAGTGCAAGAGGACTCACAGTATATTTTCTTGACTTTTGGAATTGTGAAACCGAAAGAAGCATTGAGATATCGATTCATTGATGTCAGTTCTTAAAGCTGAGTTTTTAAAACTGAGTTTTATTCACAGTGTGATTCACAGAGCATAGTGGGTCGCGCCTGATTCACGGAGCGAGTTATTGAGTGTCAAAAAAGCCGCTCGTTTCTATCTTTTTTTCAGAATCGAGAATAAACCTGAGGAAGGGAAGTCGCCGAGCCGAAAAGAGGACATGAAGTCTCAGAAGGTTATGGAAGTGGCTCAGAACATCTTGGAGATCAAAAAGTTGGGTCGCCAGCACAGGGAGTTTACAGAAAGACTGGTGAAGTGGGGTAAAGAGATTAAAGCACTCAAATCAAATAATTGGTCGTCGTGGGAAACGGTCTGGAACACCTGGGAAAAGCCCTATTATACTCCCGAATGGGACGAGAAACTGTATAATTTAAATCTGACGCTTTTTGAGTTTTCACATTGCAGACTCAAGTCATTGAATTATTATACCGTGACCGTCTATATGATACGATCATTTAATTTAAATTGTAATTTGAAATTGCAATACCTCTATGGCACTAATTCGAATCGCAATGGATATCATGTTCCTTCGTCTCAGAATTTCAGCCCGAATACAATTATTTGGCGACATTGCGCGTTGTGGCCGCCACTATAGTGAATTTATTGACGCCCAGCATGAGCTGATGAAAAGATCAAGGGTATTGGTGCCAAGATTTTTGGATGGTCCAAAAGAACTGGGACGGCTAAGCCGCGCTCTGTGGGATGAGCTTAAAGTTGTTGGGGGAGACAATTCTGGAAGAGATGCTTCTGCAACAAAATTGATGCAGAAAATTGACGAGATGGCAGATGACGCCCAAGAATCCCAGAAGTGGCTGGACGATCTCTACTCGCTCAGCTTCGAAGTGGGCAAAATACTGGTTGAGAAAAAAACATCGATCGAGATGACAGACACATCCAGGAATATTCCGAGCATGCCACGCGCCGTTCTGTGACGCTTGAGCCTCTTGCTCTTTATGTGCCGTTTGCAAAAGTATTGAGATGCGATAAGTGCATCTGATTCGTTGATCGACGAGTGAGGGGGGGTTGGTCACTCCTTGCTTCTCACTCGTATCTTTCAGATGCGATAAGTGCATCTGAAAGATACGAGTGAGAAGCACACAGATGACTGAGAAATACATAGTGGACTCAATTTCGTATTAATTTGCGCGCGCTTTCTAATTCAAAAAGATTTGTTATCCTATCTGCTGCGTTTTTAACATGTGTTATCTGTGGACATCGTCCATATAGGTTGCAAAAATTTTTTTGGCGGGGCCGCCCGGTGCGATGTGTATAGAAAGTGGGAGCATGCATCATTCAACAGCAATTTATCAGCAAGCGCAATGCAAATTTAAGAATTTCGAGAGCGTTGCAATCTCACCGAGGAGCAAAATTCGTGGTTGCGAATTCGATCATATACATCATATGTGCATAGAAAAAAGCCAACGGCAAATGGAAGTGCAGCAACTCGAGAGCTCTCACTCGTCGGCGCGATTTTCTGCAAAATCAGTATTCTCGAAAAAATAGATCTGAATCAAACATCATTACCGTACGATCAAACCAGGAACAAAATTAGTCTCATTGAAACACCACTGCCAATTTGAAAGTCTACCTTTCAGACCATGTCATTCAGTTCCATCAGAAGCAAAACAATCGCCGTCGCGGTTCTAGGAATGGGCGTGTTGCAGGTTTGCGGCCTTAAGAGGATGGATCCGATGAATTCAGATCCGATGCATCCTGTAGATGCGATGAGTCAAGTGTCCACCAACCAAGTTGCTGTTGCATCGACTGAATCAGATCAATTAGCTGCAAATATGCGATCGTTGGAAGTGAGAACAGCAGAGCAAAAGAGTAACGATACAAAACTTGAAGCGCTGAACCTCGTATTCCGTAAAAGTTCAGGCCCAAGCTCAGAGCCAAGCACAGACTATATTAATCAGAATTTGGCCTTGGTGCTGTCAGGAGCCCATAACCCACGCCGGCTTCATTCTGATCAAATTTCCAAGGGCGCAAAGAAGTCGCATTATGATCATTTCAAGAGGAACTCGCACTATGGTCATTCCAAGAGCGCGATTTCTAAGTCGAGAGCTCTTGGCCCCAGTTCAGCACTCTCCAGAGCTCTTGGCCCCAGTTCAGCACTCTCCAGAGCTCTTGGCTCTAGTTCAGCACTCTCCAGAGCTATTCACTCTGATCCAGTACTCTCTCAAGGGGTAAAAACCATTATACCACCACGAAGACAAAATGCAAGGGAAAGACTAGTGTGAGGGAAAGCGTGAGAGAAGAGTCACCTCAGAAGACTTCTTGACATGCGTCCTGATTGCGGTATATTTGCGCTGAAGAGCGGTATATTTTTGTTTTTTTCAGGGTTTATGTATGTGTCAAAGTCGGAATGTGGAAATTTCTATTGATGTCCATGAATTGATGTGAGTGTATTCTTTTCCGACAACATGAGATAAAATTTGCAAAGCAATCACTTTTCGATTTCTATCTCTTCTCAGAATCGTATTCTGGACATCGCGTCGGGAGAATCACGCGCAGAGAGATTCACGCGCAGAGAACTAAGGAGTTACAAGTCTTGATGCGAAGGAAAATGCGGCTCAAGAGGAGAAGGAAAGCATTCTGGGAAAATAGTCGACCTCCTGGAACAAGGATGTCTAACAGGCAGAGGGACATTTGCCCTAGTAGTTAAAGGCGAGGCTTCTGCCGCGAATGGCTTTAGGTTCGAGTCTCATTGGCGGCGTTTTCTAGTCTCACTGGCGGCATTTTCTCATTTCAAACGAGATATAGAGTAGCCTGAGAGTCAGTTGTAGCTATTTACGATAAAAGAGTAAACATCATCTGTAACGAAAACTGTAGATATGGAGAGGCTGACTATGAACATCGTGACTCACCCTCATAGCGTCGTTGCTATTTTCCATTCATGTGCATTTTCAAAATTGAATTTGAATGCCATTTTGTATACCATTTGACTTCGAAAACGAAAGCGTACGGTCGGGCGCTAAGATGTTCTTGTAATTTTGCCTTTCGGCGGAGCGTTTTGCGTTTTCTCTGTTTTTTTCAACTTTTTTTTATATCATATGTTGGATAAAGTGCCGCGTTGTACAACCGATTCGAGCGACAGCTTTTTATGCTACACGGTGTGGCGTATTTTTCCGTTTCAGATTGTTGCGTATTTTTCGCGAGTCGAATTTCCGAGTGTTTTTTGTATATTTCTTCGCAGATTATATACTGACAGCGTTACTTTTTCTCGAGGAATGATTCCAGTGCGTTTGCGACAGAGACGATAATTTCACTCAAGCGAAGTGTCACAAAATCAACGGCGAGTGGAGCAGTTCATTAGTGAGCAAAGGCGAAGCGATACATCGAATTTAGAACGAGGAGTTTTAGTATGCGCCGAAGAACGTTAACTAAGTTTTTGAGTTCTTTCGAGAGCATTTTTCAGGTTCCGATGAGCATTCCTCAGTCTAGGACTACGATCTCAAAGAGCGTCCATTGATCCCCGATTTGGAAATCGACTGTCTTGCATTGAGACTTCAACTTCTTATCTTCCCTAATAGTAATGATTCCTTCAGGTGCTCAGTGCTGCGAGTTATCGTTCGTTATCAATGATTTATTTTTTATAGCTTGGTCGCATTCAAAATATTGCAAAGAATCAAGCCGACGGCTACTGCGCATGAGTATTCGGCATAATTTAGATTTTGGTTTTTCAGAAGTCGCCTTCTGTGGCAGAGTGGGCAGCTCAGCCTTGTTGCTTTTTCAGATATCAGATTCGTTTTGAGTTGCAGAGTGACGTCTGCAATTGTTGCTTCATAAAGACCCAGAAGCCCGTATATTTATTGCATTTACAAACTTAAAGCTGCGAAATGATGGAAGAGAAGATGACTGAAATGGGACAGAGTTCAGATGGAAGCCGAGACGGAAGTTTGACTCTAAGTCTGGAGCCATATTCTCCAGATAGTCTGAATTCTCTCCATCCCAAACGTCGAAATGCCATTGTGACTCGTTTGTTTGACAGCGGAAATCCGGAAGAGGTGCGTCGACTATCGAATTTTGTGTCGAAACATGGGGCATCCGTCACTGGTGTGTCTCAATTTCTAAGCGGAAATATCAATAGTATTCAGAGTCACAATGTCAACAGTTACTTTGTCAACGGTCATAGTTATGACGTTAACGGAAATGCTGTGATGAATATCAACGGCAGTCAAAGAAGTAGAGATCTGAACATCGAGCAAGGTCGAAGCCATCTTCTCAGTCATCAAAGCCTGCAGAGTAGCACTTTCATTTACGTCAACGGCACTGGTGCGGTGGCTTCTCAGGTCATTCAGCCAGTTGTTTGGGAACTTCCCAAGATAGAAGTAATACCGCCGCAGGACACGCCGACGGAGCATCAAAGCTCTGGGCAAGGTACAACGATGCACCAAGTGACTGCAGCGGATGCGTTTATGCAACAAACATCGTCAGAACCTCGCATGATGTATCAACCCCCTCCACCAGCTCCTACAATACCAACACAGAAATCCGCGCCGCAGCCCGAACACACCATTCCAGTACATGCAGTCCAGCAACAGCCAGAGCACGCCACTCCATCACATGGAGCCCCGCATCCACAACCTCCTCCAGCCCAGCAACCTCCTCCGCCCTCAGACGCTCAGCAACCTCCTCCTCCTCAATCAGATGCATCCCCGCAGCAACCTCCCCCATTCTCACAGTTTTTGAATCAACTGCCTCCCAACGCTCACGATTTCGCCGCAGTGGGTGTCAACGGCAGAAACTTTCTCGTACTTGAAGAGCTCGGGGAAGGCGGGTTTTCCACCGTGTTCAAAGTGCTCGCAATGCCATTGATCACCGGCCGTACGCTCCACATCCATCCCGGCAACCGTAACGCACATGATATCAAGGATCTCAAACATTATGCACTGAAAATTTCGTTTGCAAAGAACAAGCGCGATTTTCAATTATTGATGGAAGAAGTGAGTTTGATGATGCAAAGTCAAAAAGTCGAAAACGTCATTCAGATGTATGACTACGAAACGTCCGAAAAGTCGATGGGCACAACTCTCGTTTTAGAGCTTGCCGAAGGTGGAGATTTGTCGTGCCATTTGAAGAAACAAGGATTGTCGTTGCGGGGATTCTTCGACGCATCACTGCTGGAAAATCATTTTCAGGAGGCGCTTGATGCCGATAGTGCCAGCATTAAGGAAAACCTGCTTGATCCTGTGATGAATCTTGAGAGCGGGAGAAGAGACAACGACGAGATGCAGAGCCAATACAGTGAGGATTCAGTGAACCAACATAGCAACGCTTCCATCGTGAAAAGTGGAAACTGGAAAGACTCGACAAGCGAAGGATACACTACCACAAATCCATGTATGGATAAGGACAGGCTCAAAGAGTTCGAAGCGAAGTGTAAAACCATCCGAGATTACTTCATTGGTGTGTGCAAGGGTGTATACAGTCTTCACCAAATCAACATCATTCATGCCGATTTGAAACCGGCGAACTTCTTGCTGTGTGGCTACGCTTATCATTCGTCAGGAAGTTCTTTGATGCCAATCATCAAAGTCGGCGATCTCGGGCTTGCGGGGCTTGTTCAATCGGGAGAGACGCACGTTTCCCGCCGCACAATGATTGGAACACTTAAATACATGGCGCCCGAAGCGATTTTCCACGATGAGTCCTCCACCAATGATGATAAAACCAGAAAAGCCACCCACACCACGATCCGTTATAGTCTCGACGTCTGGTCATTGGGGATCATGCTATTCGAAATGGTGTACGGTGTCACTCCGTTTGAAGATCTGCGCGCCCTCGGCCCGTTTTTCACGCTGATGGTCATGAGAGTGGGATCAACAGCGGCACAATTTCAGCCGAGTATTTTCAATTCTTCTTCTCAAGAGTTCGAATGTCAAGAATTCGAAAGACTGGTGCAGATTTGTGCGGGTTGTTTGGTACATAATGCGGCTTCGCGATGGACGATGAGTCGCGTCATGGAGGAATTGGAAAGGGATGTCGTGAAATCTCCATACAATATGTCAGAGTCGCCAACGCTGTTGGCGAAAGAGCCTGGAACCCTCAGGATCATTGCAGAAGCGGAAGATGAGGATGAAGATCTTCCATATGAAGAAAGAAACTCGGATCACATCGCTATTCAGTTTGGAAACAAGTCTGGATCGACTGCTGAAGAAGGTGCTGCAGAGAAAGCAGATGGAAAGAAAAG
>Ga0099797_101142_pt1 | contig 14824 bp, 21 predicted proteins | sample Uncmet_Sort48C_1_FD_89871 | JGI IMG/M metagenome (GOLD analysis project Ga0099797, IMG submission 89871) | Marine eukaryotic communities from CALCOFI LINE 67, Pacific Ocean - C012_Sort48C_1 | ecosystem: Environmental > Aquatic > Marine > Oceanic | place: Pacific Ocean: Monterey Bay | collected... | reverse complement strand
TTTATATATATATATATATATATATATATATAATCTTGATGTTTAAAATCGGACTTACACTATTTGCCATGGTCTTAAACCTATTGTTTTTTTTTTGTTGCCCTACACTGTTTTTCTTTATGATCCATGGAACATTACACGAGTTGATTTGCTGTTTATTCAATCTTGTATTGAAATTCAAAATTAAAACATCCACCACCACATATCACTTCTGAACATATATAGTAAACAAACGAAATATATGTAACATTCATCATCAATGTGTATCAAACGATTTATCGTAATATTTTATCATCTTAAATCATATAAGTTATATGTCATTACATATTTCTCTGTTTATGTACTTGTGCATCCCATTTATGTGCAATTTTATAAATTTCTAAATATTATATGCTCGTTTTTTTTGTTCTCTTACAATCGCATATTTTCCATATGTTTTCATGATTTTCTAACATCCTTTTACGTTTTCTATGAGTTCCGGTGTTTGTATGTTTTCTTATATTTTTCTGTATGTTTTCTGAGATTCTCATATTTTCTTATATTTGTCTGTGTGTTTTTCTTTTGTTTTTATGTGTTTTCATATTTTGTCTGTGTGCTCTCTTTATTTTTTGTTTTTTTCTATGTGTTTTTTTTTCTGAGATTCTCATATTTTCTTATATTTTCTGTGTGTTTTTCTTCTATATTTTTATATGTTTTCCTATATTTTCCTATGTGCTTTTCTTTATTTTGTTGTTTTCTATCCGTTTTTCTGAGATTCTCATTTTTTTCTTCCAAAAATCTCTAGCCCCCATCGATTTTTCTGTCGAAAAAGACGAATTTTAGAAGGCTGCAGAATGCTGCAGACACTGTCGTACAGAGGCTGAAAGCCTCCACACACACACAAAAGACACCGGAACACTCCAAAGAACATTGGGAACGCCAAAAAAACTTTAAAAAACCTAAGTAGACACCCCAAACTTCCAAGTAATCACTAGAATCAGAAATAATCAGGAATAATCAGAAATAATCAGAAATAATCAGGTGGACAATCCGCGAATCAGAAATAATCAGAAATAATCAGAAATAATCAGTTTCGAATATTCGGAATCAGATATAATCTGAAATAATCTGAAATAATCAGATTGCGTCAAAATAATCAGAAATAATCAGAATATAATCGGAAATAATCGGATTATTTCTGATTATATTCAGATTATTTCTGATTATTTGGGTACAATCTGATTATTTCAGATTATTTCAGATTATATTTGATTCCAAATATTCGAAACTGATTATTTCTGATTATTTCTGATTATATCTGATTCGTGAAAACCTCATCTGATTATTTCTGATTATTTCTGATTATTTCTGATTATTTCTGATTCTGTGAATGTCCGTGTTTCCCGCGGGACGCCCGGAAAAAGCCGGCCGGGGAAGCGGAAAACTCGAAAAATCCAGAAAATCTGAAAATTTATCAAAAATCTAAAAAAAAAAACATAAGAATTTATAAGAAAACCTAAAATATAAAAAAAATGAAAACGTAAGAAAACAACCAAAGCAATAATCTAGAAACACTCATAAAAAACAACAACGGATATTTTCAACGTCTGGGAAAATGAACAAAACGGAAAAAGCGTCTGAAAATTGTGTAAGTCGTATAACGAAAAAAAACGGGCAAGCGGGGAGTCGGGGACTGTGTGTGGGGTTTCCAATATACAACCAAACCAGATGTGAACAAACTTATGATGCCAGATTGATTTATTAATATTTATTTAAATTCTATCTTTTGCATGAGCCTGGTCAGCATTGCTTAATGATAACATTTTGCACTTTCACGCTAGCATACCTGCTGAGAAGTGAGGGACGACGACTCGAAAAGCTTATAAAAATATTATAGCGACCGATAAATATGAAAAGCTGGATAGGAGGATTTGCAGAGAGGTCTCGTCTGCCACCAAGCCATGTTTTTCCCTGCAAGGTGAAATCGAAAGGAACTCACAGTGAAATCGAAAAATCGAAGTAACACCAAAGTGAAAGCAACGTGAATTCGAAGTGGAACCAAAGTGAACTCAGCCTGAAAATAAAGTGAAACCAACGCGAAGTCGAAGTGGAATCGCACCGACACTGAAGATAAATCAAAATGAGCTCAAAGTGAAAACCAAGTGAAGTCGAAGTGACGTTGAAATTAAAAGTGAATCGAAAGGAGATCGAAGTGACATGGAAGTGAAGCCAACGTGAAACCGAGGATGAGAGCTCCCCACTAGGGGTGAAAGGAAATGGGCCTGCGAAGAAAAACTCCGGATTTCAACCTGACAACAAGACCGCCAGACCGCACCTGCGTATGTGCAAAGCGAAACCGATATCCATATCCCGCTTGGACTAAACCCCCAACATCCGATATGTATGTCATGTGAAACTCACAGCCGAGATTGTGATGCAACTTGAATGACTTTTCATATACCTGGCCTGACACCAAACCAGTTGCCCCCTCTTCAACTGTTTTCGGTTTTAAACACTTCTGTGACAAGACTGATGAAGTGTGCATTTCAACCTTACAATCTATGTTTCTTGGGTTGTTCCGATACACATTGTGATACTGATAACTCTGGAGACTTAGTAATTGCTTGAAGTTCGAATATAGATTGTTACTAGGCTCCTGGCTCCCGATCATGTATATATATATATATATATATATATATATATATATATATATATATATATATATATATATACGTAATGTTTCGCATGCCATTGCACACACAATAAATGTGTCAAAAGTGATGGACTTGGTGAAAATACGAGTGTTATGTGTTAGTTGGGCTCTGAACTGTCATGTTATCCTATATATGTAAAAATATTTATCCGCCACCGGGCTTTGTGCCCAAGGGGTGTGCTTGCTGGGGAGGACCACGTCGTTCTGGTTGTTTAATGTGTTAAGGGACCATACAATTCTCAAGCATTGAGCTTGGACAGCATTTCTTTTTCGCGGCCATTTGGTATCGTAAAGATGTCTACAAACAAAATGCTATAAAAATCGATTGTTCGACGATGCTGTAGAAAAATAACTCCCGAAAAAACTCCTAATGACCCCCAATGGCACCCCAATGACCCCCTAGAGGCACCCCAATGGACCCCAAAGGCGACAAAGGGAGCCCCAATGGCCACCAAAGGCCACCAGAGGCCACCAAAGACCACCAAAGGCTCGCCGAGGGAGCCCGACGAAGCTCCAAAGGCGCCCAGAATACACCTGCTAAGAGCCCCACGAATTATAAGCATAAGCTAACTAAAGCTACTTTGCCCCATGTCCCCGATAAGGTCTCCGAGACGTGGTTGATTATTAATTCTGCACCACTTTTGCTTGCATTATTTAGATTCTTAATCCTTTAGTTCCTTATTCCACGACCCTGAATCCTTACTAGAATCATTAGTGCTTACTTACTTCCTCAATTCTGAGTTCTTAATTTCTTAACTCTTAACCCTTAACTAATTCCTTAACCCCTGAACTCCTTAATCCTTGCACCTTAATCCTTAATCCTTAATTTATTAAACCTTAATTCTTAATTTCTTACTCCTTAATGCCTTAGCCCTTAATCCTTGAAGGGCCGGTGGCGGGGAAGCCGAAGGCAATTCGATATTTGTATATATGTGTATGCTTAAAAACTGAGTATTATTGCGTACAAGATGTCCAGATACACAAAGAACCCATAAGGGAATAATTGCAACCCTCCATAGACATGTTTTGCCAACAAGCCCAACACATTAGTCAAGAATCTCAATGGTTACCTTCACATCTTGGTACTCACCCTTGATGATTTGCTCGCCATTTTCGATCTCGATGATCTTGGGAACCTTCTCCCAATTGGCAGCCACCTCTTGCCAACTGAAATACGTGTGGATGCGCTTGACCTTTTCAAACCAATCCTCTTTTATCAGATATTCTGCCACCACTGTGCGGCGCTCGGTAAATCGAGTTTGCTCCATTGGACGGGGATGTTACAGGATGTATTGAGACCGAACCCACACACCCACTTGAGCTATTTCATAACTGCAATACAGTACCACTTTACAAGGAATCACCCGCAAAAAAACAAACACTATCATAAAGAGGCATTATATAGGACCCTTTAATGCAATAGCTGTTTAGGGAATTCGGCTAAAACTGTTATATGCGAAGTGCAAGCGTGCTACCCAGGACGACCGCCACCAACAAGTGTGTTGGTGTTGCCTTGCCATGCAGCTTCCTGCCACAACATGTTAGCATTGGTGAGCAAACGGATCGTTGCACCTTTTACCCACCAAGGCCGAACGCCGAAAACACAACGAATTTGAGGGGGGTGTTTTTTGAAGACACCCTCCCCCGCCAATACCAATTCAAAAATATTAAATTATATGTTACAGGTAAAGCCAAGTAAAGCTGGATAGGAGGGTGGGGGGAAAAGGGGGCATCTCGCTTCCCCTTCTCCTTCGAGAGACGTCGAGGTGAAATCAAAGAGAAATCAAGTTGATATCGAAGTGAAATCAAAGCGAAACCAAAGCGAAGTCGACGTGACATCGAAGAGAAGTAGAAGTAACATCGAAATGAAGCCGATGCGAAATCGGAGTGAACCGAAGTGAAACTTAAGTGAAATCGCAGCGACATAGAAGTGAATCCGGAATGAAATCGAAGACCCACTGGGAGCGAAGAGGAAAAGGAAAGGGTGCTGCATGTCCCGCCTGGACTCACCACCCAGCCTCCGATATATTACGAAGATGCCACAAACAAATTCAAAGAATCAATATATGCACCTGGGGGTTATAAACGCCCTCACAACAGAATGCAACATACATGTGGTATGTTCATAGGGCCTGGGTCCTTGCTCTGATATTGCCACACACTCCACCCCCAACAATTCATCTGCCTCTCCATCTTGCTTTCATGATATGTTTGATATGTGTCTCGTGTTCAAAGTATAGCTTAAGACCTCTGCCGCGAAATTCTATTTGACTAGGTGCAATGAATCAGATATGATTTCTGCGAAAATAAACCCATAGCAAATATTAGATAGGCGCCATCAGATACTTCTGTTTTGGTCAGACTGCGTTCCAAATGGACTCTATGTTTACGTTGACTTAGATGATGGGAGCATATCAGCAATCTGATATTAAACAATGAAACACACATAACACCAGAAGCAAAACAACCGAAGTCTGGATTTGTCATCTCCAGACAACAATGTCACAACATGTACGCTTGTTTAGGGGATGGGGGATGTCGGGGAATGGTGGGCGGCGGGCGGGACGGTGGGGGGGCAAAGAGTTAGGAGCCTTGTGGGTTACTACCTGTGTAAAACACCTGGTGTGATTGAATAGATGTTGATAGAATTTTAAAGATTGCTGCTATGCTCCCTTCAAGACAGCGGGCAGCATCTTAAAGCGGATGCTCTTCTAGGTAGGCCCGCATCTGGTCCAGAGTTGGCTTGCAATGGCGACTTGCATGCTGCGCCTTGGTCATCGGTGGGGCCCCCACCTGCAAGACACATACACAAGCTAACAAAACGGAGCCAACTGCAAACCAAACTGCACCAAGACAAGAAAACAACCCAAACTCAACAAATGCAAAATATAGCAAAACGTCCTGACAAGAATGTCCCAACAAGGCAAATACAAGAATGACCTGAATTGAAACTCCATATGTGAATGTATAATGTAACCACTGAAATAACCAGCTTTGGTAAATGTTCTTATATATATATATGTATATCCACCTGTAACCAAGCCCCAAGGTAGGCTTCGACGCTTCTGGGGCCCAAGTCCAAGTGGTTGATAGAGATGTTCCGCTTCTTATCACACCCACGGTGGAAGGGACAACTCACACACAACCGATCATATCGTTGGGTGGGGCCGCGATGCACATCAAGACGCACCGTCTCACCCAAGATGGATTCAGGAATGTACACATTGAGTGGTCCAGTGTAACCAGTGGGACCAGTGCTGACTGAACCGGGTTTGGGGCCTGTGGGCCGTGGCTCATCAATCTCATCCAGTTCATCAACCTCAATGCAAACTGAATCGGAACTAGTGGAACTTTGCGTAGAAGATGAACTTGAAGGTCCTTGGGTTTGGGGTACTGGTACTGCAATAGATGGTTTCGCCTGGGGTGTGGGGGTCGTGGCATCCTCAACATGAATGTCGATGCTTGAATCACTATGTTCAGCGCCATGGTCCATCAAGGCATGGGTAGGTGGTGGTGCTGGAAGTGCTGGCTGCCGCTTGGTCTTCGCTGGAGGAGGTGGCTTTCCATCCAAAATGGCTTGGTAGGCCTTACTGTCCAACCCTGGCAGGGCTAGTTGAGGTGTTTTCAATGCCACCTCATAGTACCCATTCAGCTGTGCACTTTGCAAGCTGGGCAATCCTTGTGCACAAAGTTCTTGGAACCCCAGAAGGCAACGAAAGTAGAGGCGAGACCCACCTTAACCAATAAACGCACAACTTGACAAGTCTTGAGAAGTTGCAGTTGGAAATTCAACCGAAAATGGACCATATGTAATGGACCTCGATTATGTCGGAGCCACAAATCGTGCGCACCACAAATACACGTGAGAATACTGACATGGGCATTGCAGCACAGTCTCAGCAGCCGAACATAGGCACGAACACCAACATGTGCATTGGCACACTAACAGAACACACATGGAAAAAAGGGGTCAGCAACCCGAAGACATTAGCAGACTGAAGCAATAAACCTTAACAAGCCAAGACACGTGGATCTCGAACATCGACAAGACGCTGTGGTTCTTGGGGAAGGTGCGTGACTTTTCCACCTGTACAGCAATTGATCGAAGAAGCAAAAAGCAAGGACTGTGAGAGAACGGGTCATTGCATGGCAGAACAGAGCTGCATTATTGAAGTGTAGAACGGAGCTACCACAGGGCACATGCCACACATACACAAAGTTTATCTCATATGACAGAACAGCAAAATTACCAACTCACCGAAACTACCGACCAACGAAATTACCAGACCACCGAAGCTACCGAACAGCGACCACCCAAATTACCAACCAACGAAATTGCCAAAGATAGAAACAACCTCAAACTGAGTCGTATTACACTCAATGGAAAACGAGAAAGGCACAACAAGAAGCTGTTAGGCCATCAAGCCACCCATATATGGAGCGAGGCCCTGCCTTGCCAAGTCCCTCAGCATGAGAAGTATAGGGTACTTCTTGTCCTCCAAGGCCAATGGGCATGAGGCAGGTTTGGGTGATGATAATGTCAAGCATCCTTGCAAATCAGAGGGCTCGGACTTCTCCCACAATACTAACTCGTGTTGCAGATGTTTCCACGGCGCCAATGTCATGATGTCGACACAAGTGCGCCCGTCATCGAAGGAAAACACTTCTAGTTGCTGCGCGCTTCGGAATGTTGATGGAGGCAACGGGCGCCAGACCTGAGTATATGTGTAAAACTTAAAGGAAGGGGGATCTGGATAGAGGTAACGGAAGACAGGGGGAGGGAACTGGGGCTTGGCTCCGAATGCAATTGCATTCCCTTCCGCCCCCCCCGCCGCCACCGCCGCCGGTGCTATATGCACTACATAGATTAGTACATATATATATATACACATTTTTTGACAGCATTGAAAAATACTAATTTTGTACTGGTACTTTGCATATTCACTTTGAACAACCTGCAATACAACAAAAGAGACACAACCACGAAATAACTGATCGGGTAACTTAAAAACTGCTGCTGTCACCAACCAAGCTGAAGCCTACATCTATTTGTGGAAATCACTATACCGGTAAACAATTTCACCACAAACTTGATGTTGAAGGTACACATGTACATGGATTGATATAACTATGTTCGGACCTTGGAAGCATTAAATGACAATGGGTTCATTGTAATTTTGCGAGAACGACCTGCATTTCGTTGATGAAGGCGGGCAAAGCCTCCGTGCAAGGCTCTACAAATTTTGTGTTCTTGGTCACAAACGACAAGAACTCAAATACAACATAGTAAGGCTCAACCTCATCTGCAGCTTCGTCCGGCAAAGCATCTGGGTTGACCAGACTGGAAGACGCTGCCCCACGGCGCACTGGTGAGTCTGGAACTAAGGCTCTGTCACGGCCAGCAGAGGCTGGGCGGTCGCGGAGGGAAACAGAATAGAATTTGTTAGGCTTCAAGATGGTCTCCATGTAGTCAGCCCTGAGACTGTCTTGCGTTACCATGTCCAAGTTTTTTCCGGTTCCGGATGTTGGTTTTGTTGCTGTCCGTGGGTCCAGCTCCGAGAAATCCTCGAGGGCCAGGTCGCCAGTGCGGTAGATGCGGTCGAGAAAAGGTTTGGTGCGTAACTTGCTATTCGCATTCAGCCTCTCACTGCCTCTATTCTGGGCTGGCATTTTGAGGATCGATTTCCAGGAAAACCATAGCCGGCGGACCAAGTCGCGATCTTTCTTGATGTAAGGCTTGATGCGCCTCAAGTTGTCATTTAGCCTACTGTGTGCATACAAAGTTTGTGCCGTCGTGGTGCTTCCCAAGTCACTGGCAGCTGTGTCCTTGTGCACTCGCTCGACACTCTCATACATTGGGAAGGCTGCTGGTATGGAACCAACGATATCTAGAAAGTCCCTGACAATTTCCCTCCTGGAGGGTGGGGAGCCAAAACCGGGAACATAATAAATCGAACTGGGAGTTTTCAATTTGTATGGGATACATAATAATTTTCAGCCGAATGAGATTAAAGTGATAACAGAAACAAAGTCTTTAAGCAATAGCAATCTTCCCATAACCTGGATTTGATATTATGGTACATAGGAATGCTTTTCAACTTCTCCACCTGCAACTGCACCTTGTTACTGACATTGCCGCCCTGTGCGTCGATGTTCAGCACATCCTGGCGGAGAGAAGGTGTAGTTCTAGATAAAAACATGATGGACCAATTGTCCCAATCAGACTCGGGTTTCGTGTCAAATATTTGCAGTGTTTCCTGCGCCACGCCCGGAAACTCCAACCGCGCGAAGAGATATGGTAAAGTGAAAAGGTAGGAAGTCTTTTTCGTAGCCATGGAAGCTCCCACTTTATAGCTCCATAGGATTTCAGATCGAAACGAAGGAAAATCAAATAGCACCTCCTCTCTGGAAAAGTCGATGGCTTGCTGCCGCCACTTTCGGACCAAGGTCTGTGCCTTCGCCCCTGCTAAGTGCAAGTTCTTACCCTTCTTGTCGCAAACAACCTTGGGTTACAAAATCTCGCGTGCACAAACATATATATATATATATATATATATATAAATGCAACAAAGGAAGCGAAACAACTATAACAAACCAACATTCCATAACATGAAGGTCAGAAATCCTGAAAATGGAAAAAGCAAATTCTGAAAATGAAAGGAACAGAATTAGAAAGATGTAAACATGAATGTTGGAAGTTTTGAAAGTCATGGAGTTAGACATTTTTAACATGAGCGTAGCGTAGGTATCGCAAGATTGTGCGAACATAATAACACCTAGTGCAAGATGCCCTCAGAAATATGTTTTTGACTGTGTGTCTTAAGCACTGAAATTTATAACACAACCTTTCGCCCAGCCATGAGTTCTTGTTCGTGACACTGGCATCCGGACCCCCAAGTCCGGATGTAGTTGACTGTGGTCATGATGTCATTAACATAGAACAATTCTATCCAAAATTGCCGGTGGCCTGAAAAGACCAGAACAACATCTGAAATCATAGTCAAATCCAAGCAATTGGAAAACATGTCTCCGCAAAACTCACCCCTCAGATCAGACAGGGCCATGATTGCTTTGCACGCCGCATGTAGCGTACCCCATCGCCATTTTGCAAAGTTTTTGAAGGTAGCAGCATCGAGCTGCCAAGCCAAATCGTGAAAACCTCTGCCATTCAATTCTTTTGCAACCATGAGGGCCGTGATCAAGAAAAGTAGATTTAAAATAAAACCATGTTCGAAAATGTGCTGACATTTACACGAATGTCGATCCGGACATATTTGAATACAAACCGACATGAAAAATCATGATTGGCACTTCAACATCTGTGCCCACAAAACCCCGATGTGTACCAATTCACCTACTCGAAAATTTATGTGTGAGTATATCGGAGATATGATAAATATAACCTGATAAGATATTCAGTACTCTCCATATATAAGAAGCCTGTTCTACTCCCTGTAAACCGCATCCTTGTAATCTTTGTTGCGGAAAAAGCGGATGCAATGCTTCAAGCGATTCAAGAATAACGCAAAGAACTCACACTTGGAGAAAAACCACTTTGGTATATTGTCCCAGGTGTGGCCCCAGCCTGGTATTGGCAATGCAAACGGAAATAGTCTGGAGATAGGCACTTGTCCTTGTAGACTTTGTGGTATCTGAAACCACAGGCACATGCACATATGCAACACCAGACAAGGACACATACAAACAAGTATACCCCAAAACAAGCAACTGGAATTCACACCAGCCGTACAAACAAACCACAAAGGCCTGACCAAAAATCAAACAAGCATTTAAACAAGGAACAAACCAAACAAACAATACGTCAAAGCCATGCAAACGACACTCCCAACCAAATCAAAGCACAAACAAACACGCAAATACACAAACTTGCAACCACACACAACTAAGGAAGTAAATATCATCAAGAGCACAAAACAAACAAAATAGCAACAAACAGATACCCGAAACGAGCAAGTAACGTAAACAACACAACAAACACATCAACACACACAACAAAGGCTAACCAAACAACAAACCAACAACACACACAAACAAACAATCAAATAAACGAGAACACGAACACACACAAGTAAACAAAACAAAACCAACAAACACACAAACGGAACATACAAACAACTAAACAAACAACAAACCAAACAACAAACCAAACAAACCAACAAACAAACGAACCAGACAACGAACGGAACAACGAACAAACAAACAAGCAAACGAACAAACGAACGAACCAACCAACAAACCACCGAACAAAAACAACAAACACGAACGAACGAACAAACGAACGGACGAGGAAACGAAGGAACGAACAAACAAACGAAACAAAACGAATGAACGGAAAACATACGGACGAACGAACGAACGAACGAACGAACGAACGAACGAACAAACGAACACACGAACACACGAACAAACAAACTATCTAACTAACTAACTAACTAATTAACTAACTAACTCACTAACTCACTAACTCACTCACTAACTAACTAACTAACTAACTAACTAACTAACTAACTAACTAACTAACTAACTAACTACACCAACAAACAAAAACACGAAAATATATAAACTACCGAAGAGACCTACCCTATCATTAAATAAAGCAACCGAACCAAGCAACATGCATTACAACAACAGCCTCGCAAGTCAACAAGAGGAAACATGCGTTTCAAGAACTGTAAAAGGAAATCTGGCATGGCACGTATTGAGAACTCATTTCCAAAATCAGATGTGATTGCGATGACTGTTTGAAGGAATCGTCGACATTGTGCTGGTGATGGGCCTGACTTGCAACATATATATATATATATATATATATAATACATACTCTAGACGTCATAATTCTATTCCCCCCCGTTGAACTTGCACTGACACAAAAAATGCACCCCCCCGGAGCTAGAGCTTCAAGAGTATGTAAATTCTGAAACAGAATTGCACCCCCGGAGCAAATCCACTGACAGACAAAATCCACCCCCCGGAGCAAGTCATCTCCCGGGTATAATTACGACATGCAGAGTATATAACAAAAACAAAAAAGAAAGAATATATATATATATGTATATAATATATATATATATATATTTATATAATCACCCACCACCAGAACAATAACATCATATATCATATGATTCCACATAGCAATACCCTATACGCGTTTTGCATGTGCAAGCATAGGGTATCCTTCCCATGATGCTGCACATGGCGATAACGGCTCGGACCACTAGCAAACACTAACATAATATATATATATATATATACATAAAGCTATACGGACATATATGGTAATGAAGATATTATATATTCATGGTGGCATATAAATATATTTTCATAAAAGGTTATTCGCGGAGTGCGGAACGGAAGGGCCTATTGGGATTCAATAGTTCGTGGAATGGACAGCCTGAAATTAGGAAAATCATCCATAGCAACCTGCAAGTCTTTGTCAATGTATCATGAGAATGGAACCCAAGTGCAAGTATTGGTGCTACAGTGACAAAGCTTGATATGTCTAGGGCACCGGCGGTCATGACAATCAACGTCGTCGAGATGACCATCGCCATCATTTCTTGCATGTTCCTCTGCGTCGCCGCGTCCGGTATCAGGGTCCTAGCCACCTCGACACCACGTCGAGCATGCAAGGCATCATTCTCCATGCGTTCCAGCATCATGTCGACAATGTCCACCCTTACCTTTGCAGAATATAAAGTGGTTCTTTTGACTGGCACTGCGACCTTGTGCTCCTGCTTCGGCTCATCTCCACTGCTATCTTCGGAATCGTGTAGGTTGGCAAATGCTTGGTTTGCTGAAGAACATTCAGCTTGGTTGCGAAGGTACTTTGCCGCATCGATGGATTTGATAATTTTGATCGGGTCAAGGGGTTCTTTATCATGGGCAAAGCCTCTGCAAACCGGGAATGTGAATGGAGCACTCTTAGGGGCCTCAGCACCAATTCTACCTTGTAAGTGGTGAATCCACACAACTAGAAACACCATGTATTTTTTTGCATGGCGCGGTGTTGGCAACGGCTCTCACAACAACCCCTTAGAAACACCATGTAAAATACCGGACACAATATAATCGCCCCACATGAAAATTACAATATCACCCCATATTTACCAACAATACAGCCTCAAATGTAAATTCAGAAGCAACTTTTAAAATACTTCGCAATCTACATGTGCACATTTTTGGCTCATGGTTTAAACAAACAAACTAAACACATACCCCCAAATCCAACCAATGAAAAACAGCAAAACATCCGAAGCCTTTCAAGCAACATGTCATCATCTGCCGGGATTCTTTATAATAAATACCGTCCCTCTTCAATGTATGCAAATATGAACGCAAAAGTGATCTCGGTGGCTCCGTTGGATTCAGAAAAAAAGATTTACGGATCTTTTGGCAGATCCCGACTGCTGTTAGGGTATGCCAAAATCCGTGCGCCACACCCACTGCAAGCCCGGGGATAAGCACAATACCAACATTTGGAGATACCTGTAGATTCTGAAACTTGGTGTTCCAGAGGCGTATCAAATCAAGTGACGATATATCCGGATTCACGCAAATACCATTCTCATATATTTTGAAGAACCGATGTGTCAGCATAGCTGCGGCCTGTGGGGCCAAAGTGCTCGAAACGTGATCTTGCAAGTCTACACCATGGGGAACAAACAATGTGAATGGTCGGTCCAAGACGGCAACAGCTTTTATCGGATAGGTAATAAACCCAATTGGAATGGACTTCTGCTTGACGCTCCTTCCAACAATGCAAAATTGCTTTCAAAATCCTTGAGGGGTTAAATGTTTCCCATTCCTATCAAATTGGTTTCAAGTTTTATGAATTATGATGCCAAGGTTGACACTATTAGTCTAAAGCGTTTGTGAAATTGATCGATTGCATTAACACAACGGTTTGTGATATTTTATCCGTCAAAAGGTCAATGCGGTGGCAATGCCATCCGCGGCCTCGCATTCGACAATTTCGCACTACACCTGCAAGAAATACGATGAAGCTATGGAGAACAATCAAATGGCTTTACAGACACCGCAACTACATATATATATATATATTATCGCGGAACCATATTTTGTTGAAAATCCTTAGTGCATTGCTACCCTTATGAGTGAGGTCAACGGCCTGGCCGCTATCAATGCTTTGGCACATGGTGGCTCTGCCATTGAGTCTGCCACAAAATGCCAAGACTGGACCACCACCCACCCTAAAACTTTAACACATTGCAGCGGGTCTTCATGTACAAAATCCCAGGACGGGCAAGTTTTCATGGCCTGTCGGAGCACGTCTGATTGAAGTAACATCGAGTTTCGGTTGTACTCGCCATGTGGATGAGACATTAAGACAACTATGCGAAAAGGACCAATAAGAAGGTGTGTGTCTCGACTTCGGTGTTGATGTTGGGGGGAGGGTCGGAAACAAATCAAAACATCAAATTCAAAGTGGAACAAATCTCAAAAAGTAGTAACGAGAATTCGAACACTCCAAACACACGTTACATTTCTAGGCGAATTTCTAGCTAGAAACAAATACGGCCACATTCTGGAAACTTTCTAACAAATTCGTAAATCGGACCACACCTTCCACAATTGCCTACGAATTTATGCGTTGACCATCTTTCAATGGTGCATCAACTTTGCGCTTCTTGCAGCTCGGTTGAGACATCTGGCCACTACCACCGTCTTCTGCAGCGGACGCATCGCTATCATGAAATATATCGAAAGATCCAGCGGATTCATCGCTGCTGGTGTTTATTTTTTAACGGAAACCGGGGTGTGGCCCGTGTGGGCGATGTAACATGTGGGGGGCCCCGGCCCCCGATCAACACTGACTTGGAAAAACAACCGTCGTCAACCGCCCGGACTTTCCACAATATACTTGAAATTTCACTAACTACTCCGAATTTCGGAATGCAACAATGTTCAAATTTTGAAAAGTCTGCAAATAAAAAAAAATCCTTGATTCTGCAATCGAGCCCTCTGCAGCTGCGGCGGCTGCCATGGCAGTGATGGCAAACCTAGAAGGCTTGGGGGCCGCCTTGGGCCAGGAATCACTCGGCATCGCGCTGCATCTGCTCTTCTTGTAGGACTTGTTCATACCAGCTCAAA
>Ga0099797_101140_pt1 | contig 14840 bp, 7 predicted proteins | sample Uncmet_Sort48C_1_FD_89871 | JGI IMG/M metagenome (GOLD analysis project Ga0099797, IMG submission 89871) | Marine eukaryotic communities from CALCOFI LINE 67, Pacific Ocean - C012_Sort48C_1 | ecosystem: Environmental > Aquatic > Marine > Oceanic | place: Pacific Ocean: Monterey Bay | collected... | reverse complement strand
TTGGGGTTGGGAATTTAATGTTCGCCATACGAGTTAGGAAGTCAGTGGCCCCTTCTGAAAATGCACCGCTCAGGGACATCCCTATCAGGGATACGGTGGGAGCGCCTCCACTGTTGGTATTCAAGTCACGCAGTCGTCGGAGAGCGTCTTCATTTTCGTCTTGTCGGCAGAAGTCTTCCCATGCAGTTGCATATGTCTGTGCTTTAGTGCGTTCATTTGTCTTCAGCTGTTTGGACGATCCTTGGCAAAAGTGAACGTCCCAATGCTCGAGTTTCAGATTGCGATCAAGGCAATAGTCAAGGAGTAGATGGAAGGCTTCTTTGCGGTTTTGTAAGGTGTTCGGGTTGTGGTTGGGGTTTGGACCAAGTCGGTTACGGATGACTTGGAATAGAGTTTCGTCCAAATGACCATTATATAATATAAATCCATCGGCTTGATTCCCTGGGGCAAAGAAGGAGTGCTCCTCGTTATATTGCCCAGGGGTGCAGGGGATGTTCACTCGGAGGTTGCCCTTTGCTCTGGGGCGTTTGTCGTCATTCAGATATGCACCTGCTTGTCCCCGTATGATTCTCGAGCGAAGTCCATCAATGCAGCACCCGAGGATGGAGTCTTCTAAGACGTTGTGATGTTTTAGGTGAAACCCGTGTGATTTGCATCCGATGAAGTGCGTGAAGTTGTTTTCGGCAAGGTTACTGTTGCAGAGAGAACCGCTTCTTTTTATACAAGGGCATAGGGCTGAGTCATTCATGAGATCTCCGCTCTGATATAGGAGGCTCATGGATCCTGTGATCCTGTATGTGAATGCAGGTATGAAGCCTTGATTTGACAGCCCTGTAGATTGGTTGAGGACGGGTGAATACCTGGCTAATATGAAGGTTTTATGTCAAGGCAGAGAAGACAATCCTATACATACAGATGCTTTCAACGTACTGATCGAAAATTTAAAGAAAAAAAATCCAAAATGGAGTAGGACCACACTTGATTATGAACGTTCAGTTACAAGGACGCTTTTTATGGAAAAAATAGCGATGGAGAACGACGCTTAAATTGATATTTGAGACAGAAAACGTTTAATTAAATACAGCCTTAACTATAATTTATATATATACATAAAAGGTAAGTTTAGTTATAAGTTATACGTTATGATATTTTTATCATATCCAATATAGGGTAAGCTATAGGACCACTATTGATTGTGAACGTTCAGTTACAAGGACGCTTTTTATGGAAGAAAATAGCGATGGAGAACGTTTTAATTGATATTTGAGACAGAAAACGTTTAATTAAATACAGCCTTAATATTCATTTTATATCGAAAAAATTGGCTAGGAAATGTCCCAGACAACTCACATATAACCATAATATAAAGATTTTATGTCAAGGCAGAGAAGACAATCCTATACATACAGATGCTTTCAACGTACTGATCGAAAATTTAAAGGAAAAAAATCCAAAATGGATGGAGTAGGACCACACTTGATTATGAACGTTCAGTTACAAGGACGCTTTTTATGGAAAAAATAGCGATGGAGAACGCTTAAATTGATATTTGAGATAGAAAAACGTTTAATTAAATACAGCCTTAACTTTATATATTATTATATTTATATATTATATAGAATGATCATACCTTACCATACTTTATTTCCACAAGTCTGCCTTTCGTCGAAGCCTGGAAATCAGCATTACCTAAAAGTGCCTCGGGTTCGAGGATTTTAAGAGTGATCCGCTGGCTCATTTCATCGTAACTTTACGTTGCAGTCGCTTTTATTGCCAAAAGTTTTCGATCTGCAACCAATCTTTAGTGTACATAAGCGACGCAAAGTTCATGTACTATTCATGGACAAGCCGGGAATCAAAAATTCGTCAACCCGTTATCAATCCCTTCCAACAAATTATTTTTATACGTGTCTGTCGATGATAAAAGGTTCGTTATCAAAGCACGGTGCTCGTCAAACTCTTTCCGGGGAACTCCATCTTGAAGAAATTTATCCAATGGAGTCTCTACTAATTCGTGAAGAGTTTCCGTGAACTTTTCCAGCATTTCTTGCAGATTCTGAAACAATGGCCTCTCCTGCTCATTCTCTAAGTAGTAACCAAACACATACGTCCACTTTAACACCCTTCTAGAATCAATTATACATTTTGCAGCTTCAACCATGTAAACCGTCTCTTCTATACGATACCCCTTCACTTCGTGTAGTAATTCACGCTTAACTTGTATCTCTGCCATGGTTCGATCAGCAAACTTTCGGGCACGATTATTGTTATTATAACGTTCGAAGAAATGCATATACCGATCCAAATGATGTTTTGCAGCTGCCCGAGCAGATTCATCTTGCAGAAGCTTTAAATTTTTCTTCTTATTAGCTTCGTACTTGTTACAATTATAATACCCACCAGTTTGCGCACCATGCTCCGACCATGCTTCAAGGCACAGCCAACAAAACTCATGGCCACATCCTCCTGTTTGCTTCCTACAAGTCATGTGGTTACAACCTTGGTTTTTTTCAATATTTAAGTGGCACTTCGGACATTGTTTTGTATTCGCCATGATCCAAGTTACATTTTCGGCTTCAGTACTGTTCTTTTCAACCCATCGTTTTGCGTCCTTACATGATGCAGGCCGATGAGCTTCCATTCCACAACCAAAGCAAAAGAAATGTGGTTGACTGTTGTTCGGGCAAGGGCATAGAACTTCTATAACCCCACCACCCGGATATTCAACTGCAAGTTCACAACCTGGTTGTGGGCACCAGCGTGCACTTCGATTAAAGTCAACGAAAGAGCGTACCATGTATGATTTCCACTTTTCAAAAGTTTCAAAACTTCGGCAAAACTGCCTTATAAATGTCTCTGGGACTTTTGTGTTACATTTTGGATGTGGGCAGGACAACTCTGTGGAAGAGGGACCTTCAGATATTGCCAAATTTATGTGGTTACCCCAGCACACTTTACAAAATGCATGTGCACACTTTAGAGCACTTATATTTCGCCTTTCTGTCTCCTCCAAACAGATTGCGCAAAACAAGTATTCGGCGTTACCAGGAACTGCTACAGTTGATGCATTACTACCAAGGCGTTGACGCTTTGTTCCAGAATTTACAACCACCAAGGGCCCGGATGAAGCAGAAACTTCGTTGCCACCCTCTTCGCAAAGAGCAGCTGAAGGTATTCCTACTACTTGACGCACACTACTCTCATCACTGAACCAATCACTTTCTGCACGGCCTTGATCCCAATTGTAATGACGAAGTAAAATTTGAGCTTCGTCTCGCTCGACGCAAAGTATCTCGACTAACTGTGAAACAGCGATCTCTTTCCGCTTTGTCAGTTGTTCAAAATCTAAATTTTGATACTCGGCGCTGCCTGTTTTTTTGGACTTATGCCTGAACAGAGTCGACTCACCTCTTCGCACAGAAGCTTGAACGACTTGATGTGAGCTGGCATCGATTTCATCGCCGTATTCGTCGTAAGTGTAGTCGGCTTCACTTTCGTTACTAAAGTATTCATACTCCAATTCGTCAACTTCTTCTAGACTTAACTTAGCGTCATCCTCGTCAGTATCCATTCGCAAAGGGATATCAAAAACAGCCAAAATTTCAAAAAGACGTGGGTCTCAAAAGTTCACTTTGTATACTCTTCTGACAAACGTAAGTTACTTTTCGTCGGGCGTACGACACGAAAATCAGAACGAAGAATTTTTTATTTTTTACGTTCTTTGAATCCTTTAAACTTTCGTGTCAAAATCGACGGATGCGAAGGTTGAACATTAAATAGCCGACGCGTCGAGGTGGTGTCGGATGAGGCGAGTCAAAAGAAATATTTAAGGCCTTGAGCATTCATCAGGACAGTATTATAATTAATGATTAATTAATACCTCCTCTTCTATACTAGGGGACTTCGGAGTCCTCTCCTAGTCGAGGGATATTCACTGGCGGCGCGTACTATCTACGTGACGTCAGATGCCGGCTACATGCTTTTAAGGGCAGTTTAAGCGTTCGAGTACGATGGCATATTCTTCTACGACTACGGAATTTATGACTACGGAATAATACAATACCTCCTGACATTTTTGTGTAGTTGCCATTTGATTTCAAAGTCCTTAAAAGTGTCAGTTACAGTACCGAAAAAATTTTACGACAGAAGAGGCGCTACTTAGCTACTTAAGGTGTGTAGTTATACAAACACTATTTATTGATATTATATAATTATAATCAGTGTTATTTATTATGTTTATCCTTAAATATATGTGACTCTTATTTCGGGACTCTTCGCCGAGCTCTTTTCCCAGGCCCTTACCAGAATCGGTTGTCGTGTGATTGCTCGACCAAAAAAAGTCGGACGGATGTGTCTAGAATGTTGCCTGAAACACTATGGCCCGAAGATGCCAAATCCGTTGTCATGTGACGAAGGGGTGCCATACTAGTCGCGCTAGAATTTTTTCATTTTAAGGTGACTCTAACATGGGACTATCTTCTATGTGGATAAAAAAATGTACACGACTGGAAGAAGTTCCGATTGATCATTCCATACTGAAGTACAAAAGCACCATCAATTGTTGCAGACATCATGTGGACACCGCGCAACTTGCGGTGTATGCGGTGCATGTTTCATCCAAACCCATTCTTTCTCTTTACCTGAACTTTTGCTCTTTGTGATGTCCAGCACTCCCTGAAAAACTACTCGATATCCAGCATATTCGCCACCTTGTTCGCCAAGTTCCGCAACAACAGGGAAAGTGTGCAATATAAAGATACAAAGAACAACAAATTAAGAATCTGTTACCGTCCCACGTGCGGAGCCGCTAACATTACAATCAATTATTCTTGAATCACCCACCCTTCCTGTTAAGTTGTGGCTGAGACCTATCATAACCAAAACCCCAATCCGATTTAAAATAAATCGGATACTGTGTCTTCCCCGCAATTTTAGCCCTTGCACATCGGTATATACCAAGCTTTATACCTGGCCATCGTTCTCAAGATAATGGCCTGTAAATGCATATGCGACAATACCTACTGCCACAAATTCATTATAGCTTCATCACAAGTACAACGTCATCCATGACATTTCCCCAGCTTTCGCGAAACTCGTTAGGGAAACGCCAACTTTGATTTCAAATTTCTGCCTTTCTTCCCGCCGCCCATCGTATCCAGGTATCCACCAAGCATGGAATATTCGAACCAGAATACCCGTGTCCCACCCTTGCAGAGCGACTCTGAGTTACGGTTTCACCTCAGATACAACGTCATTTATGACATTTCCCCGGCTTTCGCGAAACTCGAGAGGGAAACTCCAACTTTGCTCTCAAAATTTCCGCCTTTCTTCCCGTCGACCATCGCATTCAGGCATCCAGCGAGCATAGAATATTTGGACCAAAGAATACCCGTACCCCGCCCCGCCCTCGCAGAGCGACTCTGAGTTAAAGTTTTACCTCAGATTAGGGAAGAAACAGCCAGCTTCCAGCAGGCAACTTTTTCGAGAAGTCTTGCGTCGCTTTTTATCTCCACGCGTACTCTGCTGCTCTGAAAGCGACAGTGGACTTTTGCACTTTGCCTCTCTCTTGGACTTCGGTTGCCCAAGGGCATCATGGCCAAACTTACATTGCAAGCGAAGCTCTGCGGGCATGTATACCTGATGCATCGGCTCGAGGTAGAGGATCAATGACATGCTTCGAGGAGCACTGATATTTTATTTACACTCATATTCCCCAGATCATAATCACCCTAAACCGAAAGCAAGGTTCCAGGTTTCCGAAAACCACATATGTTCGCCTCCACTTCGAGCACACATGTGCAAGTAGCCAAAATGTTTTCTATGTTCTCATAGACATGCGCTTTTTGTTTACTCCTTCATAATTCCTTTTTATTTAATTCAAAATGAATTTTTACCCATAATAATAACACAAAATATAGTAGTAAACTTTTTACCATTCAAATACTCTGGACTACCGCACTCTTTCCATCATATAAATTCTTCGGTGACGGAGTTGGTACGGGTACAACGAAACTATTATTATTAGGGCTTTGTGAGTGACGAACATTGCTTCCCGTGCAAACAATGATAGCTATGCGAATGCACTGTAATGGATATAAGCTTGCTTTAGAGCAATATATCATGCAACGAAATTACACGAATATGATGTATAGAACATAGAGAAGAGAACAAACTTGGAAAATGTACCTCCATTTTTTAAAACTTGTAAGTGTGATGCACGTCGGTTCATTGAGGACGGAACAATAATGAAAAGAAGAAGTGATGTTGATGTAATTTTATTGAGATGCAAAGTAGAAAGTTATGACGTTTGGGGGAAAACCCAAAAAACTTAAAAATTAGTATTAGTGAAAAGAGCAAAACTAATCGTTCAGAAGAGTGATACGAAGTATTTAATTACTTTACCATTCATTAGTGAGTCAAATCCTGAACCTGCGGGACAGGCACACATACTATCTACTCTGTATACTAAGTGCGGTATTACTCCTTCACCCATAAAAGGACATAATCTGGCAGGTCGCATCAATGCGCTCCCGTGCGCTGGTACTTTCTGACGTACAAGAGTGCATAATTTTATTACATGTTCAATCTTTCCCACAAAGGGACGTCTGCCTTTGGCTGTTCAGGGAATGTGTCAATTCTTCCTTTCTGGCAAGATTGTGTGTATAAAAGTGTGTTGCCGAAGTATTCTGGTATTCTGCTTTGAAATTTGATCGCTTTCATGAACCGTCTTCTTTATGAAGGGCGTAAAATCGAGTCCTTTCCATTTGTTTCTTAGATTCTGACAAGAATTAGTAATTAGCGAACACAAATACTGTATTTCAACGACTAATTATTCGTGACTCGTGACTAGACTAGAAGTGTAATTGAAGATTAAAAGTATCGTATACTTTATATAGTCACTTTAAGTATTGAGCTACCACCCTTCCCCGCAGGTTCAGGATTTGACTCAGTATTTTCTACGTAGTAAATTACGCTTTGAAACCTTTTTAGATCCCCAACCGTATCGACGGGGAGGCTCGGGACCTCGTTTGTGTGCCGACGGTATCCTTCGACACGGGTGAAGACCTATTCAACAACCACTTTAATTGTCGCATTATGATTAATGCAAATATTACACACAAGATCAGCCTGCATAGCAAAGTTCAAATTTCCCACGGGTGAGTTGTGGGTGCGAGGAGATACTATTCTACAGTCGTCGGACATTCCCCTATTGTTCCCCGGAGTGTAGTATACCTGGCCAGCAAACTTTTCAACATAGGGAATTCTTTCAGCTTATCTGCCTCACCAAACATGCGGTCAGAAGTGTTTGTAAGGGCAAGCAACCAATGCAAATCTGCAATGGAAGGTTCTTCGGTTCCAGCGAGCCAGTCAGACTGAGATGCAGATAATAAACGTTCTAAATAGTCGAAGTGGCGTGACATGTTTGCTTCGTTCAATAACTTCTGCGATCGGTCATCTTCGGAACTGTTGCAGTCCAGTCCATTTTCACTGTTTAATTCTTTGGAGGCAACACGAAATGTAAAAAATGAGTTACACTCGTATTCAACAATAGAGTCAATTATTGAGTTCGTTGTAGCGCACAGTGTATACAGTTTCTTTTTTAATCCACATTGCAAACTCAAGCGGGCAATAAACCGGGTTATTGATGCCCTCCCACGAATAGTCGCATCGTCAACAAGAAGTGCGGGGACCTCATCGGAAAAAATCTCCCCTCTGTCATTCCAATACTCAAATTGTCTTTGTTCTTGGATTTGATGGTCCTCAAATGGTATTTCCATGTACGACAAAACTAACAAAATCACCGCTGCGTGGCCTTCGGGGTTAATATAAAACAACTTCAATTTTGGAAACGCCTGGTCTGATGAAGGTGATTTTACCTGTGCTTTCATTGGCCTAGACCCATTTGGCGTAGGGGCGATTGAGCCCTTTCGATTTTCCAAAGTAAACGCCAGCATACCAGGATTTGCAACAAAAGTGCCACTGGACTCTTCAGACCCCGTAGTTTCCACCCTCATTTGGGGTTGCGCTTGCACTTCTCCATTTTCGCCTCTACTTGATGTCCCGACCAGATCAGCGCGTCTGCATTCCATAGTTTCATGAGATTGCCTCGGTCTAAATTGCAAGTTTGGGTCCGCCCGAATTTGAAGGCCGTGGTCAAGCAGAACCATAACATCTTCAACAGGAGGATACTTCATTAATCGTTTTAAACATGACAGCTCGTCGTGTGACATCAAAAATTCTCGTACAAAAATAATCATTGCGACACCGACGTATTCAATAATTTCAGTGATCTTATCCTTTCGACCGACACGTTTTCTACCAGATTCATCTACATCTAACTGAGCAGCAAAAATCCCATCCCATAAACACATTACGTCTTGAATATGAAACTGCCGCCCAAACAGTAGACGCACCCATGGTAATGCATACAGTTGAGGTTCAATATCCATCCCAGCTAACCGCTCATGTAGTGCACGGTCCACTTTGTGCAGAAGCTGATGGTGAATCCGATTGCACGATTTTAGTACCGGGGTCAACGACGTGTTGTTTTCGACAGCAGCTAGTTTTTCTGCAACAACATTACTTCCTGGCCATTTCGTTATCTTAGATGTGACTCGGCCTACATTTTTTCGCGCTTGGTTAACTTTCACTTTAACTTGTCCAGTTTGAACTGCAAATAACTTTTTCATATCGTGCATAACACTGGTAAAACACCAAAATGCGTCTGCTTCAACACCTTCTTTCGAGAGAAGTACATCCACGTGCACTTCGTGGGATAACGCTTCGGCAGAGGTATCAAATGATTCATGTGTCATCTGGTATACAATCGGTGCTAATATTTCATGCATGCCTTGCCGATATGATGTATCCGGATTCATTTGTGACCAGAGAAATAAAATATTCGTACACAACATGCGAATCTTGGTGTCTTCAAAAAAATTACCACATCCTTCCGGGAAAAGCCGAGTCATATCCTTTTTAATTTCCTCCAACAATTCTTGTTCAGCGTAATACTTTTGCCAAGGGCTGCTTTTATCGCTAAGAGGGTCGGTGCTACAAGACAATGGGTCGTCCTCAACTTCAGCCGCGGTTGGATCAGTCACGTGTAAACCTGTTAGTTCCAAATACGCTTCTCTTTTCCTGATAATTGCAGCTCCCCATAACTCCGGAGGTTCATCTTCGGGCAGCACGCCCAAGAATAGTCTCCAAGCAATCGAGCGGACCCTAGAATGACGTAGCTTGCCTTGTATCGCAGACATTCGAAGTGCCTTGAAGTCAACATTTCCGCTTGGAAAAAGAAATAAAAACTCTTTCCTGCTTTCGGAAATTTGACTCGCACTATCCCAAACGCCTCGCTCTGGTACTTTTCGGTCGACTTCTTGAACCGACATAATTGATAGCTAAAGTCGCGAAAATATAGAAATGAAAATGGCTACTTCGGGTTATCTGCTGCGTTGACACGGCATGCATGAGAAACGGCATAAAGAATGTCAATAGCTTCGATAACAACGCAATTTTTGCGGACGGGAAGTAGTAGTGGTGCCATAGAGTTATTGTGATCTTCAGCATTTCTTGCAAAAACTTCAAGCTGTACACTTCTTCAGTCGTGCTCAGAATAGTCAGAACCGCAGGTATCACCTATCCTCTAAAAATGTGTACTTATTCTTTACTACCTCTTGCGTAGCTCAAATATATCATGCCTATCTATTGATCTATTGGCCGTAAATATACGTACAGATATATTCTGATCACTTTCGTTTTTCAATTGTGTTTGTACATTTAACCAATTACCAGGAGCACTCTCCAATTTCGTCAACAATTGAAGTCTCCTTGATGGATAACAGGGATTGGAAAGTATAAACTTTCAAAGCTTGGCAACGGCAATATATTAAGCACTTGTAATTGTGTCATTAACACCAACTGAACAAAAACCGAACCAACCGAATTGACCGAAGTACGAATTGCGGCTTTTTCTTCCTATGGCAAGTTTTTCTGTAAATTCCGCGGGGGAAGATTGGGATGGAAATTTAAAGCGTTTGCGTAAGCTCTTGAAGGTTGCAGAAAATAGGTTCTGTGCAGATTGTGGGGTGAAAGGCCCACGGTGGGCATCAGTAAACTTGGGTGTATTCATCTGCATCAAATGCTCGGGCATACACAGGAACCTTGGTGTACATCTGTCACAAGTTCGTAGTGTTAGCCTTGATAAGTGGCCTTTGGCAAACGTGAAGAATATGGAATTATGGGGGAACAAAGAGGCCCGTCAAATGTACGAGGCGCGCGTTCCTACAGATATATACATTCCAGATGAAAATGACTCTGCGCAAACGCTCGAAAAATGGATCCGCGACAAATATGAGCATAGACGGTATGTTCAGAAGGAGTCGACAAAAAGTGTCAAAGAGCGAAAGAAAAAGAAAAAGAAACACAAGAAACAAAAGAGAACCAACGAATGCGAAAACAGCTCGTCAGCCTCGGACGAAGACAACTTCAAAGCAGTCCAGAAAATGGAACATAAGAAGAAAAAGGAGAAAAAGGAGAAAAATGCGTTACCTTCAAGTCACCAGACTGAAAGTCTTCTCGATGTATTTGAAATCACAAATGCAAGTACATCTTACGGCGCAACTGTCGGAGAGATTGAAGCCGCAAAAAAGTCTGTAGATCAGGCAACAAGCCCTCGAAATCACTCGCAGCCTAGGCCAGTAATAAAGCCAGCAATTGATCCTGATTTTGGGGACTTCCAAAGTGGATCATTTGAGTCGACCGTTGACAAAAAAGCTACTATTATGGCAATGTACCAGAGTGCGCAAGGACAACAACCCCAAATGCTGAGTAATTACGGAATGCAGCCAGCAATTTTTAATGTACACCAACAATCCCAGGAATATGGGTTGCCCAGTGCCCTGATACATACTCAGCAAGCTGCTTACCAGCAACAACTACTCTTGCAACAACAGCAACAGGCCAATTGGGGGTATTCGCAACAATCCCAGCCGCAATTACAAGGATACAGCGTTAATCCCCAAGGTTTCAATGCAATGCAAGGCCAACAACATCCTCAGCACCTTCCTGGATACAGTTTGCCTCAAAGTGTTATGCAGCAAGCGCAAACTAACATAGGTCAGCCCCAGCAAAATTCACAACAATGTACGGCCCCTGCATCGGGACCACAACATGTTCAAAGTGATCCTATGTCTGGAACCTATCATCACCAGCAGTGGCAACAGAAAAAGTCGAACCGTTGAACCCCATAGAAAACATTTATTGTATTTGTTTGTCACGGCAGCGTTTGAATGAAATAGTCTTCGGTAACAAACTCAAAACAATTACAACATTTAGACGAATTACAAGTCCAATTGTTGTGATGTAAAAACTACGTAGAATGTCTTGCAGAACGGAACGTCTTCAGACCCTATCGGAATGTAGTGGCTGTATCGCAAGAATATTTTCAGTCGCCCTCGATGCTATTATTATATGTCATATGTCACATTCACATAAAAATGTCACATAACATAAAAATTTCATATTGCTGAGGCGAATTAGCTGTTCCTTCGAAATTTGGACAATGTAAATTATCGTAGTATCATGTTGTCACAGGTCTGCTCATTTTAAAACGATTAATAACTAATTCTTAAACTTTCTAACGAACGATCAAACTTCTGCATTATTGTGTACGAACGTACCACATAATATCATATTAATAGCTGGCATGTTGCACCTAAATTTCCTTAAACCTCCTAATCCTATCCAAGGCTATAACAACGTAACTACATTTTGTCACGTAAGATGTTTCATGAATTTCCGCTCGCTTTACGTAACTAAACTAGCATCTGACGTGCACAGCAAGTAGAAATGAAAGTCTCATACTACAACATTATGCACGATTTACAACAAAAGTTGTACAACTTTTATGCATGTATATAATTTTCGAAGATAAGCGTAGCATTACGACCAACAAAATTCTGTACAACTTTACTCTCTTACGTCCTCGTACTTAAAGTGTAAAATTATAGGCATTTTCAGAATACGACAGAAATTGTTGTACAGTCTTTACAACAATTTCGATGATATGCACTCTTATCGTAACGTTAGGATGAGGGTTTTGAGCTTATCAATGGTATGCCTATTCTAGCAAAGTGTGCATATTATTTCTTCTCGTACAACTATTTTGTCAGGTCATTTTTGTGTTAAGCATACTATTTTCATCTTTGAAGTATCAAAGAATATGCACGATTAGAAAAGTTGTACAGATAATTGTATAGATGAGCCATTCTGTACAACAAAACTATCATGTACACACCAAAGACAACAGTGGATTATATAAACATAGCAAAGAGAATTTTCTGCATTTTCGATGATTTTCTATTTCTTAGTAAATTGTACTAAACTAGCAAGTAAGAATATATTTTTTTGATACAAAAAGAATATACAGAGGCCCTTGCTATTCAATATAACAAAGAAATCAATGATTTCTATAAATATTGTTCGCGCAGTTGGATTAATTACGTCAAGTAACGTCAAGCTAGATATTTTCCATTGAGTTTTGTGTAAGTCCAAGGAGAGGACCAACCTTTGTCACCAGGAAAATAACTCGTGCTGTCGCCAGAATTCACCGTAGTTTATAGGACTGTCTCTATCTCGGCAACCTGGACTCAAAGCGAGACTGGGGATATGCACGCGACTACGTGGAAGCGATGTGGCTTATACTGCAAGAAGACAATCCAGGGGATTACGTTGCAGCTACTGGTGAAACGCACACAGTGAGAGAGTTTGTGGAAATCTCTTTTGCGTCCGTTGGGATTTATTTAAGCTGGAAAGGTGAAGGTATTGACGAAGTAGGCTTCGATAAAAATGTGCCAGATCGAACAATTGTCAAAATAGATAGTCGATATTTCCGTCTCACGGAAGTCGACTTGTTACTCGGCATACAAATACGGAAACGAAGATACAAAAGCAGTAGAGAAGTTCGCAAAGGATGAGATGCGACCATTCAAAGATAAGTGGACTCTCCAGAACAATGCTAAAATAGCATTGAAGCGTTTTCTTGCAGAAGGTGCTGATATACACACGGCGTGTAGTCGTCTTGAAGATGTTTATCACTGGTGCATTTGCGGCCGATCCTGCACCATCATAATTCAGTATAATTACATCAATTCTAACTACAACAACAAATAAGTTTTGCTACAGCGTAGTACCACTACATGGTCATTACATACATGTAGCACTGTTAAAATTGTTGTACAAGTTGTATGACTAGGCTTGTATCAAACAGTTACTATTATTCCGGTGAGGGAAGAGGTTATCAATTAGTTGCCCAGCCCACCTTAAACTCATTTACCAAGTCATTTTTTATTATTCATTATTCAGACGTCCGAGATGCTTCGCTTGTATTGCTAATCAGTTATTACGTTTATCACAGATATGGGACATTACTACTACTTGGTGAAACAAAGTTTTCAATTAGTAGTAATCGTTTGAGGACAACAGCTAAACAACAAAAAGAACAAAAATTCCTGTGAAACAATTTGGCAAACCTATTTGATAATCAGACCAACCTGTCGATTTCCCTAACCTCCAAAACAATGCGAAGCAAGAATGAGAAGAAAACGGTAGTTTCTAGTGTTGTTCGAACCAAGAAAAAAATTGACGTGTCCACAGTAACACGTGCGCATTTTGTGAGAAAGTTATATTCTCTTCTTGAGAACAAAACAAACGAAGATGTAGTGAGATGGGCACCATCGTTAGACAGTTTTTTGATACTACAACCAGAACTGTTCGCAACCACAATTTTGCCTGTTTACTTCAACCACTGTAAAATAGAAAGTTTTGAGCGGCAAATGAATTTTTATGGGTACGTAATTCACAACCCTTCTCCGCACGCTAACTAACTCTTCCGAACTAACGAATCTTGTCGACTTTTTCAGATTCAAGAAAATGGGGATACATGATGACCAACCAAGCAGAAAGCGGTTGAGAAAGGGCCAGCCTATAAAATTTAAGCACGATAATTTCGGTTTTGGACGTGAAGATAGACTGCACACAATAACGAGAAAGACGTGTCCAAAGCATAACGAACAGACTAAGGCGAGGGTGCAAGCGTTGCGTAGAGAGGTTGCGTCTTTCCGGAGCTACAATCAAATGTTAAAGCGTCAGCTAAAGGATATACTTATTTCGCACATGTGAAGACAAACTAGAACAAATACCCTCGAATAATAAAAGTTTTCTTCTTTCAGGTTTTTGTTCATTATTCTTTCCTTATTATATTAGACTCAGGAGGGCACGAGGCTCGGTAGCTTTGCATAAAGATTAAATCAAGAGTGGTTTTCAGAAAACGGCTGATATCAATTTAGATTTCTGGATTTAGACTGAAGGATACTTAAATCTTCCCTAAATGGCGGACTTGTTTAGTGCGGGTTCGGCGGCGTGGTCCTCAAGAGACACACAGAGAGAAAGGGTTAGAGAGAGTCGGAGATAGAACACCCGACAGTTACACAAATGAGATCGGATGGTGAGAGACCCAGGAAGATTGCGTTATAGGCGAAAGTCAGGCATGTAATCTCTGCCATACGCCTGTTCCTTGGTCCAACAGCTGTATGCCGTGGTTTAGTCTATGTCAATTGGTTCCACATCGGGCAGAGTATTTCTGACTCGATTATCGGCGTTAATTGATTCCATACCAGATAGGATGTCTCTTGGTGGTATATCTTGGCGGGACTCATCTAAAAGTATGTTAGTCCCAGCCTGAATCGGAGTAAATGAATATCTCTGGCGGTATACGTGATCTCCTTTCAGTTCTTTCAGTCATATTATCCCTGTGTAGAGCTATTGGGGCCGTTGCTTTC
>Ga0099797_101139_pt1 | contig 14851 bp, 8 predicted proteins | sample Uncmet_Sort48C_1_FD_89871 | JGI IMG/M metagenome (GOLD analysis project Ga0099797, IMG submission 89871) | Marine eukaryotic communities from CALCOFI LINE 67, Pacific Ocean - C012_Sort48C_1 | ecosystem: Environmental > Aquatic > Marine > Oceanic | place: Pacific Ocean: Monterey Bay | collected... | reverse complement strand
AGGCCGCCACAGGCAAGGTGTACGATTTTTCTGATCCACGGCGCCTGCAGCTGAAGCACTCGAAAATATTGCGCGACGCCGCCGCCGCGTACCCCGGTCTCAACCTGCCCCCCTGTTTCTGGCAGGACAAGCGCACTATCGACGCGGACGCGCTGCGCGCAAAAGAGCAACAGGAGGAACTGGAGAGACTCGAAAATTTACGAAAAGACAAATTGAAATACGAGGGCATGACGCGCAAGGAACGGCAGCAACTCGATGACGGCATCGCCTACTACCAAAAGTTCGCCGACGACGCGGCCCGTCGGCAAAAGGAGGAAGAGGACGTTTGGAAGCAAATCGACGCCGCGCGCCGGCGGTACCCTTTACGCTCGATCATCGATCAGGACGTCTTCCAGGCGTTGATGCAACACATCACCTCCAAAAAGTACGACCTGCGCACTTGCTACGTCACTCGTTTGTGCTACATGGAGGACGTTTTGGGGATTGGTATCGAATTGCGCCGCGACCCGAAAGACAACCGCCTGAACATGCATTCCAGTTTTGATTTGTTGGCGAAAGAGGCCTGGTACGAATTTCAAATCAAGGAGGGCGTGTGGGGCAACCGTATTTCCTATTGGATGCCCGCCGCTATCGATAAACAGCACTTCAAGCGGGCGCTGCCGCACTTGTGTCAACTGTTCGACACGCTCGGGAACACGAATATCGCCCGTCTGACGCAGTCGTTCGGGACTCAGGCGGGTAGTGGGAATATTCACGCGATGATCCGGGAGGCGCAGCGGGGCGGCCAGAAGATCATGAGTTTCGATGAGTACAAGAAGCAGCAAGCGGAAAGGAAAAAGGCGCAGTTGGAGAAAAAATTGAAGGAGAAAGAGCTGAAGGAGAAGAAAGCTTTGGAGCAGAGTTCTATTTTGATAAAAAACAACAGCCCTTTTGTACCGAAAGAAGGCGAAGCTCCAGATAACGATGACATTAGTGAAAGTAAGGGCCCTGCCGTCAGCGCCGAGGAATTCACCGCTGTCGAGCAAGAACTGAAAAAGGCGTTGTCCCAGGAGCCCGAAAAGCCCCAGAAGAGCCTCACGGAAACCGACATGAGCTACGCTTTGGACGTTTTGCCCAAGCTCATGAACACGCAGGTGGTCGAGCTGATGAGGGGCGATCTACATCTCAGCCAGAAAGCGCTGGAGGGCTATCTGGGCTTCCACCACCTGTTTTTGTATATTCTCCGCGAGTTTCCCTTTTTGCAAACTAAGATCGAGCACAAGCTGGGAAGCTTCTTGAAAAATCCAGCCGCCCGCCACAAGAAGAGCTGTCCCAATTTGGGCGAATTTCTGTGTTTATTAGCCGTGTCGAAGAAGTACACGTGGGACGATTTGTCGAACGCCATCCTGAAGGAGACCCTCGAAAGGAACGCCAGCTGGGCCGCTAGCGCCTTTCCGCATTTGATGGACAGCGACTGCAAGCTCGAGTACCGTTTGGAAAAAACCTTCAAGGCGAGCATCGTCAGCGTTCGTCTACTGGTGTTCAACGTCTGGTTCTTGCGGAACATCGTCTTCAAGCGGTACGCTTCGAGCAGCGTGAACGAGCTTCTCAACTCCTTAGTTGTTCATGGAAACACAGCTACTAGTAATAATATCAGCTGCGTGGACGTGAAGCTTGAGGAATATGAACGATCAAAAGGCGTTCCCAATGTAATCGAAATCGAGAATTTGCAAAAGGCGATGAAGAAATGTCTCAACGGTGACGGCCTGAACAGCTGGACCGAGTATTTCGTGCAGCTGAACTTGCGACCACTACCCGCCGCGGAGATGGGCACTTTGTTGTACGACTGTTTCCTGGATTGTATCGCCAAGGGCTACATCCCGCTCTTCAAATTGAGGCAGCGCGCGCGCATGCTAAGGGAGGACCCGTTGGGGAATAAGGGGGGCAAGAGGGGGAAAACTGGTGACGACAAGTACGAAAACTTGGCGGACACAATGGACGCTCCGGATTTTCGATCCAACAAGTGGTGAAAGAATGGTCATCTCTATGGTTGTGTATTGAGGAATCTATTCATCAATATCATATTTAGCATCAAATTTTTTAAGTAATATATAAAGCAGTCCGGACAATATGGTAGCACGCATGTGGTAGCGCGATGGTGGATCCATCGTGCATCACATGTACGGATATTGTGTTTTCTGGTATTTCAACGTCATACAGCAGTGAGCTGAGCTTTCATTACATGCGCAGGCGACCACCGAGCTGAACATTAGAATTGTGATTCGTTGATTTATATTGGGTTTAAAATATCCACAGAGGTTGGTTTGAACATATACTATCACATATTATACATTGTATACATTTTTGTGTGGCGTCGCCAAAGCGCGTGGAACTAAAAAAATTCGAAAAATCCTATACAGAGTCGATCCTTATTTTGTGTGCTGATCGACATTTGATTGAAAAAACGTAATAATATTTAATATTTTGTAATGTGGCACCCGTATCGTTGGTGATATCCAGCACCTACGTTTGACATTAGCTCAAAGCCAAGCGGGAAGAAACTCTGCCTGGGGTATATACATATTTGTATTAGTCGTTTTATCTCCTTGTTTAACCGTCCCCATCGGTTCGATCAGCAGCTTCCAGTTCAAAGCAACCTGGTACCAGACAGGCTGTGGTTCATACACAAAAGGTTTGATTTAAACGTCTTTCCAGATCTGATCATGGTATACGCACAGTACGAGGTAGTAAGCACGCGGGCATTCGTTTTGTTCGTGAACTCAATTGTCTAGTAGTCGGCAGAAAGGTTCCGACAGATTAAGACCGTTACTCATTACAAAGCAGAATACCGTAGCCATTTTCGCTCATTCAAGGGCTTCCATATATTATCTCTTGTTGCAGGCTGAACGGATCATCCACAGCGTATATTTATTTTTGTAATGCTCAAATGACGCAGCGGACTTGAGGATAACTCAAAATGGCGTTTTAGTTTTTGTGCGCGGTCTCCTTTGTCACGTCTGCGGCCTGCAACAACAATTTCCGCGCAGAAAGCATGGCGAAGGTCGCACGTGTTAACGAAAAAAGAAGTACCCGGGAAACGCGCACCGTGCCCGTTTATCTATTGAACGGGCAAGAAATCTGCCACGTGCCCGTTTCGGACGATGGCACCAGCGACCTCGCCGTGAATCTGCACCACAAGGTGCGAGAATTCGGGCTGGAGCCTAGCGATTACCGCCTGCTCCTGAACGCACAGTCCGCAGAGGAAGCTGTGGTCCACCAGCCACCGAAGAAGCGGAAGACGGACGTGCAGAAAGTTTCCGCGAGTTCCTCCAGCTCCAACGAGGGACCCACAAGCGAGTGCGAAGACGAGACTGATCAACCGGAGTTCATCCAGCTGATCGTGAACACCCCCGCCCTCGATGCGCGCACCAAGCGCTACGTCCAGCTCTGTTGCCGCGAGGATCCGCCCCGGGAAAACCCCTTTGCGGCCAAATTCTGGGGCCGAAACCTCGCGGAAGATGAGTACGTTGTGAAGCGTTTGCTGACGGCGAACCCGGCGTGGCTGCGTCTCTTCGAGGAGCCCGCGCGGGATTTGGTCGTCGTTGCCGCAGCCGCCGACGCAGCAGTGGCCCTGGAACTCTTTCCGCACTATAGGAGCGATCGCCAGTTTCTCGAGGACGTTCTGAAACACATCAGCATAACATGGAGTTGTTTGCCAAGCAGCTGGGCGAGCGACCTCTTCCCAGTTAAAAAAAGCCGCCTTCCAAAAGTTACATCGCTAGACGTGTTTAAAAGACGATGGAAAACTACATCCGACGTGTTACAAATCACAGAGGAATATGCGGTGAGAGAAGGTGACAAAGCGCCATACGAAAAGTGCGTGGAAGAGCGGGAGCTTCTGGCCTTCAGTGCTATGACCCGTGACGTTCGTGCGCAGTGCAGGTTTTCTTTGTTGAAGTATTTCCGCTTCGACATGGTGGCCTTTCTGCGGAGCTGGGAGCCGAGCTGGATAGACGAGAGGCTCTTCCAGGAGCTGCAAGGGATGAAATACTATGAAGCATTTCCGCTGAAATTGCTGGAGGTTATCTGCGAAGTCTTTCCCGCCGACTTTCTCGTGGAGGACAAGACCAGGATGCTCAGCATTCTGCATTCGATACCGCGCCCGAACCACCATCGTGCCCTCGATTCTCTGAACCGGTTGTGTGTAACTTATCAGCCCTCCGATGTCGAGATGATCCGCAAGTTTTTCGCTGCCTACCCTCGTGAACCTCCGATTTGCGCGCTGCCTCGCGCGGTGCTGGAGGAGCGGGCCAAACTAGAACTGATGGTCAGCGAATTTCCGTGCGGAGTGATCGGCCTGTTAGCGAGCGAATCTAACGCGGATGCAGCTCTGGTCGACCAGGACCTCTTCGATATCGTCAGCGAGCGGGGAGAGTTTTGGGAAAGATTGGTGACTAAATCCCGCGCGCGCAAGAAGATTTTGGAGAGGGGGTTCGTTGTACCGGAGCAAAAGAAAATCGATGCCCTCGTGCAAGGCCATAAGGAGCTTTATTCGCCTTTTCTCGGCTGGACTGAGGAATACAAAAAATACAAGGAATATTCAGAATCACGGAAATGATAATAGCTAAACCGGAACCGCAAATTAACGCGAAGTTATTGCATAAAAACTAGTGACGAAGGAAGTATGCTATAGTATATTGTGATATGAATCACAGATGATTTTGGGCACGCGAACCCGACAGGGTACACCTGGACCTATTAACAAAAAAGTCTGCGTCGAGAGTTGCAAATCACATCTGACGAACGGCCCGCCACCTGCATATTTTTTTTCATCGAGCGATGCATACAGACGGCATTGCGAAGTGAGCTGTTTTTGTCGTGCTGTCGCACGAACGAACGTGTCATTGATTCAAATCGTGTCGGAGTTTCAATAATATGTAGAGAATTCTTTGTAAGACCGTTCATCTGTATGTGTTCTCAGAGTTCGTGCATTGTCTTTCGGCTAGCGACATGGATTGACAGTGTGCTGGCGAAGTGAAAAAAATATAGTGATACATTCCCTTGACATAATACAAGTAGGAAGATGGTCTCCTCCGCCTCTTCCATGAAAACTGCGGCATCGTTTGCGTACGAAGTCGTACCCCTCGGGTCACCCCTCGGGTCCCCCGCGCCGAGCGGGGGCGTAGAGGGCCATTGCGGCGAGGGCCATTCGCCGAGCTCTGACGCCGCCGGCGGGACGCATGGTGCCGCAGAAGCCAGCAGTGGTGACGGCTTTTCGTTCGTCGCGGTGACGTCCAAGGAGTCGACCCTGAGCCCGAGTCGCCTCCAGGCGAAGTTATCTTCTGCTAACAACGGACTGAACAAGAGTCGCACCTCCGAGGCCTTCTCGTCAAAACTGCAGCGCGTGAGAGGTCGCGTCGTGCTGTTCGGCGTCCTTTTCATGATGGCGTTTCTGGCTTTGAAAATGTTCTTTTTTCACGACGAATCAGCCCCGCATGCGGAGGATGCGCGCGCGGCCGTGTGGCCATATTCTTCGAGAAACGTCTCTCCGCCGCGTCTTCCCTCCGAAGAAAAAGCCCCGTTTTCGTCTGTAAACATTCTGCCCGAAAGCAGTCCACCAAAAAAGTACGAAGAAGTCTTGGCGCCAAGTACTAGTATTAGCAGCAGTGGTGTACGGGAGGAGAGTGCCCTAACAAGAGTAGACGCGTCATCGACAGGATCACGGGGACCCAGCAGCACGGTCATGAATGGAAAAAATATTGCGCAAGACTCGCTGAGGCAGAAGTGCGAGAACGTTCTCTTCCTTTCGAAGCGCCCGACTACACCGTGGAATTATACGCAAATCCTCGAGCAGGAGGCGCATTCCTACACGAACTCCCGCAAGTATCAGGTAAGCCAGATTGTTGTTTTCGTGACATGTACGCAAAGTGTATTTTTGCTAGAAGATTGTTTAAAGATTTTCGCGACATCTATGACAGATATCAAGAGTGGGGACGTGTATGAAATTATACGAAAATGGAGATTGCTGGTGGCCAATTTTGGATTGTGTGTAGCGGTTTGGCTATTAAAATGGTATTATATCCGTTGGTCCTGGTATTTTGATAGATGATGATAGTCTCAAAAGCGCCTCGCAAATCGTAGCTGCTTTGCTAGGTAAAGATGCGCGAGGCCGCTTGGCAATGGGAAAAGCCTCTGCACCGCCCGGGCCGCTCCACGGACCGCATTGCCCGCGTGTTCAACGGTATTGAAAAAAGCCTGCAGTGGTACAACGACGGAAAATCTGAGAATAACGTCGTCCGTACGACGGAGAAGATGGAAAAAAAGAACACCGCGGTGCTCGAGCTAGGTTTCGGTGCGGGCACCAACATGATCTTCACCCACAGTGGTCTGCTGAAGAATAATTCGGATAACAATGCCTTAGTAGTGGGAGTAGAGCTGAACAACGGCTGGGTGCAGAACGCCAGGAGCAGATTTTCGACAAACACCCTACAATTCTATCAGGGTGACATCACCGATTCTGAGGCGGCTTGGGCCAAGGAAATGCTGCAAAAAAACAGCGAAATTGATGATCTAAAATTCGACGTGATCTATCTGGCCGACGTGTGGGAGCACATTCCGAGTTACCGCGTCGTGCCGCTGTGGCTTTTGGTGAAACAATTTTTGAAGCCCGCGTCGGGGATTCTATACATCCACATTCCGTCGCCCGCGAAACAAGCGTGGGAGCGGGATCACTTGGCGGGCGTGTTCGAAAAAACGAAAGCGGGAGCGACGGCCAAGCAGTTCTTCGAAAACACCGTAACGGTAGATGAAATTCGCAAGGGCGCGACCTGTGTGGGCTTAAACATTTTGAAAGTGGAAGAACACGGAAGCTTGAAGACACCGGTGAGCCAAAGCATCAGCATCTTCGTCGGCCACTGACAAGTGACAATTGGGATTAATAATGATGAGCAGACTAGGAATGCAACAATGAAAAGCAAAATATTGAATCATTAATGAATTCGTGCTTGCACCCTTGGTTTTTCGAAGAAAGCCAGGGGATATAAAGCTCAATCTGGTAGTCTGGAAGAAAGCGCATGATGAACAGACATAGTACCGTTACGTATGAATTTGATATCAATGGCAGAAGCGCGCACGAGTGTACGTGGAAGGACTGTCTTTTTTTACTGCAACATAGTCTTGAACATTAGCATGGGATGCCCGGAATCCGTAGGGGCCATTGCAAATCACACATACACATGAACACTGTACTGTACACGTAGGCGTAGATGGATGAAGAACAAAATTCGAATACTGGAGAAATTCCGTCAATTCGTGTTCGTGCGACCATCCCGACCCCGATTTCGAAGAAGCGAAATTATCACACCGCGGGGTGCAATAGAGGAATTGAATTCTCTGTCTTGCTAGGAATAGAATTAGTAGTCGGAGGCATCCACTCTATCACCTATTTTTATGAGTGCAGAGCAGCGGCGTCGTTCCGGTACTAAGCGCCAAGTTTCAGCTTACACGAGCAGTCCAGCGTAGGTGTGGTGTTTTTTTTTCGTCGGTGGATTGATTCTTCGGCTAGTCTAGCGACGGGGTTTGACAGTGCTGACGAAGTGAAAATATAGTAATTCCCTTGACATCACAATTAAGATGGCCTCCTCCGCCTCTTCCTCTTCCGCGGAGGAGCCCGGCAGCAACCCGAACCGTGCGTCCTCCGGCGCCGCTTTCGGCGCCGCCGTGGACTTGCTCAAGAACGCCGACCGCGTGATCTTTTTCACGGGGGCGGGGATGTCCGCGGAATCGGGCATCAGCCCCTTTCGGACCCCGGACGGCGGCGGGATCTGGTCCGGCCTGTGGGGGAAGGTTTTTTAATAGATGGTCCGGCCTGTGGGGGAAGGTTTCACTCGTGAGTATTGTTGTTGTGATAGTGACGCATTATTTATGTGCAGTTGATAGTCCTCGCCGCAACGTTGGTGGTCTTCAACAAAACGAAACAATAGCTGCGAGATGGGAGTGAGCATTGCAAAACTAAACGCGTTAAAAAAAAAAGGTGGTCATGGTATACGGCGCAACGCCGCTGGGCTGGAAACTGTCGCCCAAGCTGGTTTGGAGCTATTTTGTGCGGGACTTCCTGCGGCCCATCGTCACCACGCAGCCGCACGAGGTTTGACCACCATTATATGGGCTGTGAAAGAAAAACCATTCTACAAAGTTTGAAATGTTGTGCGACGCGAATATGTAAATTATCGATAGGAAATACACACGTGGAAAATGATTCAGCGAGGGAAAATAGCGATCCTGACGTACCTATTCCACGCAAACAATGAGTTCTTAACAAATGATAAAACAGGGCTACTTCGCCATTACGCGTCTGCAGAAGTCCGAGAAATTCCGGAACAAATTGACCGTAGCCACCATGAACGTGGATGGGCTGCACGCCTTGGCAGGGTCCGCCGACATCCGTGAGGTCCACGGGTCCGTGCTTCGCTTCATCTGCGCCAAGTGCCGCCGCCCCATGCGACTGCAGAGCGATTTACGGAGCTTATCAGAGAAGTGGGGAGACGCGCCGCTGTGCGGGGTGTGCGGTGGCTCCGCCCGGCCCGACTGCACGCTGTTTTGCGAAGGCTTGCCGCAGGAGGAGTGGTTCAAAGTGAACAACGATTTGGCCCAGCTGAGCGAAAGGTCGGTCGTTATCGTGGTGGGCACTTCTTCGGTGGTGTACCCGGCAGCCAGCATCCCGGAACGGGCCGTGAGGCGGGGGGCACGTGTCATTGAAATCAACCCGGACCCAGGTGAAACGCCTCTGAGTGACTTGGCGGAAGTACGATTGAGAGGCACCGCCAAGCATATGTTGAAAAAACTTGTGGAGGCAGTCTTGGAGGAATGAATGGAATTTTTTCATGGTTATGTTTCGTTCCAGATTATCAAACAGTGGCTTGTTCATGTATGCAGAATTAGCGGTGTATGGTGTTCTATGACAAAAAATCGCTCCGGAATACGTGAGGTGGAATGTGAAATTCCTGAACGCAAATCGTTTAGTAGTATTTGTCTAAAACATAAAAGCCCTCGAGAGCACCGGCCCCTTCGTCGTATGTTATCAATAGCCAACAGTATTACCAATATTAAACACGACAGCGACCAATGTAATATTGTAATGTTGATCAACTGTATTAACGCCTCATTTAAAAATGATTCGCAGCGAGGATCTTCTGCTGTACGTGGCGCCGGGCCCGCGTTCCCACGGCCCGCGTTCCCACAGCTCCCACAAGGCAGATAATTCTACCGCGTCGCGCAATGCCAGCACCACGTACGACACGTGCTCCAAGACGTCCTTGGGCAGCTTCCAGGCACTGCCAAACAAGCAAAAAGGCCCCTACCTCGGCTCGACGGCGGACAGCGACTGCCTCTCGCTCGGCAGCGGCGGGAATTCCAAGCAGCGGGGTATTACTACTAGTTCGACAAATAATCACGACAGTACCAACAACAATTGTAACTACTACTTCCCAAGTAATCACGGGGCAGCTGGAGGCCACTATTATTTGAACGATTGTAAAAGTCAGCACTCCCACTCCGTCAGCTGGGATTCCAGCAAGATGTTGCCGCATTTGGACCATTGTTATGGTCACAATTTGAACAATAATCATCATTCGTTGTCGCAGTCGCTGTACACGGGGAGCAGCTCGAAATTCTCCAATCGAAACCAGCAGCAGCAGCAGCAGCAGCGCACCCTCCTGCAGAGCTGGGACTTCGGTGAGACCAACTTGGGGAAGCAGCGGAAGAACCGCCGCATGCAACAGGCCGTCCGCGGACGAGAGGGAACCTACCCGTTGCACAACTCGCTTTCGTATTTGCATAGGAAAAACGCTTCAGCGGACAAAAAAAGGAACGGCCGCAGCACACGAAATAATAGAGAAAATATTAGTTTACCACAAACGGCGCAGAGCAGCCTGTTTGGCCAGAATGAGTATCATTCCAAGTCGAGCAGCACCTTGCCGCCCGCTATAACAGCGGACAACAACGCACACCACCACAACCGGTCCTTCGGGAACATCCTCTACTCGGATGACGACGACTTCGACACGGGTTATTCGAGCATAGAACAGGATTTCGGCTCCAGTTCTATGGCCAACCTTTCGACCACGGATTTTAGAGAAAACCCGCAGCAGCAGCCGCGCGCGTGCCACACCGCTATCGGGAATTCACGAAAGAGAATTTCTCAAGGCAAAAAAAATTCCTCAAGCAGCCGGCCGCACACCACCACCGGAAGCGTCGAATTTGGTAGCTCCGAAAACCAAAACAACCCGCTCAGCGGCGAGTTCGAGCTGAACCAAATGTCGAACATGCTGGACGAGCACGAATCAGATTTTAAGGTTCGCATATTATTGGTGAGTTGTGCCACTTTCATGCAGTACATAGATTTCACATGTTCGAATATGTTACTAGGTATTATGGCGTTTGTAAACTATTATCCGTCACGCAACTTACTCAGGTTTAAGTTTTCTCTATATATTCACCGACAGCAAAAAAAAAGGCCTTCCGCGCGGATGTGGACTCGGCTATTTCGCAAATTACCAACAGCATAAATAGCGTGGGCAGCATGAATAACGGCAACATGGAAGTCGTGCAGAAGGAGCTGTCCGCGGCGCTGAAATCCGCGTTCGGCCCGCTGGCGGAGCGCATCCGCAAGGCGGACTGCGCCAAACGGGTCGAGAAGCAGCGGCAGCTGCTGAAATTTTCCAAGCGTTTTCAGAATATGGTGCACGCGGCCAAGCGCGGTCAGAAGGAGGCCGCCACGGCGCGGCAGGACGCGGACTTCGCGAAGGACCGCTTGGCGCATTTGGAGGGCATGCTCAAGGAGCGCACGCAGGAATTGACATTAAGCGAAATGAAGAACGACGCGTTGGAGAAACAGTGCCAGGAGATCTACATTGACAACAAGCAATTGACAACGAGTTTGGCGAGTATGAAGAAAAAGTACGAATCGGGTGATTCGAGAGAGAAGAAAGAGGCCGAAGACGACGCCGAGAGTACACTCGGGGATCTGCCGCTCAAAAAAGACGGCGCAGGTCCTCTAGTCATTCCCAATCCGTTTAACATCCAGTTGGGGTCGTCTTTGACAAGAGATCTTTCCCAAAAATCCCAGAGAGCGCGCTCCTGTTCTCCCAAGAACCATGCTAAAGACAACAATAATGATAGCAGCCTGAATTCCATCGAAAACGCGAACCAACTATTGGAGCGGAATCACAAGTTGAGCCGGCAGCTGACCGCGTTAGTTACGTCCTTGCGCCTGATCACGAGGAGGAGGGTCTGGGCCGAGGCGCGGGCGGACACTTTGAAGGACGAACTCGAGTACTTGTATGCGCACTTCGGCATGCAGGACACCAGCAAGAAGAGCGAAGTTAGTCCGGAAAATGGGCACCAACAGGCGAGCTCGCGCCCCGTGTTCCAGACGGCCGAGAGCATGGAAGCGAAAGTCAAGAAGAAGTACGAGGAGATCGCCGCGCGCGTGTCGGCCGTGGGCTGCGAAGCGGAGGACCGCGCGTACGAGTTTTTGACGTACTTCGAGCACCCGTCGCACTCTTCCGGAGGAGGCATTATCGGAGGAGGAAAGCACCGGCGTTTGACCTTACCGGCCTTCAACGTCACCTCGTCTTTATCTACTAATAATGATAGTGTGAATAATGATAGTAGTACCAAAAAAGATGATGACAATAAGGCGACGCCGGAGAGCAGCCTGTCCTTGGCGAAGTCAATGCCGCCGGAAACCACCATCGGCGTGTTCGCCGAGGCGCCCGAGAGCTACGACGACCGGCACGTGGAGGTTTCTCGCGACTTCCTCACGCACCTCGTGCAAACTCGAGGAAAGAACTTCGGCCGCTTCTTCTCGCGCACGCGCGCCGTGGGCGCTACCGACATGGCCAAGTTCGCATGTTTGGACGTGCTGAGCAGGGAGTTCTTTGCGCAGCACCAGCGCAGCGCGCATTTGGAAAGAATCGTGTTGGCCATGGACAATTTGGCGCACGCGTTCCAGGCCTCGTTCATGAACATGACGCGCTGCCGGCTCTTCAGCGCCGAGGCCGCGCGCCGGCGCACATTGGCGTCCTTATCGCACACACTGCAGGAGTTACTGCGTGCGGAGGACTGCAAGATCTGGGTTTTAAACGAAGCCGAGCAGTGCTTGTGGACCGGCACGGCTGTGATCAAGACGAAGAAAAGCCATCATTTTGAGAATGAGGAGAACGACGAAGACGACGACGATTTTGAAAAAGACGAGTTCGCGGTGACGGGGAGAACGTCCGAGTTCACGATTCCGCTGCAGAAGGGGCCGCGGAGCCTGGTGGCGCACGCGCATTGCGGGGATTGCATCATCAACGTGGACGTCGCCGACGAAGACGCGCGCTATAACGCCTCGGCGGAGGGGCCACGTTTCTCATTTACCTGTAATAATATGCACGAATTTGTACAACAATTTCCGACTATAGTATACTACATGAAATTTAGTATCCGACTACACTCAAGACCAGAATGAAATTTTTTACCGGGGAAAAAAAAAACATGCAGGAAGTAATCATCAAGAGCAGAAACGTTGCTCCATCGCGGGTGAGGCGCGCGCTTGTCTTTGCATTCCGGTCATCGGGCGGGCGCGTCAGGACGGCCGCTGCACCCGAATCGTCATTCAGGCGTTCAACAAGAAGGAAAACCCCGGTTTTTGATTGTTTTTCTTGACCTGTACGTCATAAATAAGTAGGCGGATATTAGTATAGAGCAGCTCCGAGAATGGACAATACTGGTATAGAGCTTGGAAATGGATTCAGTGGAACAGTACTGTGATAATTTGGAAAATGAAGGTTTCTTCAGTTCGGAGGACGCGTTTTGCGTCACGTTGTTGGGCCCCATTCTAGTGCAAATTTTGGACTCCTTGGACTTCACGTGCGCCGTGGAGGCTGCCCGGAGCCGCGGCGCCACGATCGTCAGCAAGTGCCACGAGCTGTTGGCCAGCGATTTACTGGTGGCCAATCCGGCGTTGCCGGGCTCTAACGTCGCCGGCGGGGGCCCGAATTTCGATAAAACCGAAAAGCGGCCGTTCTCGCCCACTTCTATGGGTTGCACCGTGGCGAAGAAGCGTTTGATCAGCGAGCGGTTGGGGTGCTCGCAGAACGTCATTAACGAGGCCCGTTTCACCGGCATCAACGCAGTGCGGTTGACGCAGATCGTCGATTTTCTACAAATCGGCGTGAAGGATCTGTTCCCCAAAACGTTGGATAATTTTGCGTTTCATTTAGTGTACGGGGACCACACGCGTTTATTCACCGAGGAGGACATGTTCGTGGAGAGCGAAGGGTTTTCGGGAAGCGTGGGGCAGGTCGTGACGCGCCGGCAAATGCACCACTGTCCGGCCTTTGACCCCATCATCTCGAGTTGGGACCTGACCCGCCCAGCGCCGGCGGCTATCGGGGACGGCCTGGAAGACGAGGACAACGCGGGCGAGCTAGTTTTGTACTCCTTCCCGATCTACGACGGCAACCTGGTATCGGCGGTCTTCCAGGTTGGGCTTGCCAAAGAAGAACATTTTCTTATAGCCATATGTTATCGTTGTCAGCGAAGACTATCAGGTTCGTCGATGGCTGTAGTAGCAGTGTTTTGCAAGTTAATAGAAGATAACAAAGGCCTCCCTCCCAAAAAGAAACACCTCATTAGGTTTGGAATTCGGAGGATTTCGACGGTGGTTCCGCGAAGAAGTACTGCCGCGCCCTGGACAGCGCGGGCGGGAGCGAGAGTCAGCGGCAGTTTAACCCGAGAAACAAGGTCGTCTTTCAATGTGTTAACATCTGTAGAATGTGAAAGACGTCCAAGAGTGGCGGAGTTGAATCATTAATCATTAGAGAGTTGGCCAGCACTCTGTAGATAGTCTAAAAAAATACACAAAGGATCACGTTGAGAAGCTCCGCGACCTCGCTCTGATGGCAGGCATGGCGTTAAAACGGTACTAAATAGTTCTAACAGGCACCAATACTCAGGCATCATATCGAGAATAGCAACCCCTATTTTTGCAACTAATTTCTCGTCCTTCATGTCATCTACGCAAAACTCTATACATAACTCACTAGGAGTAATTTCTTCCAGAAGCCAAAGCAGAATGCACAACGTTTCAATACCATTCATCCATACCAAATACAAGATACACTCCATTGGCCGAACGCGCCGTGGTGCGCAAAACGAATTTCACCAAAATGAACGCCGGAATGATGAAGATCAAAGCCGGGCTGAAGCGCAAGGCCATGCGCGTGCGCTCGACGCTGGAGGCCCGCAAGAAGAGCATCGAAGCGGGCGTATAAACGGGGTTGAGCGTCTGAAAACCTGGAAGCGAGTGTCCTTTGGTCGTTGACCATTCTACATTTGGTTTACTATACGGTTATTAAGATGATATGAGACTGTGGAGCTGTATGTTATAGGTAGAGAATAACGATCGAAATAACACATTCCTGATAATATACGAAATTGACAATTGTATATTCGGATAGGCGTGCAGCGCACGCAGAGTTACTTCCCTGCTTGGTGACTGTTAAAGTTCCTGTACCCACCCAAGATGCTGTACCCATTTCAATAGACGCGAACCTACCGAAATTTGCGGCACGTATTATTGCCGTCGTCTAACCTAACTACCCCACTGTACATTAATAGGTCAGTTCATCATTATGAATATCATGTCCCGGGCTAACTCCATTGTACATTCAGTTCACACTCAAATTAGAATCCCCAGAAGTTGGTCTATGGTACTGTACGAACCTTCTTGATAGTAGTTATTGCTCAACAACTTCGTTGAGTAGATTAAAGCACGTTTACGTTGTCAAATTTGGTCCTCCCACAAGTGCTACCCGTAGTCCTCCCA
>Ga0099797_101138_pt1 | contig 14851 bp, 17 predicted proteins | sample Uncmet_Sort48C_1_FD_89871 | JGI IMG/M metagenome (GOLD analysis project Ga0099797, IMG submission 89871) | Marine eukaryotic communities from CALCOFI LINE 67, Pacific Ocean - C012_Sort48C_1 | ecosystem: Environmental > Aquatic > Marine > Oceanic | place: Pacific Ocean: Monterey Bay | collected... | reverse complement strand
CGTAGGCCAACACGGCGTCCAGATCGCGGTCGAACGCGCGCGGCGCCTCCATATCGGCGGACTCCAGGGAAGCCAGGGACGGTTCGTACCTATTCGCCGCGGACAACGCGGTATCCGCCGCGGGCACGTAGCGCCTTTGCGAAGAATCTAGCCGGAAGTTTTCCGATAGTCCAAGATTCCTTTGCGGCGCGAACGCTGCTGATTGATCTCTGAAGTTCGCGTACGAAGAGCCTGAAGGATTTGCATCCGGATTGAACCTACTTTCAGGTAACTGCGGCACGTCAATCCGCTCAATTGGCTCGAGTTTCCCGCGTTGTTCCTCCCCGCTACCCAACGAAAGCTTCACGAACAACGGGTTCCGCACGTTGCTTCGGCGGGACCAGCTGGCCACTGTGGAGCCCACCACTTGGGAGATCATCCATTGCTCTTGTAGGTGATACAGGTAATGCCCGCTGCGCGCGTTCCGGTAGGCAGGGAAACCGCCGAAATCATCCTGTAGGCGTTCAAACAATCCGTCCAGCGCATCAACGGTGCTGTGCACGTGCAGCAACGGGGGCGGCTCGTTGTCGACAGAAGACGCTTTTCCCGAACAATAATACCTTTTGCGGGGGCCCCTTTGCTTCAAGGTTCCAGGTGAGCTCCAAGGCAGGTCCGGTATGCTTGCTTGCTTCTCGGTGACGTCGTCAGTAGATCGATCCGCGCTTGCGCCAGCGATCACGTCGCCAAGCCACCCAACCCACTCCATTTGATTAATATTTAGAAGTCACGAGAAGTTGACACTGACTGTACTTCGGGGAAAAATCATATATTGAAGAATGTAAAATGTAAATGTAATGCCAAATTGTGGACGAACCTAAGTGGTTCTCCGTTCGCTGCAAACGGAACAATGAATGTGCAGCGACATGATGTGATGTGACAGCTCCTGGATGATGTGATGATGCGACTCAACGAACCAACGCGTCTGGCCTTCTAGCGATGACGTATTACGATTTGGTGCTACTTCCACCTTGGGCACAACTTATTATACACAACTAATACAGTTCAATGTAGAAATATGGCACGCGGATGATGTACTAAGTATGGTCCGTGCTCACAATTTCTAATCAGGACAAAATAAATGAGACTACAAGGAGCGAAAGGATGAGGTTTGATACAAAAAGCATGATGTATGCGTTTTACAAAATTGCGCTAATGCATAGCTTTCAAAAGAGCCATTGATACCGCGGGAATACGCGGGAAACTGACATTTATGAGACTAAAAGACACTATACATGATAGATATGCTGAAAACGGTCAATGACTGCTTCTGAGACAATGGATAAGAGGCGTGCTCGTGTATAAATGTGCGCTTTTGTGAATTTCTAATTGGGATTTAGAGGTGCAGTCATGCTGTAATACTGCTAATTGCTATATACACGTTGAAACAACTATACGAGGGAATTTTGATGGGTGCAACAATGTAATTATTACATAGAAGATGTAAGTACGAACGGAGATGAAACAATCATGATAATATTTAAATTGAGTTTATGTACGACTGAAGCTTGCGTGTGCGGCAATCCTAGGAAGAGCAGATTGTAAATGGGAACTTAATGTTGAAAAACAATATTTTACACTTTCGGTCTTGAAAATACATACGATATACATTCGCAATCATGAAAATCCTCAATATTCTTTCATATTATCGATACAAAAATTTGCAGTGGCAAAATAGCTATGAACGTTCTGAGCTAGCCACGGCACACAACGGGCTTGCCACTTCCCGGCGATCTTCGGTAACTATTATAATAAACGGTCTTGACGGTACTAAGAACAAACCGTTCTGAATTTCTAACGGGTGCTCGCCTGCTGGCTGCCTTTGGCCCCAAGGGGGGTCACTTGCGGTTGTTGCTGCTGATTGCTGACGGGGAGCACTGGAGTGCTCGCCGTCACCGCCGGCTGCATCTTTGAGGGCACTGCATTTGCGGCCGGAGCCGGGCCCTGTACGCTTCCTCCCGCCTGCTGGTTGGTCGCTGCCGGCGCTGCCGGGGCCCCTACCGGCGGGCTAGCCGTATTCCCCGGTAGAGGCGGCTGGCTGTTGCCCTGTTGTTGTACTGGCATATTAATTTGCTGATTGTTGACCGAGGCAGGCACCGGCGCGGCGACGCGTGCGGCCATTGTCGCCTGCTGCGTGTTGCCCGCCGGCTTCTGCGCGGGCGCGGCCGTCGCCAACATTGGTGTAGTGCTGGGCACGGCCGGTGCCACTTTTTCCGCCATCGACGCTGCCTGGTTGCTTCCAGCAGCCGGAGCGCCCTGGTTGTTCGGTGCTGCCGGCGAGGCCGGCGCTTGCTGCTGGTTGCCAGCGCTGGGGACCGGAACCGCCTTGCCTGGAGCCGCGGCACTACTGGGGGCCGCGACACCATTACTGACTACCGGCGCCACCAGAGGCGCGGGCACGGCTTCGGGCACAGCCGGAATCACGACCGGAGGCGCCACGCGGGATGCCATCGTGACGACGGGCGCTGTGGTTGCAGGGGTGGTCACGGAACCCGGTCCGGCGGAGGCTGCGGGGGTGCCCGTTTGCTGCTTTTGTGAATTAGCAACATTCGCGGAGGCCACTGCAGGAGCACCACCGGCGGCTGGCGCCGCAGAGGCTACCTGAGCAGCTGGGAAGTTTGCGGAGGACGCGGGAACGGCGGGCGCCACGCGCGCAGCCATAGAAACTGCAGTAGGTTCTTTCGGCGATGATTCGGAGCTGGACAGTGCGTTGCTTGACAGCGTTTTGGCAGAGACCTCTCCAGAGTGTTGATCGATGCTACTCGTCGTAGTTGTGGAGCCGACCGCGCTGGCGGCAGTACTTGGCGGCCCCAGATGCTGCGCGGCGAACTGCGCGTCTTTCAGCTCGCCGACGAGGCTGGCGACGACGGCCGGCACTGCACTGTTGGCGGCTGACGACGCGGTGGTCTGCGTTTTTTCGGAATTTAGAATTTTCACATCATCCTTTTTAGTAGTGGACTCCGCTGGACCACTATTATTGGTCTTTTCTGTACTACTGGTAATCATAAGAGCTTGCTTTTCGGCGGAGGCTCCCCTAGTAGCGGGGCTCGGAGGAGTTGCCGCAGCTTTCACGCCGGGCTCCGCGGCCCGCGACTTGAGGGCTTCCGCCAGCACGGCATTGGGAGCGGCGGCCAGGTCCCTCAGCAGGTCCTGCGGCGCGGTCAATGCCGGCGCAGCCGGCGCCAGCAGCGGCTCGCCGAAGCTAACTTTCGTCGGCTTCTTCGCACTGCTGTCGGCCCGCGAAACTTCTTTATCGTCAGAAGTAGATGAATTCGCGTTCTTCTCTGTTGAATTAGATGATGAACCCTTCTTCCTGTAGTAGAAGATCTCCTGCCCCAGCACCGTGTTCCAGCTGACCGGCACGCGGCTGACGTCCACGAGCTCCCAGCCGGCCGGCGCGGGCGCCCGCTCCTTGGCGTCGAACTTTTCACCGAGAATATCCGCGTCGAGCCGTGAGTTCGCCTTTTTGAGATTTTGAAATTTCTTGCGGGCGTACTTGGCCTCCAGGTCGAACAAATGCTCGTCAAGCGTGGCTAAGTTCAGTTCAGCCTCGGCGTCGAGAACCTCCGGGGTCTTCACAACTTCTTTCACATCCACGGTGACGATCCGTGACTTCTGTGCGTTGATTTGCTCCGCGGCTTTCTGGCTCTGCAGATTTTGCAAAATTTGTTTTTCATTCTGGACCTTCTTCGAGAGTCGGTCCAGGGTGCTCAAGGAGGGCTCCTCGTCGTCCAAAACATCTAAAGAACTGCTGAACACGCTGCTCTCCTTGCGACTGCGGGCAGCGGCCAACGCCGCCGACGCCTTCGCTTTCTGCTTTTCCTGGACTTTGTCCTCCTGGGCCTTTATCTGCGTTTCGAGGTCGTCCAGCGCGTCTACGCTAGCCGGTGCCGCCCTACTACTACCAGTAGTAGTATCTTCAGCGGGGGCTGTCTTCGCTGGTGGGCCGGGCCCCTTGGCGGCAGCTCCTTTCGAGTCCTTAGAAGAAGCCCCTTCTTTATCTACTTTGACAGCTGCTTCTTTCACCTTCGAAACTGCTTCTTTCTCTAACTCTTTGTTGAGAGCTTCTTTCTCCTTCGAAGCTGCTTCTTTCTCCTTCGAGGCGTCTTTCTTGTCGGGGGCCTTCTGTGACTCATCTTTCTTCTCGGGCCCCCCAGACTCCTTCTTCTTCTTGGCCTCCTTTTCCGCGACGGCCTTTTGGAGGATCGCGTCCGCCTGCGCCTCCGCCGCGGCGTGGCGCGCAAAGATCGCGTCCTGGGCGGCCTCGTCCGCGACGGTCTTCATGTCCGCCTGTGCCTTCTCGTTCGCAGCTTTGGCGGCCGCCAGCCGTTCCTCGGCCGCCTCATATACGTTTATCCTCATATACATTTATCGACAAGACTAGAAATTGCTTTGCATCATTATTTTGCGACTATAAACTCAACTTCTGGATAATAAATACGTATTGCCCTATCTTGTTGTCCAAAAAATCATGGTGACCTTCTCCCGCTTGTCGGCATTTTTCTTAGCTTCTTCTTGAATTTTGGCGGCGTTGTCGGCCCGCTTCTCTTTGTGCTGGTCAGCAGCGCTCTTTGCGTTGTCGGACCCAGAACCGCTTTTGTCCGCTTTTTCGACCTTCTCGTCGTCACAAACGTTTTCATGCTCCTTGGCGGACTTCTTTTTCTCTTTTGCAGAAGTTCCGAACAAGATCGCCAAATCGTTTTGTGCTTGCAGATGTTCACTCTGCTCGCGCTGTTCTGGACTCTGGTGCATCGTCGCAGCTTCTTTGCCGGACCTGGCGCCGCCCTGCGGCGGCGAAACCGCAGTACGCACCTTCACCTTCTTTTTACCACTGGCAACTGTCGAGGTCGGGTGCTGATCTGGTTGTTGATTATTCGAAATTAACTGCTTGCTTTTGACTTGTTCCAGGGACTTCTCCAGCTCCTGTCGGCGCTTTTTCGCCACTTCGGCCGCGATTTCGGCAAGCACCACGTCCACATGCTCCTGCGAGTCCATCACGCCTTCGCCGTTCGCGATGCCATGCACATCGTGCTGCGATGCCGTGGGCGCTTCCTGTTTTAATAAATACGGTGTTTGACTACAGTCAATAGAATCGATTCGATTGTGACATATTATATTAATTGCTGAAATGTAATATTGGCATTCGACAAAAATAGATGCTCACAATCAAATAATTCCAAACAACAACAACGTATTTTCAACCTTGCGCGCGAGCGGGGGTGTATTCGTTTTCCCTTGCTTTTTTTTTGAATCTTGTTTCTTCTCCAAGGCCGTCAGCTGGTCGTCCAAATTTTTCTCGACTTTTTGCTGTTTCTCGCTCTGCGCCACGTCCTCCTTGCCGCCGACGGACGGCCCGCTGGTGGGTCTGCGCTCGCCCTTGCCCTTGGAATGCAGTTTGATCCGCTTGGTCTTCATCTCTTTCTCGAGACCTTCCGCCTCCTCGCGTAAAGCTTGCACCTCTGACTTCACTTTTTTTTCCGCCTCTTTTTGTTTTTTTTCTTCTGCGCTCTTTGCGCTTTCCAAAGCTTCCTTTTCAGAAGATGCCTTTTTATTATTGGACTTCTTCTTGTCAATATCCTTCTTAGCATCCTTCTTACTCGGAGCAGCAGTAGGACTACCAGAACCACCTGAGGTTTTGCCACTAGCGGCAGCCTCGTCGTCGGCGTCGTCCTCACCGTGGGCTTTCTTCACCTCACGCACGATCTTCGCAGCCTTTTTCTTCATATCTCTTTTTCCATCCTTCATTCTTCCTGGAAAAACGCATACCATGTACGCAACTACATTGGATGTATTTAGTCGCATAGAGACTCTTATCTAAAAAAGTTGAGATATCTTTGAAGATTGTATTATCGTTATTACTTATTTATTGATCAGCCACCTTAGTGGCCATCGAACTGGCGTGTTCTTGTTTCGCGTCGCTCGGGTCTTCAGGAGTATCGTAATTCTCCTGCTTATTATCATTATCGGTGGCACGCTTGTTCTCATCACCACTCTCATCCGCGGGGGGCATCAAACCGAGAATCGCCGTCTTCAGGTCCTTCAGCGCGGCGCCGAGTTCCTCGGAATCCTCCGGCAGGTCCTTCTCCGCGGCCGCGATCCGCCCACCGACCTCCTTCGTGTAGTTCGCTTGCGATTCTTTTTTTTTCACGTAGCCCTCTTTGCTAATAATCAATGTACACTCATAGTCTAGATATTGTTTCATGGCTTTTTTTCGGTCGTTCTGTAGATACATCAACTTAAGATTCTGAATTTTCAGAATACTATAATACTGTATCAATTAACTGTAATACCAATGTCCTCGATGCATAGCCAATGTCGGCCTGAAAAAATTACCAATGTCCTCAATGCGGCCCTCGGCCTCAATCAAGTCCTCCTCATGCCGCAAAGCGACGCGCGACTTTCCCAACACGAAGTTCGACCTGGCTTGCGTCCCCGGCATCTCCTTCACCGTGGCGAGCATTCGCAGGTTCGGCGCCTTTGTTTTTTTTTCATACTATAGCATAATTTTCAGTTTAACTAGGAGTCCGTAATGAATAATCATAATACTGACTTCTGAGGTTGTTCGGTGATGGAAGCTTACTAAGTCTCTAATATGGAAATATAATAGTGCGGAGTAATGGAAATGATGTGCATGTCGCACGCGTTTGCTTTCGCTAGTAAGAATACGTTCGTTTCATAATTTTGAAATTTTCAAACCTCAATAATCCTTGATTTCACTATAGTATACAAATCCGGGAATGTGGTAATCCTGTGGCGGAGTAGCTCAGTGGTAGAGCGCCAGCTTCTTGCGCTGGAAGTCCCGGGTTCGATTCCCGGCCCCGCAATTTCGACCCACGAAAAAAAAAAAAGCGTTTCCGCGCACCCCGGGATCGATACAAAATATCCTAAGGTGAAGGTGTCAAGGGCGCATGGCCGCCCGAAGGGCTCCAGTGCTATTACTGCCCAGAGGGGACGGAGCTACCGGAGCTGCCAAAATGACCTAAGCCGCGGCTGTGCCGGGCCGTGCGAGAACACGTAAAACTATTACTATCAGCGTCTACGTTTTTTCACAAAAACATTGTCTTGCAACGAAAAAGACCAATGGTTATATTTCACGATTTGTGCGTTCGTCTTTAGGCTATACTATATAGTCTGAAAAATAGTAAAAAAATGAAAACCTCCCCCAGACCTTCTCCAAATACTCCAAAAAAAATGAAAACCTCCTCCAGACCTTCTCCAAATACTCCAAAAAAAAATGAAAACCTTCTCCAGACCTTCTCCAAATACTCCAAAAAAAAAATGAAAACCTTCTCCAGACCTTCTCCAAATTCTCCGAAAAAAAAATGAAAACCTTCTCCAGGGCCTCCAAGTACTCCGAACGGGCCTTGTCGGGCCAGGTAAGGTCGTTCACGAAAACCACTGTGGCGTCGCTTACGTCGAATTTGCGAATGTCCCCCTCGCGCAAATTCACGCGCTTCAGGAACTTTGTTTTTGTGATTTCATTTTTTTTTCCTAGAGCAAGAAACAATCATTCATGGCAATTGTGCGCAATTACACATTTGATATGTATTCGAGTCAATAGAAAATTATTTGAAGAGCTTTTTATTATGAGAAAAAAAGTTGACCTCGGGCTGGTTTTTTTCGTGCTCAGTGAACTTTTTGAAGAGATCATCTGCCTTCACGGCGCGGTCGTGCACAACCTCCACGCCGGTGCACTTCTTCGCCGTGGAAGCCGCGCACGCGTACACCGGAAATTTGCCGACGCCGCTACCTGTTATTATATCCGGTGTGCGCGTTTTCTTTTTTGTTCAAGTTTTTAATTGTTCAAGTTCGTTTTGCCTCATTAAACTACATATTATTTCTAACGTCAAGAAAACCAACTACAGACTGACTAATGATGATATAATATTCAATATCTTTAAGTGCAGTAATATGTGCATACGGGTACTGGTGAATTGAAGCATCTATTATATGAACCTCAGCTTGATGGATAGTGTGTGTATATGAAAAAACCTATGTCGTAGAAGACGTCGGTGGACGAAGTGCCGAGCTTTTCCATGATCGTGCGCATGCCGTCCCATTCGACCTCGCCATAGGTGCCGTCGACGCCGCTGTTCGTCATCGACTGCTTCTCCTCGGCGGCTTTTTTGGAAATCCAAATCAGCCTAATGGCGGCTTATTAAAATATCCATTGGGTGCAAGTAATGGACATTAAACATCAATTATGGACTGAATCTTCTTGATCAACATGCTGTACAGAGTTCTAATATACTGACGAACTTGAAGAAAAAGCGACCATCCAAGATTAAAAACATATTATCTTCAGACAGTCCAAGATAGTATACCCGGCCTGGTAAAGCCGGCGCCTTTCCTCTCTGAAGTGTCATAGAACGCCCGCACATCGATTTCGTTCTGGCTCAATTTCGAGCCAGAATTACCCGCACCACTGCTGCTCGACGTGCTGTTTCCACTTCCAGCACTGCTCAAAGCGGACGACTGCAGGAGCGATTCTTGGGTACTACTCCCAGATGCTACTTCTACTATTGACGGCTGCGCTTCTTCTTGGGATGTAATTCCTACCTTTTGCGACTTTTTCACGTAATCCCATATGGCCGCGAATTTCTGGGTTTCGTCATTTACTTTTGCGACGTCCGCGTGTGGCGGAAACTCTAGTACGATAGGAGTTCTTTTGCTCTGGGGGGAGGAAAGAGGACCACTACTACTTTTCTGGGAATTCCGGCTTCTGGGGCTTGAAATCTTCGAGTTTCGTCCGGATGTCTCCGCCGCGGACGACGTTGGGATGTCGTAGGAAATGGTGGCGGCCGTTCCGAGAAGAAGCGACTTCTTGGACAACGAATTGCCCATTTTTTTACAAGTTGAATATACAGACTGAACTACAATATAGTGTCAAACTGTATACTATAGTCTATAATAGATATGGATATGGATATAGATTTCGAATTCAACTCGCTCCGACATGGATATGCGTCCGTTAGTATCGAGGACATATCGATGTTTCCATTAATATCGCAAATACAGCGTGCGACACATCTCGGACCGATATACAAGATAATACAATGATGACGAAATGGCCCGGAACACTCGGGAGCACGGTTTCTCCGTCAATTTTGATTTACGTTCGAGCAAAGGAGAATCCGGGAATACTATAAATTTGTGGCGGAGTAGCTCAATGATAGAGCGCCGGCTTGTTGCGCCGGAGGTTCTGGGTTCGATTCCCGGCTCGGCAATTCTGACCCGCGGAATAAAAAAAAAAAACGCACTTCCGCGCACGCGAATGCAGAATCCGTTCGTAGAGGAAGATCGAAAGATTGTGCAAGGTTCACAGCAACATCTCGGAGACGCGATGGATGCGACTCATGCTAAGAGGTTCCCGCGGCGGTGCGGGGCTGTGCGAAAACACGTAAAACTATAATATCAGCATGTTACTATTCGCAGGTCGTAGTGCAGATGCAACGGGGCCCGCTGCGCGAGCTTGTCTCTCTCGATGACGGGGTCGCGTACACTACTCTGGCCGACGGCTTGGCCGTGCAAGCGGACGACCTGCCAGCATAAGACTCGCGTTCAAGCGGATGCTGTTCGATCGCCTACTACGATGCACACTGTGCTAATAGAGTCATTCTTTCCATAGATGAGCACGCTCCAAATCTTAACGTTACCATACGAACAACGGACGCATCTTCACATCTACACATTTCCGCCTGCAGCCATCTTGCGGATTGGGTTGTCTCTTGTTCGGGATTTAGCTTTCCATATTATTAATATCATACACTTGACTTGTAAACAATGCACACTTGAATTCACTTTGCAGCATGCTACTGGTATTATATCTATTACTCATTTCGAATTAGTTTCGCCAGACTACATTCGGTCATTCAAGGGGGGTTAGAACTTAAGCCGTCTGAATGCAATATTAGGGGGCTACTTGCTTCAAATAATACAGCTTTTGGAATGGTGATTGGACACGCACATTGGCATTAGAATATCGATATTATTCATGAACGAAAAAAGCCTCTATGCACTTGTATTGAACTTCTTCCCACCACAAATAATTCGACGCGATGATGATCCTATATGAATTCCACGCACATCACATGCAGATGATATTAACTTCGGATTCCCACCCCGACCTCGGATATTCCCCGTCACTCACTTTGCACGTAATTCGGCCCGGTACTACCGGGTGGGTTCTCGGGGTCGTTAATTGCGTGATCTACAGTATACATCCGCGCCATGTTGTGAAACCCCCGCACGTCGCCGTTTCTGATCAGATTGCCCGCGTCGCAGTTCAACGGGGAGTCCGCATTCGGGTCCATCATAATGGCTAAAGTTGCCCTTCATATTAATATTATGCATGTTTTTGGTCAACTTCTTAGTCCATGTTAGTTGGAACAAAAACGAAAATTCGTTATTACTAAATTTGCAGCACTTTCAACTAAATTATAGGATAAGAATACAACATGCTGAGGTACATATCGTGGCACTACCACTACTAAACTTGGAATACAAAATGCTCATGGAATTAGTACATTAGAGAAGAGATACCGCAATACAGTTCGCAGACCCCATACGGGGGTCCAATTCGTCTTTAACACGTCGAGACACCTGTTAATATCATAATTTTTGTACTGAGAATACTTACCAATTGCACCTCATGACATGTTACTGTTTCAATGAATACTAATACCAAGACCTCACCTAACGTTTTTTGTCCTGGAAAGGCAGAAAATTGACACTAATATCAATGTCAAAAAAGAAAACAATTCTCCGGTCTCCCAATGCACGTTCGGATGAAAGATCTTCGTGATAAACCAGACTTTTGGCGCGGCCATCGGGTAATTCGGGGGACAGCTATTAGTTTTTTCTTTTGGCTCTCAAATAGAGGACAGCAACTTTGAGAAAGGACTTCTCCCGGGCGAACCCCCCAAAAAGCGACGTATTTGGTCGATTTTCGATCACCGTGGCACTCTGTTTAATGACGGCAACTTTGCAGAAAGAACAATTGATATAGGACCTTATGTTCAGCTTGAATTTTCCCCCCTCGTACGGAGTTTCCTTCGGGCCGACGATGTAACCGAACCTCCAAATACTTTGCAAGGATTGTCGCACTGAAAATTGTACTCAATATTCATATAGTAAATCCGAATTACGACATTTTGGGTGCTGTTGCAACCAATCAGGCCTCATTTAAAATGGAAGACTCAAGACAATAGACAAAGTTAAAACCGATTCTCGGTGCTCTCCTCAAGTCATTACTCAATACCAACTCATATTATAGTGCTCAATAAGACTCCCTAGACATATTGTGACCAATTCTCGGTGCTCTCCTCGTCATAAGAAAGAATAGTTAATACCAATTCTCGGTGCTCTCCTCGTCTTGTTGTTCGAAGCTGATATCCGGGTCTGGGTCTCTTTTCAGCTCCTTCAGCTCCTGCATGAGTCGCCGCGTGTTGGCCATGGAACTTCTACTCCACTATGTTAATAGGCCGGTACAACTCACAGTCACTGGCAGAGTTAAAAATACGAAAATCACATCGAGGCAGTCCCACCACCTAATCCCATATCAAAAAAAAAATCCTAAACACCATCACTGCGAATCTGCGAGAATGTTGGGGAACAATAATTTCACTCGTTGTTTGTAATGTAGCTGGTCCGCCACTGAAACAACTATATGCCGAATGATGTAATAATATCTAGAGTTGCGTGACTGTCACATCGTATCATGTCGTACTTTTCGTACTTTTTCGACGCGATGCGATGCGTATTAAATCAGTGAAAATCAATCCAAAACTACGCCAGATTGGCCAACATCAGGTCATAGGTGATTCCAGGTTCCTTTCAGAGAAGTGAAGCAACATAGAACACGGAGGCGTGGCGGCAACGACACTGTATGATTTATTGATTTTAAAGGGCCATGAACGTGTTTCTTTTTGGAATATTATTACGTCAAAAACATGCCCAGAGTAATAATATCACATTCAAATACAGGCTCATGATGGATGGATAAAAGATAGAGCACAGCAATTCATATAGCTTCTTCTCTAAATTTTTCCACTTAACTTTTCTCGAAACTCGTCCGCATCATTGCCGTCGATAATATCAATTTTCCCCTCGAGGCAATTCATGATGGCATTCTTGTGCAGTAAGGCTTTGCCCTTTTTCATCGCGTTTACGTTCGCACCCACGCACAGCAGGCCGTAACACCTGCCATCAGTCCCTTTGAAGCCGCCCCAGTACAGCGCGTCATCATCAATAACTTCGAGTAGAGCGGCTCCTCCGGCGCCAGTCCTTTGTATAGAATGTGCCCGCGTGTAAATATCTTCACTATTAGTACGCCACGCTTTCAAGAATGCAATTCATATTTGACGATACATACGTGTTAATGATAATTTTTATTCATATTAATACAATACCTCAAATATTCAATATGCTGCTGTAGGTTCCGTACCACCTGTTTTAAATACGCGAAAACTAGCATGCGAGACGGAGAGAGAACCCACCTCTGCGCCGTTAACGCTTTTTTGGCCGCGTCCAATTCCAGAAGCAGCCAGCCGCCGTTATCACCGTTTCGCACGTTGTCCCATCCTGCTTTGACGGAATCATTGATTTGCAGGCCGGACGACATGCACGCCATCGCACCTTGTATAATATCTGTTCTTTTCTCGACTCACTTCATATGCAGAACATATGTAACTAGAGGACGTGAAATTAAAGGGTTGTTATCGAAATCTGTGTGATATATCATAGGGTCTAAATGAGAACTACCCCCGTCTTGTCGTCCGGAAGTAGCTGCCATGACGTATATTGTATGTTCTTCCTGAAATCGTCTACGGACACAAATTCAAAATTTACTTTTGTATGGGATGCAATTTATGGAAAGCCACCAGTCCCGTATGTATCACAGACTGCAACGTTATGAAGATTTCAATTGGGTTCTCGACTTTTTTGCATACGATTTTTGCTGGAAGAAAAGATAACGCCGAATCAGAACTGTGCGCGTGTTCTTGCGAGAAAACGTTCCGACCTGTAGTGTCGCAGATGGAAAGAATTCGGGATCGAAAGAATTGCTGCCGGCAGAAAATATTGTGATAAGATCTCATGCTGCGACGTCGTGACGTTTCGAACAATTTGCTTCAGGAAGAAAGAATGGTAAATAATTTTTGAAGCATGCACTGTGACAACGACACTGATACAACAACTGAAAAAAAGGGTCTCCATCCAAGGGGAATCCGTGATTTTTGCGTGCTAAGCAGAGTGCGGGGATTAACATAAATACAAAAATCATTCGGTTCATCTCTCTCGGTGTATAATTAAATACACAATTGTAATTAAACGGAGTACTTTAATTAATTTTACAACAAAACATGGATGCGGGGGCGGCGTTCCAATGGCAACTGACTCCGCGAAGACGGTCGAATTTCTTGTCATCAGATTCGCGAGCCCTTATCACAATTTTGGTTTGCACGCCAATGACCCAGAAAACGAAGTTCTCCGTTTTCGGAATACAGAAAATAAGACGTAACAGAAAATTGTAGTAAGGAAACTCAATCTGCAAAAGCTCCCGGGCTTGCCGTATAATTCCTACAAGCGCACTCACAATTATTCACAGTATCATATAGGGTCTATAAGAGTTGAATCTAGTATAATGTCGTATTCGCACAACTAACATTTGCATTTGAGGGAGGGAGCTAATCTCTATACCGTAAAATACGGGAATGTACATTTAAGTTCTCGGGAGGCCCGCTTTTCAGGCCTTCTCCTTGCGGGTTATTTTTCCGACGCCACTGAGCACATATTCAGTCACGATCCACGTGGTAACAACAGCGACATTGATATTGAATATATAGAATGGAAAATGCGTCGGAGAAATAATGCACAACGTTTATGCGCGCAACGTTTTAGCTGCGCACACACACACACACAGACACCCACGGGGTAAGTATGAATAAATAGCTCGCCCAGAGGGCATTTTCATAATAATTAGAAAGACGATATCCGGAGAAGTCCGCATGATATAATCTTCCACAGGATCGACGATAGTTCACGTTTTCTAGTCTTTCTTATTCTTTTTAGGGCCCCCCCCTGCAGAAGGTGATGATGATGCTACGTTGGGCTGGCCAAAGATGATGTCGCGCATGACGCGCCAGCCCTCCGACCAGAGGCGCGCAAAGCCGCACGCGTCGGGGGGAAAAGCCTGTTCGCGCTCCTTTTCTCGGCTCGGCGCGCCGGCCTCCAACCAGCGCACGGTATCCAAAAAACCGTCCTCGAATAACCGTAAGTCATCCGAAGGGTGGTGAATACTAAACACCAGCTCTCCCGAGTACTCGAACTCCGGGCAGACGTCGGGCAGCTGGCAGTGGTACGGGCTTATCACACAGTTAGCCTTGTCTGGCAGGAACTTCACGACGCAGCCATCCACGCATAGGCCTTTTTGTGTAAATAATAGATTGATACAACCGCATCTACTCGTCTATATCAATAATATATGTACGTTTACTATTAATACGCAAAACGGCGGAATAATTTGAACACCAAATAATAAAGGCTTAAAAAAAATATACCGTACTTGGGCAGCACCGTGAGCTTCTCGAACGCCACCGGAAGGTACGTGGAACAACACAACACTTGGATCAGATTTTCCTTTTATTTTCAGCCGCATGCAGGAACTATGATGTTGCCTGCGCTGCGGAACTCAGTAAAATTAACTTCTGTAAGTCGATGTAAGTAAAATGCAGAAAAATGGATGTGAAAACTTCAAGCAATCAGCTAGACCAAATGTGTACCTCCGAGTCGAAATGAGTCACGCTCTCGGGCGTGG
>Ga0099797_101137_pt1 | contig 14853 bp, 14 predicted proteins | sample Uncmet_Sort48C_1_FD_89871 | JGI IMG/M metagenome (GOLD analysis project Ga0099797, IMG submission 89871) | Marine eukaryotic communities from CALCOFI LINE 67, Pacific Ocean - C012_Sort48C_1 | ecosystem: Environmental > Aquatic > Marine > Oceanic | place: Pacific Ocean: Monterey Bay | collected... | reverse complement strand
AGGTCCTGCTTCTCCCTTCTCACCTCTAACGCCGGCAGGCCCAGGGCTACCTTTCTCGCCACGTGCTCCAGGAGGACCAACAGGGCCTACAGGTCCGGCTGGACCATGGTCTCCTTTCTCACCACGTGCTCCAGGCGAACCTACAGATCCGTGCGGACCCTGAGGACCAGTATCGCCCTTGCTTCCTTTTGGTCCACGCTCTCCTGCTGGTCCAGTGGGTCCAACAGCTCCTCGCTTACCTTGCGGACCAGCTATCCCAGATACACCTTGCGGACCGACGATAGCAGCCAAGCTATCACTTCCAACCGCTCCCTCTACCCAATACACGATTTTCACTACATCTTCATCACTCACATCAAGCACTACGTTACCAACTAGAGCAAAGACCTTTTGCTCACGACAATGCAATGGTGTGCAATAAGACACATCAACTCCTGTACGTTCACGGTATGGTGTAAAACCACACTGATAGCTATTCTCTATCTCACTCACATAATCACGACACTTACCAATCGTAGTCGTTACCTTTCTATAGACCTTAACCTCACGCTCGAGGATACTAGTACTTGCAGTACAATCTCCAAACTTGTTAACCATGCTTACACTTCGATGACGTAGCGGTAAATGGTAATGTTTGTCAGACTACCCTACTTTTATAACACAGCAAAATATTCTTGAACAAAAGTGAAAATACAAGAAAATACTCATCATTTATTTTTATGCCTCTTTTCAAGTGTGGCTTTCGAATATATTCCTAAATGAAATGTTATACAATTTACTACTTACAAACTATACATATAAAAGTTCCTAATTCTAATTCAAAATATACATGTTTATTTACAATATCAAGCCTAATATCGGTATATTCTTAAAGGGGCTATTAGCCCCTAACAACAGTCCTTTTCCATCACAGAGTTCGCCTCCATGCTTCAAAAACAGACCATCTCCACGTGTTACTCTATGATGTGGAGATAGGTAGAGTCCATTGCCTTCGACAGGGTCTACCTTGTAACAATGACCACCTTTTTGTAGATACAATCCATCACCCTTGACAGCTTTCTCTACGAGTCCAGATAGTAGACCAGAACTCAAACCAGCTAAGACAGTAGGTAGTGCTCTTCCTGCTAGACCAGCTAAAACAGATAGAAAACCACCATCATACTTCATATTAGCCTTCAACTGACGAGCCTTCATCTTGATCACAACACGTTTTCTCCCTTTCTTCAAACGCGAAGCCTGGCGACTTGTGAGTAGCAACTTTATCTTCTCACCACCAGTCTCTCCTGTAGGTTGAACAGTGACGTTGAACACATGATCCTTCTTTTTCTTTTTCTGCAAAGCAGAGTGAAGTCGTCTCTTCTCTTTGATCGAGATATACACTTCATTTTCTTTATACGCCATACTAACATTCACGTAGAGAGAAGCGAATTGTTACTGTTTCGTCTTCCAGATTCAACGGTTGATTGTCTTGATCTGTCAACCAAGTTGTGATACGCTGAATGGTATCAACTGTCACAGGCGCATATATTAAATTCTTTGGTACTTCAACAACCTTCTCTCCTGGAGAGACGTTTGGGAAAAACGAGTAGATAACAGGAACCATCCTTCCATTAAGATATGTGCTAGTGATGATGTCGGTATGAACGAGTATGGAGTTGATACGCAGTATATGTACACTATGTTCTCCTGAATGAGTTCCCTTCTTGTAGATCTTCGAATCAAATCCTAGAACTGTACGTATACAGTTAGGGACGCTAAAGTCGACCTCATAATCATCCTTGATACATAAGACGCAACGCAACGTGTTCAGATTGGGTTTCAAGAGCACATCAGAGCTTCCTATACCGCTCTGGATCACACAGTTTATCGATGTTACCTCATAACTTCCCTTCGGAATTGTGATTGTTTTCCAAGGAGAATCCTTATTCTTTCTATAGGTAAACTGATTATTCGTATCATCGATGTTAGGGAATATATACCATGTCTCTAGATTGAGAAATGCTAACTCATAACGCTTTCCAGGATCTAGTCTGATAGGCTGCTCAAACGTAGTGACAATCTTTGAGTCTTTACCACTAACGATGATTGGAATATGAGATTTGCTCTTTGTATTATATGCTATCTCCGCTAGCAACTTCTCCCACTCCATCTCAGCAGTAACTGATGGTCAACACACACCGCTCTAACATTTAATAAGCTACAGTCATCTTACTTCCATCGCTGTGGAATGACAATATTCTATCACTAATCACCAATGCATAAGCTTGTGTCTTCTCAGGAACAGCTGACTGAAACACAGCGCGTAGAGTCATGTCCATAACACCATGCTTAATACGCTCAGGTTGCTTGGAAACGTTAATCACATGTAAGGGGAACAGCTTGATAAAATCAACAGCAGATATGTTAGATTGAGCATTTTCGATACCGTAGTAGTTTGGGAGGAATTCTGATATAGCATTGTATAGACGACCGATATGATGCTTCTCAAAATCAGTGTTATACTCGAGACTGGGATAAGGATTTCCGTTGAGTTCAATCCATACCCTTTTAGCCTTCCAATTATCGAACACGGCAGTGTTCTTCGTCTGGTTACCAACTCTATCTGTTTGAAAGCCTACAACTACCCATCTCGGATTCTCAGGTGAGGTTCTAACAGTCAATCGCCATGAAAAGGTGGTGCTGCGAGGAACTGTAATTGTATCGCACTGATGCATACGAAATCCTACAGCTACATTCGAACGAGATTCGATGGTTTTTACAAGACTCAACCTTTCTTGATCGTTTGGTAACACGCGTGGCTTGTGAAGTGCTATCTTGGACAACTCAACCTTTCCTGGCGCTACGGTCCCAGCCCTGAAGATAGAATCATCATTCGCTTGACGTACGAGTGTCAGTACATGTCTCAGGCCATATGTCACCTTATCATAGTCTTCAGCAAATCCAAATGTGTGCTTGAGAGGAATGACAAAGCTGAAAGAGCCGTTTGGGTTAGGATCTTTCACAATGTAACTCTGTCGCAGCTTGAAACCCTCATTAGTTACTTGATCGGCAATATCAGAACTAGGTTTCACCCAACAGTGGTTCAAACCTTGACTAGCTGCATAATCCTCTGAGTACTTCAACAAACCCTTCATAGTTGTAGCATGTCCAGGATAGTTAACACTCTCAATCTCATGACCACTTAGCTCATAACGAATGTTGCTAAACAAGAACATGAGCCCATTGTTCACCAATGTCACCTTGTCTTCATTAGCATACACACTACCATCAGCTGATTTGACGAGTTGACCTTCCAGTAGTAAGTAGGCTTGTGAAGGATGGAAAAATTCATCTTGTGATTCAATTATCACGCGCACCTCGCCAGTTGTATTCAGACTAGTTCCAGTTATAGGCTGATATTCTAAATATTCATATCTTCGGATACTCTCATCAGTATCAAATGATTCTTTAATACGCAGAATATGCTCATCATTCATGATTGTTAATCAAAGACAATACCACCACCAACTGGTAATTTATCTATAGCTGCTTTTATAGCTTGATGATTTTCCTTTCTCTTCTTCTTATTGACTATGCTATCGATACCCTTCTGTGTAGATACTTTGAGTACACTTGCTGCTTTTTCAATCCCTTTCTGAGTACCAGATTTGAACGCATCCGTTGATCCGTTCACCACGGCATCCACTACCTTCTGTGAGATATCAGGCTTCGATACACTATTTATAAGCTTCTGGATATTATCTCGTACAAGTGTTCTCTTGAGCAGATTGCTAAAGATACCAGAACCACCATATCGGTATCTTCTTCTAGCACTATATTGAGAAGAACCACCAGAGCGGTAATTATGTTTGACAATCATAGTGCTGAATTTATAGCCCTATACTTGCTTTCAGATATCGCTTTCCGTGACCGTAGCTGATCTAGAACTGGTACAAGCTCGTTCCTTGTAGTTGTATTACCTGCTTGATACTCTCCTAATAAGACCGCCAACTTTTCCTTCAAGGCTTTTATAGTACTCGGGAGATACTTAACGCCACGACCTTCTTCTTCCTCGCTATCTTCCTGCTTGTACTTATCCCATAGAGGTCTTAGGATGGTCTTCCATTTCCAGGATGAACTGGACCTCGGGCGTGAGTTGTTAGGATTAAAATCTCGGTGGAGAACTCTTGTTTGACGAAGCAGTTTAGCATACTCAAGTAGATCTTCATCAGTGAAATCTCTTCCTATGACACCTATTTGCCTTTCCTTAACACCCGATATCAAACGCCATAGTCCTTCTGTTCCATGATAAACTTCATTTTCAATCAATATGTCATCACCTTGTATAGTTACTGGCTTGTTCCCTATATAGGCATCCCCAGATGGTGAATAGTAGATACCAAATGTAGTATCAACATCAGGATCCTTCGCAAGAATCCTACGTTTAACATCTGCAGCTAGAGATCCAATCTCATCACCCATCTCTTCTTTCTTAGGAATGATAGCTTCTACCTCATCTGCTTTCTTTGCTATTTGCTTAACAACCTTTTCATGACTTTCAATGAGTGGTTTGAAATGCCGCTCCTGTTCGAGTTGGTAAGAGAGTTCACCTAATCGTTCATTCATCTCACGCTTATTCAGCCTTTTCATAGTAGACATATAATCTTTGACCATTTCATCCCGCTTCTTAGGATCTGTTATACGAAAGAACGACATCCTACTCCTGTGGAAAGTAAAACTCATCTAAGTTTTTTCTGTACTTACCATTATATTTACTTGCTGTCAGGTCAATTGTAACAAAATCATAACGGTTCAACCAAATACTCTGACAGAAATCTTTGAATTCTTTGATATCAATATCGGTACAATGATCTGCATTAATATGGTTCAAGTTTTTTGTGTCTTGTGGGAACAACATGATAAAGTTTGTGTTTTCTCGAATCGTCTGACGTGGTAGACGGAAATAGTTTTGTGATATGTAAAACGTATCACAGTTGTTATGACGACCACGGGTGTAGTAGCTTTCTGCCTTTGACTGCTTTTCTAGGAGACAGTCATCAAGTATCAACAGATTCTTTTCTCGATCATTCAGCTCAGCAGGATCGGGTATGTTTGTACAGTCATTGTAGAAGTCAGCTTTTATGCTATCATCTATGATACCACCATGTTCGACATACCAGTCTATTAGCTCTAGCGGATTCATATGTATCTCTTTTTGATTCTCGAATATGTTCGAAATCTGAGTTTTAGATAAACCACAAGCGAATCCTTTTTGAAGGATTTTATATTCTTGTTGGTGTAAGCTTTTACCAAACACATACAAATGATTGTAGTCAAGCCAATCTGAACGTAGTAGGAGGTTTAACAAAAGCGTCGTTTTTCCGCAATTGCTTTTCCCTACAATAAGCCCACGGATATTAGAAGGTAGCAAATGGTGAATTAGAACGTTTTTTATCTTGTGATTTCCATGCATATCTGTCACTGACTTCCATGCTTCAGATCACTTAGTGGTATCCATGAATTGAAACTAGTATCATAACCTTTCCACTTGACATACACTTCTTTCTGTCCGTTTTTAGCTTTACGTCTTTTAAGTACTTTTTCAACACGGTAAGACGATTGCTTAGACTTTTGCAACTCTTGCTCATAGAATGTTCCCTGAATAGGTTTACCATTCAAATCCTCAATCTCATAGGTTGGAGGTTTTGTAATTTTCACCTTAGTGATGATGAACAATTCCTCGGACCAATTCGTAGTGAAACCTTTCTCAAAGGTTTTCTTCTTCTTGGTGATACGTACTCGATCACCTACTTTGAACTTAGGTTTTCTTTCAAGCTGCTTCATATTTCCATACAACGCTTTGAAAACATGATTGAAATTATCAGGTTTACTAGCATTTATCGGTGTTGTCTTGATGGCACGATGATAGGTTTTATTGTATTTCTCAACGAGCTCAGGCAGAATATCGATATACTTATGTGTATTGTTTGCTGTAAAATACTTCCACATGTTTCGTTTTATCGTCCTATTCCAACGCTCAACTATAGACGACTTTTCCTCGTTTTCTGTTGAATACATAGATACACCTTTTTTCTTAAGAAGCTGTTGCACTGTTGCATTGTAAAATTCTCGCCCCTTATCAACCCAGAGCTTTGAGGGAACTCTACCACTTGTTTCAAATACTTTTTCAAATGCGGCGCTGACTGCTGCTCCAGTCTTTCCCTTGACAGGTATGATCCAACCATACTTGCTGAAAACATCTATGATCATAAGCAAATACTTATACCCCTTATTGTATTTTGCTAGTGGAACCATTTCTATCAAATCTGCACTCCATATATCGTCAATTGTTTTGGCGAAGACTTTTCGCTTTTGGAACTTACGCCTTACAGGTCTATGGAGTTCATCTGCTAGCTCATTAGTCCATTGGATACCCCATCCCATTCTTTGCTTCGATTTCATGATGCTTTGAACTAACTTCCGATCGATTTTTTCTCGAATGTCTTTTGGTTTCAGAACCTCTAACTCGGCTAACATCTTGTTATCACAATGTAGCTTACCCTTTTTCGTATCATGATCTCGGTAGCATATATCATGATGCATTGAAATAGCATCTATGTTATTGAAAGGTTCTTGTCCAGGTAGTGGTAAGTCATTCTCATCCAGTTGCTCATGTAGTGGGTTAAAGGGACCGGTATACTTATGCGATGGTAGTACAAACCCCTTTTTAGGCTTGAAAGGAATCTTACCTATAACCCTATGTATATCCATACCACTGTCTGAGAGTAGTTAGCACCTGTTGAAAACTCTCGCCTCTCCCGAGCGCTTCGAGTACATACAGACAGAGATGACCACAGTTTGTACTATTTATGTGCTGGACAATGTCAGTATTTCGTTGCATGACAGCAATGTTCTTTTGAAATTCATGTTTTGTCTTTAAGTACTTTTGTATCTCTATTGGAGTAACCTGTCCAAAAGAATCGAAATAAATGCGAACGCTCCCATGCTTGTAGTATTAAACCCAATGCGTACCTGAACCATTAGAATTATCTAGGTTTACAACACCGCATTCGCGTTCTAACGCTCCAGATGTAGGAAGTGTATCTAACATAAACACACCGCGGAAATAAGGTATACACTGCTCGTTGGCATAACGTAGAATGTCATGGTTTGTGAGAGGGAACGACATTAATACACGTTATTTATTTTTGTGCCTCGGTTAAGTGTGGCTCTCGAATGTAATCTAGTAAAGCAACTAAATATATACAATAGCTAACTCATATATATAAGCAATCATAATAATATCTATTTACAATTTTCATCAGATGATTTTTGTTCAGTGCAGTCTTCATCTTTACATGTTTTATGAGAAATTGTTCGAAGTCTTCATAACACCTTTTCTGTGCTTCTGCTTGTATTTCACGTATCGTCAATGGCATTTTTATAGCTAAATGATTGAGAATATCATCATGTGTATACAGCTTGTATCGAATATTGGGATGGGTAGATACAATATCTTTCAAGAGTCTGGCATCTTGTGCTGCAGAGTGAGTAGTACGACGAGTGGTAGAGAGTGAATCTAGTCCTGGTCGATCATATCCACCATCTCTAAATGCTTCCATACTATCAACGAACTTGAATTCCTTCATTGAGCTATGATCATAACAATTCTTTATACAGTTTGCTATGATGAGTGGAAAGTCTGATAGGAACGCTCCATGCCCAATAAGAGTAGTCTGACTACCATGTATTTCTTCTTTTGTGATAAACTCGATGAGTCCATCTATGACAGCATTGAAGGAAGGGCTCTGACGTAGTATCGATGGATCTACATCACACAATTGCTGCACATAACGTGACACGTTGGTCGGAATGTTTATATAACTATGGAATAACTTGTCATTGCTTGAGAGACATGCCACCTCGAAGATATCACCAATGTAGTAATTTCCTTCGTTGTACTCAGCGTCGATGGAAAAGACAGTCATCATGCTTTCATAATATCGTAATCGTAATTAATTAATTGTTATTTATTTCAAACCAAAAACAGGTTTACATAATGAACATAAAATTTAGAAAATGTTGTTCTGGATCACGTCGTGCATATATCATATAGTATATCTTCTATCTGCGATCGGCTAAATCCTTCGAGGACGAGTTGGTTGTACTTTACCTCGATCAATTCCTTGACCAATGGAATGCGCCATTTTTCTTCTTCAGGCGTCGGCATGAACTCCTTTTTCCTGATGTTTGTTTCGCGGATTTCTTCAAATGGTTTTCCATTGAAAATGTTTTCTATTCTTCGTATATTTCTACCTGTAGTTGATCTACAGTCATTTCTGATCACCTGGTATAGCATACTCAACTGTGTTTTTGGAGATTCTTTCAATCTTTTCGTAAAAGTTAGGAACCTCAGAATCAGTGCCCATTTTATATGCTGCCTCTTTCTTAGAGGCTCTATGAAGTATCGGTGGGTTTTCCGATCCAACCCGAACATTACTCGCGTCGCTACATTCCATGTCGATGATACCATTTCGGCTTCCTTGCAAAATAAATCCCATATTGGTGATCCTGTAAAATGGCTGTTATATATCCAATCAAGAGTTGCTTTAGTGTCGGGATGAGCAAAATTGAATTCTTGGCAAATCTCGTTGTTCGTCTGTATGAATCTTGCTCGTTTCTCTCTTATATCCTTCGTCATTCCGTCAAGCTTGTTTTCTATCTTGCAACCAAGATGTGTGAACGAAGTCACCCATGGCAATTCATTATTGCCTAATTTAAGGTTACTGATATCACGCTCTTTTTTCAGGATGCGTAGGCATTTTGTTTTGCACTTTGATAAGTTACTATTCGTACTAAAGGTGAGGTTATGTATCTTTGCGTAGTCATTGCATGTATTTATCATTTCTTGCAGACCATCTAGTGTAGGTGATATTAGAATGGTATCATCAGCGTAAGCCCCAGCTCCAAAATATTCACCATTTATCCAGCATCCTGATACATATGCGTAGGATCGTTCTTTGTCGGTTTCAAGCCATTGGATCTAATGTATACATCCACACCTCCGTAATCGTGCATAAGTTCCTCACCCAATCGTTGCGGAGCCCAGACGGTATATTCTCTATCTTGTCTGTCAAACATAGTAAGAATCATATAGAGCTCATCTCCACGTTTCACATACTCACGTCGTATGACGAGGAATATCTCACCCACTGGTAAGTCCCTCCAACGACTACTAGGCTTTTTAATCTTGGTAGCAGCATCAAACTCTTCAGTGGATGGAAAACCCATGGTTACTGACAGTTTCTACATACATAGCTTCTTATATGTTGTCGGTAATATCGTTGATTCAATGGAAGGTACTTTTGTGAAGAACATTGTAAGGAAGATCATCAAGAGTCTATTGTGACGTCATCCAACAATAATATCGTTCATACAATGGGAACTACTTTTGTTAGAAGAATGATGGTGTCAATCTTCGAAAGTTGGAATATTGTCATCCAACAATATTATCGTTCATACAATGGGAACTACTTTTGTTAGAAGAATGATTGCGTCAATCTTCGAAAGTTGGAATATTGTCATCCAACAATATTATCGTTCATACAATGGGAACTACTTTTGTTAGAAGAATGATGGTGTCAATCTTCGAAAGTCGGAATATTGTCATCCAACAATATTATCGTTCATACAATGGGAACTACTTTTGTTAGAAGAATGATGGTGTCAATCTTCGAAAGTCGGAATATTGTCATCCAACAATATTATTGTTGTTTGTATAATGTAAGCTTTAGAATGAAGCATACTAAGAATAGCATTGGAACAATTAACAGGTAGTAGGAACAATGGAATCCGTTATGATCCTCCATTGTAGCTGGATCAAATCCTTTTATTACCAGCTGCTTGGTTATTGTTTCTATAAGTATTTCCAGCGAATACCAGCTTTCCTTTTCAAAGCACTTGTCAAACTCGATGCTAAAGGCGAGAAGTATCATAATATCATCCGTACCGCATCGATGGGGAAATAACTGATCGCATATACATTCAAACATTGAGTCAAGTGTTTGTGCTGTAGGTCTGAGTGAAGGTATGTTTATCCCCCATAATCCTTTTTGGTCGATGTATCGTCGGCAAGTCTTTAAGCAGTGCGTATTCTCTTTACCAGCATTAAAATCGATGAAAAAATTTGTAAGGTATTCATAAATACATTTATAATTCAGTGGTATGTTACTCTCATCTAAATATACTAAGCTCCAAGCATCCATTTTAAAGCAACTTTGATTCAGTATTAGTACACTATCACTGACTACTTCTCCATACACTCTTTATACTATTGTATAGAACTACTTTTGTTGGAACTTTGCTAAGAAGAACGTTATACCATGGTAGTATAATGTTATTCATCATAGCAAATCGTTACGATTAGGATTGCCAAAATGTAATGTTTTATAGATGTGTGGTCTTAAGAAAGACCGTTTCAGAACAGCTGACTTCTTAGTTGTAGGTGTCTTCACTGTTGATCTCCATCTCTTCCAGCATCGATATTACTTGAGTAGTATCTGACTTGGATATCACCATCCTTTCGAATTTCTTGGTCGTCAGTAGCATACGTTGTTCTTGAAGTTCCTGTTCAATCACTTTTAGTAGGCGATTGATTTCTACTCCTAGATGACGTCTTCTTTCTTTCAACGAATCTCTTTCCACCTTTCTCAGTTTATTTTGTTTCATTCTAACAGCTGTATTGACGTGATGGTATCGACCCATGTTTATTTGCTGTCTTTCGAGCGATTTTAGCTTCTTAACTGTCTAAGAGTAGTATTGCTCTTTACTAACTTATCATAACTGTTATGATACATAATATGTTTGCAACGTCAGCGGAACTTGTTTCAATTGACTATCTTACTCATTGTTATCTTTAATCTTCACAAACTTCCGTATCTATGTTGATACATTATGGACTACTGTGATATCAATAGTAGGTTTATGTATTTTGCTCAATAACAGGTAGTGACGTCATAATGCGATTTCCTTTCTATAACAACATTGTGCTTACTTTTGTAAGTATACTACTGTGATATCGTAATGGACTACTGTGATATCAATAGTAGGTTTATGTATTTTGCTCAATAACAGGTAGTGACGTCATAATGCGATTTCCTTTCTATAACATTGTGATTACTTTTGTAAGTATATTGTTTTGTATGGAGATATTGTCTATAAAACTCGATGTTTTTCTTTCTTTGATTCATTCGAGTTCTAACCTACGATCTGTTAAGACGATATATATTTTTACTTATACGTAGCTATATACTGCTTTAGATCGAAAGAATGGCACATCAATGCAATACATGTGGAAAGGCCTTTGGTCAGGTTTATCATCTGAACCGTCACCATCGAGAAAAGCATGCTGTAATGGAGTGTGCCTTGTGCCCATTAGTATTGTATGGATCACGAGCCCATGTAAAGCACCAGAAGACGCATGGAGTAAAGACAGGTTTTGCATGTACGAAATGCGGCAAGACCCTTAGTAGAAAGGATAGTTTGAAGAAGCATGAGTGTAGCTGCGCTGCTGCTAGTACTGCTGTATCTTCGTTAAAAAGACCGTACACCCTTCTAGATCCAGAAGTTACCTTTGCTTCGACGAAGAGACGAGATCTAGAGTATAGGATCCGTACAATTGCCAGCGGATTCAATGGAGCTGTCGAGATGTACCGAATCGATTTTAACCGAGCTATGCGAACAGTTGACACATTGAATATTTTAAAAGCAGCTACCTTCGCTATGGAAGATAAACTGTTTTATTATAGACAACGTAGTAATGCGTTGAAATTTAACCTTTCGTTACATGTAGTTTAGATCGTTGGTGATGCTTATACCAACCCGCCAGTCTGTTTATCGACGTAGGCGTTTGAGGTATATCATGGAAGCGATATTCATGAACTTTTGAAGTCATCGAATAAACAATTAGTATCCAAAATTGATACCTTTGAGACCGAAGGATCAGGATGGATCCTTGATCGTTTGGTCAAATTAGATTGCTCCGTTTATCATCTTGATCCACTACGTGCATCATCCTACCATCGTTTGCCTCAGTGGATCATCAAGAAGCATGCTGTTCGGAATATCAAGAACGAAGACCAGGAGTGCTTCAAATGGGCGGTGTTGGCCGGCTTACATGAGCCAACTTCCGATCATCCTGCCGAAGTGTTTAGCTATCGTGTTTACGAAGATGAGTATGATTGAAGCATGTTAAAGTTTCCAGTCACGTTAAAGAACATTAAGAGATTCGAAGATGCAAATGATGTTAGTGTTAACGTTTACACCGTAGCTACGAAAGATGAGGATGATGCTGATGATGAAACTGCTGATGCTGATGATGATGATGCTGCTGTTGATGCTGCTGCAGTTGATGATGATGATATTGATGATGATATATTGTTATATGATTTGCTTGATGACGATAATGATGTTGGTAATAGCAACATTGTTGACATTGATGATGATGATGATGATCTTGCTGGTTATTTTGATGAAGAGGCAGGGTGTGATGATGTTGGTGATGATGGTGATATTGATGATGCAGATTTAGCTGGTTTGATTGATGATGATAGTATGATTTTAGATGATGAAAATTTCTACCGTGCTGTGGATAATGATCGTGAACCAGATGTTGTGTTGGATGTACCTGTTGCACCTACTGTTGACCCACCCTTCACCACTGTAAAGGAGAAACCTGGTGTTATCGTTCCGCTTCGGATCAGTGATGATATTCGTGAAGTCCGTGATGGCGAAGGTGAAATCATTGAAAACCGACACGTTAATTTGTTGTTAACCGAAAGAGACGGTGATACACATTACTCGACCATTACTAACTTTAGTGGACTTGTCAAATCACAAGTATCGAAGCGTACAAATCGTATGTTTTTTGTTACCGTTGCTTGCATAGTTTTATAAGACAGGACTTATTAGATGACCATGCAACATTATGCAGTAAAGTCGATTCTCAGCGTATCAAGATGCCTGCAAAGGATACCAAATTGAGATTTACGAACGTTCAAAAACAATTGCGTTGTCCTTTTGTGGTTTATGCTGACTTTGAATGCCTATTCAAATCGCTTGTGGTTGAAACTTCACTTGTTGGCGTTACAGAAGGTGTAAAGTCAAAGACCGTACCTTACCAAGAACATATACCTTGTAGTTATGCGTTCAAGGTGGTATCAGATGTTCCTGATTACCAGCCGTCTTTGAAGCACAAGATATCTGAAAATGCAGCATTAGATTTTTTGAATGATTTAAAAGAAGTAGCTGATCATATTATGACCACCTATATCCTTCATCCAAAGAGAAAACCATATCTTCATGAGTTGACAAATGGACAAAGACTTTATTACGATACTGGTAATTGCCATATCTGTGGTAAAGACATTAGATCTAATACACGTCGTGTTCTAGACCATGATCATTTTGTCTTAGAAGATGGAAAAGACTTTGGTAGATTCCGTGGACCTGCACATAGTATCTGTAATCTCAAATACAAGCTTGATCCGAGATCGTGGAAGTTACCCGTTGTAATGCATAATTTTAAAGGCTACGATTCACATCTTATTGTTAGAGCGTTACAAAAGGAGCATGGAGATATTCGTGTTGTACCCAATAATATGGAGAAGTATTTGAGTATGTCAGTTGGACAATTGAGATTTATTGACTCGTTCCAATTCTTAAGTACTTCTTTAGAGAAACTTGTAGAAAATATGGAAGTTGACGATTTAAAGGTGACCAAAGCTGAATTTTCAGATCGGGATGAGTTGTTGGAGAGACATGTTGTATTGGATGGTTTACCAGTTCCTGTGTTTGGGAGTGAGACACAGTTCGATCTCGTTCGTCAGAAAGGAGTATTCCCTTATGACTTCCTCGACGATATGAGCTGTTTTAGTCAGACCGAACTCCCAAAACGTAGGTTATTCTTCAATAAACTTACCAGTACAAGGTGTTCTCTCCATGACTATTTTCGAGCTGTGAAGGTATGGAAGAAATTTGGTTGCCATACATTCGCCGACTTTCATAATGTCTATTTAAAGTCTGATGTTACTCTGTTAGCAGATGTATTTGAAAGATTTCGTAGCTCTTGCATGGACACTTATCAGTTAGATGCCTGTCATTACATGTCGTTACCGGGATTCTCGTTCGATGCAGCTCTCAAGTATACCGAGGTTGAACTTGATCTCATGTGCGATCCAGATATGTACCTGTTCATGGAGAATTCTATAAGAGGTGGAGTTTGTATGATAAGTCATCGTTTTCCTAAGGCAAATCATGAACTTCTTGATAACTTTAAGGTTGATGAGAAATTACAGCACTTGATCTATCTCGACTGTAATAATTTATATGGTGGCAGTTTATCGCAGTATTTACCTACAGGGAATTTTAGATGGCCTGGTGTCGATCAATTTCCTGTAGATACTATTGATGAGTGGCTGTTACCTATACCTTCTACGTCAAGCAAAGGTTTTATATTCGAGGTAGATATTAGATATCTAGAACGTCTTCATGATGATCATAACTGCTATCCTTTAGCTCCAGAGAAGTTGGTTGTTACAAAGGACATGTTATCGCCATTTGTGAGAGAAAGTTTTCCTGATTGCGAAGATTCAGTGGAGAAACTTGTACCCAACTTAATGGACAAGAAGAATTATACAGTTCATTATCAGAACCTTCAATTGTACATCAATCTGGGATTGGAGGTTACCAAGATTCATCGTGTGTTGGAGTTTGATCAGGCTCCATGGTTGAAACCATACATAGACTTGAATACGGAAAAGCGTAAATCAGCTAAGTCTGATTTTGAGAAAGACTTTTTTAAACTCTGTATCAATT
>Ga0099797_101136_pt1 | contig 14859 bp, 13 predicted proteins | sample Uncmet_Sort48C_1_FD_89871 | JGI IMG/M metagenome (GOLD analysis project Ga0099797, IMG submission 89871) | Marine eukaryotic communities from CALCOFI LINE 67, Pacific Ocean - C012_Sort48C_1 | ecosystem: Environmental > Aquatic > Marine > Oceanic | place: Pacific Ocean: Monterey Bay | collected... | reverse complement strand
AGTGGATCCCGGTATTATCCGTGCAATGTGGGCAAAGTTGCAAAAGTTTGCTTGTTTATGTGGTTGTGTGTGTGTTCGATTGGTTGCTTGTTCGTTTGTTTTATTGTTTGCTCGTTCGTTTGCTTGGTTGGTTGATTGGTTGGTTTGTTGGATGGGTGGTCGACCGTTCGTTCGCTTGCTTGTTTGCCTTGGTTTGTTTTGGTGTGGTTTGGTTTGTGTCTGGTTTGGTTTGGGTTGGTTTGTTTGTCAAATCGTGTGCTTCTTTGTTTGCTTGCTTGTTTGCTTATTTGTGTGTTTGTTGGTTGGTTGGTTGGTTGGTTGGTTGGTTGGTTTGTGTGTGTTCAATGTTTGTTTGTTGGGTGGCTCTTTCCACCTTGCCTTCTGCTTTGCATTTCTTTGACGATGCTTTCGACTATGATCTTCTGGTTTGCATTTCCTCGGGGTCGCTTCTTCTTAGCTTTTCTCTCTCTCTATCCTGACGGTTAGCATTTCTTTGTTGTTGCTACGTTCTTTCAATGTATGTTTCAAATTTTCTCTGGTTGCATCTTCGTGTTGTTGCTGTGTTTTCTCACATTTCCGCTCTACCTTTCCTTTGGGCCGCTTGTCGTTGTCGGTTGCTATCTTTTCTGATGCTTTGCATGTCTTTGTTGGTTGTTCTCTTACCTTCTGCTTCGCATTTCTGCTGGGACCCTTCTGGTTAGGTCTGGACCGCTTTGTTTTTTGCTTTCTTTCTTGTGTGTCCCCAGACTACCACTTGCAAAAGCCCCCATGTGCTTTCCGGTCCCATGCTGAACCAGGTTTACAGGCTGCCGCCTCTGCCGCCGACCTCTCTGAGCTGGAGGAATGGAGGAATGGAGGAATGGAGGAATGGAGGAATGGAGGAATGGAGGAATGGAGGAATGGAGGAATGGAGGAATGGAGGCTTGGAGAGAAGGCTGGAGGAACGGAGGCTCCGTGGCAGAAGGTTTGGCAGGCTGCGTCAAGAGTAGTTTTGGCAGCCTGTGGCAGCTTGTGGGAGTCTGTGGGAGTCTGTGGGAGGGGGGCGCCAGAGAGTCCCGGGGAGCCCCAGGGGGGTTTCAGGGAGGGAGGCCCCAGGGAGCCCCAGGGAGCCCAGGGAGCCCCAGGGGCCCCCAGGGAGCCCCAGGGAGCCCCTGGGAGCCCCAGTGAGGGCCAGAAAGTTTGGCGGGCTGTGGCGGGCTGTGGCGGGCTGTGGCGGCCTGTGGCGGCCTGTGGCGGCCTGTGGCGGCCTGTGCCGCCGGATTGGGTTCCCCTAAACAAGGAATGCTGCATCCGGGAGTGCTGCAGCCTGGAAGCCTGGAGTGCTGCAGCCTGGCGGAATGGAATGGTTTGGAGGGGATGCTACATGCAATTGGTGGGGTTGGTTTGGATTGGATGCTGGCCGTGTTCTCACACGCTCGACGCTCAGAGAGGTCGGCGGATACCCATACCCAATGAAGACCACTTTGTCACTTATCCAATTTTGCGGCCTTGACTGCGTATTGCCTTTTTTATGAGTGTTCTCATTCATGTGATCCCCTTATATATTCTCATGGCGCGTTTCAGCAGGTCCCCCAGGAGTGTTTCCAACAGATCTATTAAATCCCGGTCACCACTTTGTGAAACCTTTGTCGGTGCGCAGCGATGCCAGATATGGACTATAACCAATGCCAAAGTATCAGGAATCCCACCAATCCTATCAAATCCTAGTAGACCCTCTTCAATATAAAAGTCTTCTCATTGATATGATTTGTCTTACACATGTCCTACTAATCCTTATTGCAACCTATGAACTATACCAGGCACATGGCTGACGCAGCACAAGAGCCATTGTCCTCTTTGCTTCCAGAGCATCACAGTTAGCGGACAAGGAAGTAGCCCTGACGAAGGCCACCTCGAGGACTCGCTGTGCCTTGACCCGACTCTGCAAATTTGTCAGTTGACCCCCCCCTGGCTGTGTGGGTGATGTCGTGGACCCAGAACCGATTGGGCTACATGGCGCAAACCTTGCTGTGGGTGAACATAGCTAGGAGCAGGAGCCGGTGCAGATGACTGGGATGCCCTTGGGGGCATCCATCAGGTTGTGGGGGACTAGCTGCATGGGGATACAAAATGCCCCAAAGTGCTTGGTGTGTTAGCTTGCGACACAACCTCTGCGAGGCCCTTCGGGGTCACTGAAAGGGTTGCTCTTGTCTGAGCACGCAGTAACTGAAGTCCTCGCTGTGGTAGGTTGTCCATTCTGCTGAGGCCGGCGGCCAAGTGTGAGTGTAGCCAGAGGCTGTGCTCCGGGAATGGCTTCTTCGAGCCCCTTGTGGCACTTGGTGCTGTGAGGGCCGCCCCCCATGAGAATTTGTTGGGCCATGCTACCCTCGGACATTGTTCGCATCGTGGAGTGTGGTTGCTTTCGTATTTTCAAAACAAAACCACTCCTTCCCTATCTCTATGTGTGCATCAATAATGTAAACATATACGTACCCGCTGGTGTTCTGAAAGTAGAAGCGCTAAAAGTAAATCGCCCTTAAAGTATATCGCTGTAGAGCTGCAAGATACATCCAAAGCAAATCAAGGCAAACATATATCGCGCTAAAGTAACGGGGCCTCGTGTGCGACAAGACCGGCGCAAGACCGGCACAAGACCCGAACGAGACCGACACGAGACCGGAACAAAACCGGAACCAGACTGACACAATACCGGCACACGACCGACACGAGACCGGAACAAAACCGGCAGAAACCAAAACGAAAGTAGATCGAGCCCAAAGTAGTTCGCGCTAAAAGTACACCGCGCTAAAAATAGAAACACTAAAAATATACAGCATAAGAGTATAGCGCCGGACTTGGATATACTTTCAAAGTCACCAGTGTGTTTATATATTCATTCATGTATATATATATATATGTATATATACATCATCGTTCCAATCGTTTCCGGCTTTACCGAAATTAGGAGTGGTCATCGCACCTTCGCGCAAATGCCCCAAACCTTATACTCATAGCAGAATTTGAGAGAATTGGTTGGGTCGGGCAGGATGAAATTCATTCTTCCATTCATGTAGCATGAAAAATATAATTGAGTCCAATATGTCCATTGCAGTTGGTAGGTTTTGTTCCCACCCTTCACCCAATATTAAACTCTATGGTGGAGTCTTTATTTGTGTGAAGTGTGGGGCCACCGCAGTAAATACACTTGTAAACCTCCAGAAGCCATGCGGAATACTCACAGCTAACCTGAGGAATAATCTCAAAGCATATGTGGCTGGTAAGGCCCTTAAAGGCTTTAAGGGATGGCCCTAATCTAGGCTACAGTCTAGTGATAGAATGGTCGTCAAAAGTATTCAATTCCACATTGATCAAATTGGGAAAACCTATGCCCTGGGAAGGGCGAGGCAATATGATTCAAGTTCCTTATCCGCTGCCTCCGGCAATAGCTCATAATCTCATTGTTGCGAGTCAGGACTGAGAAGTTCTGATTATAATGGGATCTGATGTAATCAATACTTCATGTAAGCACATTATAAACATAAATGCCACTGTATGCTCTTGGGGGAGTAGTTTAGTTCTCAAACAAGACATGCATGCCTTTGAAAGTGTTTGAAAAACGGAAAATATATTTGTAGAAGTCCAAGTCGACTGCGCTCCTCTATAATTGGTTACTGACTGATCTCATGAACTAGAACAGAATACCGAGAGGGCAAGCATAGAATCGCGTATGATTTTTGTAACGGTGATGCATGGCCATTCCCCCTGTTTACCATAGTGTTTCTTGGGGATCCGCCGGTTCGAATTCAACTTTTGATTAAAACTCGCGGGGCCTTTGCCTAGGCGGTGCGGTTGATTTAGGTTCGTTTCGCTACCATTTTTTTGAATTCGAATCGCTTTGAGCCGGTTGGTTTGAGTCGAACTCTTTGAAGTTGTTTGGATAAACTTCAAGCTGGACACCTGGAAAACACATGCTTCCCCTACCTGGGTGTCTCCTGGTGCCTCTTAGATGCCCATTGGTGCCTCCATGGTGTTTTGTTTTTGTTGCGATTGATTTATGGGTGGTGGACTAAACTGAGCTACACTATGGTCAGAATTTCGGTTTGGTGCATTTTCCGAAAATGTGTTTTCCCCGAAGGGCTGGCAACAGAACTCCCCCTAAATTCATAAAATATCCCAATGTTCGGATCTTATCGATTGTACGATGGTTTTACCCATTTTCACATGCGAATTCGATGCCAAACACACCCCGAATGAATTTAAGCACGTCCCCGACCTGTTTTGAAGGGCCCCGGGTCCGGGAAATAGGGTTGAGGGACCCGGGGCCGAAAAGTAGGGTCTAGGGGTTGCGTAATTGTGTCCAGCATCAGTAGTAGTGGTGGATTGCATGCATTGTTGGGACCCCAAAGATATACACCACCACCGGGTTTGGGCTTAGAAAAAATAGGAAAAATGGCTGGTGTGGACGATTTGGTGGTGTATATGTAAACTGCTGTAAAATACAACACTTTCTATATACACCACCCCGGGGGCGCGCAGCGCCCCCGGGGTGGTGTATATACAAACTGCTGTAGTTTACAACAGTTTGCATATACACCACCAAATCGTCCACACCAGCCATTTCCCTATTTTTTCTAAGCCCAAACCCGGTGGTGGTGTATATCTTTGGGCTCCCAAGATTGTATTGCATTATCATGTAAATCGTTGGTCCCAAACGGGGCTGATGTTGACGAACTAGGCTTGCAAGAGGTCCATATAATGCCAAGCATCTGCGAGCGAGAGAGTATGTGAGAGCACTAATATTAGGGCTATAGGTCATGTATAGGCACTGTTTAGAGAGACATTGTGACATGACTTTGGCTCAAGCTTACAAGCTTGACACTAATTACCTTAATGCGAAAAAGAGTGCAATTGTGATCACATTCCTCCTTTAAGGATACAGGTTACTATATCCGACCGTCGGAACCACACCATCTGAGCACATTGAGTCCCCGGAGGACTTGCTCGGGCCCACTGGCCCACTATCGGCCCAAAGGGCCAAAATAACCAGTAAGCCTTCGAGCTTTACAGGTTATCAGCCGTATTGCCTTTTGGCGGTACGGTTATAGGATCAAAATCCTAAAAGGAACCTGTAATCACAATTACTACCTCCTTCCCCTCGCCTAATTAGCCATGGCTGCTTCCAGCGCTGAGGCTTCGATGGTATCTACTAATTCCTTGTTTGATGCGGCTTCTTCGCCAACAGATGATCACGATATGTTTTCTGACGAAAACTACGAAGTTGGTGTAATGAAGGATGAGACTAAATCTTCAGACATGAAAATGGACCTTTTACTAAAGCAGTCGCAGCAAAATGCTCTTGCGAGATCTGGCTCACGATCCAATACACCAAGGAACTCCACTATACCGAGCATTCCCCTCCAAGGGATTCGTCGTCCGTCATCCACTACACCGAGAGGACGATCGTCGGCCGGAATGCAGCCTACTACTAGTGTTGCGAGGTCGATAACGAAATACAGGTCAGTGTCGAGTTCAAAACGAAGTCTAGAAAACAGCCGGGAACCTAAAGAAAAACCACCAAAAGGTGCAGACAAAATGGCCTCCATCCAACGCGAAATGCAATCACTAATGAGACAGTTGGACGAAGTCACTAAAGAGAATGAAGCAAACAAACAAGGAAAATATGAGGCAGAAGAAGCATGGGAAACTGTCAAAACTATTGGAGAGCACGACTTGACACGAATGCAAGGTGTCGTAACACATGTTTCCGGAAAGGCGGCAGCAGCCTAAGCGGAAACGCGGGCTGTTCGCGCAGAAAAGGAACACGAAGTTTCACGATTGCAAAGTGTAGTAACTCATGTGGCAACTAAAGCAGCAGCAGCACAGGCGGAAACGCAGGCCGTTCGCGCGGAAAACCAGACGATCCTTGAAGAGGCAGAAAACGCCAAAAGGGTTACAAATCACTTGGCAGAAGCTTGTAACCAAGCAAACGCGAAGTTCGAAAGCTTTCGTCGGGAAGCTCTCGGACGCGATAACGAACAAAACAGACTGCGGGAACTTGCTGAAAGAAGTGCAAAACAAGCCGAAATAAGCCTACAAGAGATGACGAAGAAAAATGCCGCTATGAAGCAAGCGATGGAACAAATGTCAGAAGAGTACCACTCGACAGTGGCAAATGCCACGAATGAGTCGCACACTATTGACGAATACAAGCGATGGGCCACTATCTACTACCATCAGGCAGAGGATTGTACCAATAAGCTTACAGCGTTGGAGATTACATGCCAAAACCAACAAGAAACTATCGCAATGGCTGAGAAGGCATTTCAAGAAAAACATAACGAATACCAGCTTCTACTACGACAAGCCGAAGACAAGCATAAGCAACTCGTGCAACACCAAACCAAGTTGCGCGAGGAAGAACAAAAGGCGACACACCATGTCTCAGCAATACAAGATATTACACATCAAACAGCAATAGAACAACGCAAAATGCTGGAATGCGAAAAGTCACTGGAGTCAAAGAAAACGATCATTAAATTGCTCGAAGAAAAGATAAAGGAACAGAAGATGGAGCTGGAACGATCAAATACCCAACTTGCACTAAGCGCGCGTCAAACGACGTCGGACGACAATAACGATCTACTGCAGCAAATGCGGACGGAAGTACAAACGATACTTAAGGACGCACAGAAGCAGAAAGATAACTTTGAGTCGGATCTGGCAAATAAAGACGCACTAATTGAGCAAGCTAAGAGAGAGTTCAGTACGCTTCAAGATCAATGTCAACGAGCAGAACGAGAAAACGAAGAACTGACAGACAAGATCGATGAAATGAAAGAAATCCAAGACAAAATGCAGAGCACTGTCGACGAATTGCAAACTCCAACTAAGGAAAATACGGTTCACCCGTTCCTTCAAGAAATCAGAGATTCGAGAGGAAAGGTGTTTGACATGACGTCTACTACACCGAGAAAAGAAGCAAAACCACGAATCGATGAGGCTGCCACTACATGCACATACCACGTATCGTCGGAAGCTGACTCAGACACAGATAAGAATTCGGAACCGGAACAAGCCATTGTAACTGTAAAAACTACTAAAGGAAATGGGGACCCAGCAGTGGACTCACTACTACTACAAAAGGTCATAAAGAAAATTCAAGCACCGAAAGAGAAACTGACATCGACGAACATATTGCGTTGGCTTAAAGAACTGGGTGGCAACGCTGGGATTGCTTCGCCGTGGTCGGACTATAAGGAAGTAAGATGGCTTAAAGAAATCTTGACAGCCACTAACATTTGGGACGTGTTTGAACCAGGTGAAAAGAGATATGAGAAAATCGGTCAAGTAATATACGACACACTACGTGGACTACTGAACACGCGACAAAAACAAGAAGTTAACAAACTAAATGACGAGTGTTGCGACAAATACGGTAGACCAAGCGGTGGGCGCATGGTTGCCTGGATTATGGTCAAAAGCGTCAAGCTAGACAAAACTGGTGACTGGAAACATGGTTGGCTCACGATTCGCGAAATCCAGTGGGAAGGCAACACACATGAAGATGTCGTCGTGTTCTGCTATAAGTGGTGTCAATATTCCGACGTCCTGGGCAAACATATGCCAGCTGATATGAAGCTTGAATTACTCGAAGATCACTTCAAGGGTAAACCAATTCTTGCCGATAGTTGGCAGCACTATTGCAGGCAGAAGGACAATCACGCAGAGGGTCTTCCTGCGCCGGACTATAACATCGAATTTCTCGAAAGAACACTACACAGATCGGTCAAAATACTAGAAGAAAAGGAAGCCGAGGCAAAATGTTGGGCTGACCTACACCCCAATAAAAGGCCGAAGAAGGATTCACGACCCGAACCGAATGCTGCGGCAACAGAAAGACCGCCGCGCAAAGATGGCAATCCTAAAGGCGGCGCTGGGGGGGTGCACCACCGAAGAAAGTAGACCCACCACCAACTCCACATGCCAACGCTAGACCGACTAATATCAGATCGAAGGAAGAGCTCGCAGAGTTCTGCTATTGGTTTCAAAAGGATAAATGTAGACTTTCCAAGGCTGAATGCAAACGGAAACACGAAAAGGTGAGACCAAACGAAATAGAGTGGATTCCACGACCCAACTACGAGAGACGCGATAAATCTCGAGAGCGCTCTGAATCTAAGAAGCCTAAGGATAAGCCTGAAGAGACGGGAGAAATTCCTGATCCGAACAACCCAGGGCAAGTAATCGAATGGGCTCGTTGGAAAAACACTAAACAACCACCTGGAAAAGAAAGAGTACCAAGCTGCTGCTATCCATGGTTGAGACACGGTAAGTGCCAGTGGAAAGATAAGAATTGTCCTCGACCTCACATTGACAAGAAGGAAAAGGACAGGCGTCAAAAAATATTGGATGCGCAAAACTGGTGAGAACCTCCTCACCGGAAAGTCGTCAATCCGGACTGTCCACAATCCGAGACTGACGTTAATTGCTCCAACAACACTTCTAACACCACATCTTCCACTCACACTACAGGATATCTTAACCATCGTTTTTTGGCCGCTCAAGCGGAATACCAAGGGGAGACTTTCCTCATGCCTATTGAAGACTTCTCCCTGACCGACGAGGAATCGCGGGATACGGATACTAACGATACGTATACTATTGGAGGACCAAATTCCACGATTACTTGTTCCAACGGAGTGGAAACGCGTGAGTTAATCGTAACCAGGGGACCTATGCGACCATCAATTGAAGGTAGAAGGAAAACACGTGAAGTTAACCGAGATAACAACACGTCGAGTATTGCAATGTCATCCGACGTGCTGCGGAGCTAGTAGTTGAAATTGATTCGGCTCGAATTTGTACTGACAATTGTATCAAGGGGCCTAAGCTGCGCACACCGGCGTTACTACCGGGACCACAACTTACAACCAAGATGCACTCGTATGTCCAAGGACCTTACCTGTTGCGGGCGAAATCCTGTATCAGGCGCACTACACGGGACCCAAAGAAAGACCACGACCACCACGAGACACTACGGGAACCGCTTTTGTGGAACCCAAATGATGATGAATGTCACTATTATCCTATTGATACTTGGACGGTTATTGATGCAGAATTAGATGATGAAAGGCAATTTTTACAGGACCACCACAATGGAATACCATATACTAATGCTGAGGCTATTGCTGCATTCACTAATGGTAGAATCGATGATACATGCAGTCAATACTGGCGCTTTCAGGCAGACATGCACGAAAACGACAGGTTTAAACCAGTTCCTAATGTCACGACTACTCGAACTGAGAAGTCCACGAACTGCGATGACATGCAAGAAACCCTAGAGACTGTTGACAGTTGATTGGCATCCGACCCTAATCCGGTGTCAGACCCGCCTATAATAGGAGTCTTCATCGAGTACTGCTGTGAGGAAAACAGCGAACTTGGCAAAGAAATATATACACATAAGCCCAATGGGATAATACTCACTATTCGTCTAACCGAACGTACTGACATGACCACTAATAAGGGATTGGAGTATGCTAAGAGCATTGTCGAACGATACAAACATCTACCAATCTGGTTATGGAGTTCCATTCCATGTACCGGAGGCTCGTCGATACAAGCGCTCAACCGAAAGAAACCGAACCACAAACACAACATTCAAGCTCAGAATCGCATTTTCAAACGACTTCACTACAATCTTATGATACTCGCTGACCTCGTGCTCAACGAATCTGTCTTCGGCGGATTCACCTTTGAGTGGCCACGCGACAACTCATGGTGGAGACGACCTGAAATACGCAACATGATTAAGAAGTTTGATCTGAGATCGGTTACCTTCGATGGTTGTTCACTTGGCGTCGTGTCGGAAAACAATATACCAATGCTTAAACCTTGGCGCCTCTCTACTACCTCACGGTCACTAGCGCTAACATTCGCTAAATATCAATGCCCTAATAAGAACCCGCTCAACGATTCATCGACGCATGACTACGATTGTCACGAACATGATCGTATCCAAGGGGGGACTCGCGCGCGTGACAGTGCACGATACCCACCACTAATGGCAGACGAAGTGCTTAGAGTTTTTAGATGTCACTGTCTTCACTACCGCTGGAACGTTCTCGGGATCCCGGTCTCGGATAGATCTAGCACATCTATACCTATGGAGGCAGATACGGTTGAGCCTGCAGCCGCTTGCGCCGAATCCTTTTTACCATCTATATTCGATATGGACGACAAATGGATTATCGACTCAGGCAGTGGGAGAAATCTGGTAGACATGGAATTGTCGGAACACCATGAAGGACCCCAGACTTCTGCACCAACCGTAACACTACAAACCGGCGCTGGTCTTATCAAATGTAAACGAGGCCTTCGTGCTTCAATTACACTAGGTGAATTTATACGAAAAGTCACCATTCATACCTTGGAGAGCACACCATCGGTTCTGGCACTGGGACCTTGTGTCAAATCTGATGGATTTGCATTTGTATGGTTACCACGGCATAGATCCGGACTGATTACACCAGATGGGATGATTATACCACTCATTGAAGAATACAATATCACACACATTACAGCTGCCTGCCTGGCGAAGGCAATCCAAGACCAAGCATGGGCGACAATGCAAGTTGGAGTCTATGTTGAGGATGGGCAGCTGCGAATGAGTGATGGCGTGTTCCTCGGGAGGCGTGGCACGGTTGAAAAGGCATGTGCCGCCCGAGACGTGGACACTTCTGGCGAATTTAGTGAACCTTCTTATCCTCAGGGACAGGAAGGAGGCGCGTCTTCTTCTACCACTATTCCGGGAGATGCGGCTGATCGGTCTAACACTACTCCGTCTAACGATACGAAAGCGAAAACCACCAAACCAAAGACTACTACTACACGCACTAAGAGCCATGTACCAACACAAATTGAGGTTGATGACGAACGGGACACTACTCCAATCCCCCCACCCAGACCCCAAGATAACATGGGGTATGACACATGTGTTTTATCAACGGCACCCCGCTGCCTCACCAAACCATGAAAATCGTGAAACATGACACACCCATTTTATATAGACCCCTCCAAACATGACACACCCATTTTATATAGCCGCTTCGGCCACCCCTAAAACATGACACACCCATTTTATATAGCCATGTGTTTTGGGCGGATACTCCCCATTCTTTCCACCGGATTGGCTTCATCGAATTCAGTAGTTGCTGTGTTTAGGTTATAGTTGTTTATATCTCAGATGCTCAATGTGTCCATGACAAACCCATTTTATATGCTGACCCCGTGCATATATTTGAGATGTTCTGTGAGCCCCCCCCCCACTTCCTCGCCCGTTGCCGCCGCCGGCCGCCCGCCGCTCCTTGTCCGGGGCCCGCCGCCGCCGCGGCCGGCCGACAGGCTCGTTCGGCCGGCCACCAAAAACTCGCACCAGGCCTGCATATAAAATGGGTGTGTCATGGTTTTTGTTTCGTTGCTCGGCCTGCCGGCGAACCTCAAAACTATGACAAACCCATTTTATATGCTGGCCCCGTGCATATATTTAAGATTTTCTATGAGCCCCCCCCCATGTCCTCGCCCGTTGCCGCCGCCGGCCGCCCGCCGCTCCTTGTCCGGGGCCCGCCGCCGCGGCCGGCCGACAGGCTCGTTCGGCCGGCCACCAAAAACTTGCACCAGGCCTGCATATAAAATGGGTGTGTCATAGTCTGTGTTTCGTTGCTCGGCCGGCCGGCGAACCTCAAAACTATGACAAACCCATTTTATATGCTGACCCCGTGCATATATTTGAGATGTTCTGTGAGTCCCCCCCACTTCCTCGCCCGTTGCCGCCGCCGGCCGCCCGCCGCTCCTTGTCATTCCTTGTGCGGGACCCGCCGCCTCGCCGGCCGGCAGGCTCGTTCGGCCGGCCAGCAAAAACTCGCACCAGGCCTGCATATAAAATGGGTGTGTCATACTTTGACATTCGTTGCTATGCGGGCCGGCGAGCGATTGCATATTTCGGTATGTGGCTGCGATTCACAATACCTATCAACACATATGATCAAATTTGAGGGTTCGCCGGACTGGCTATATAAAATGGGTGGGTCATGTTTTATGGCTGGCCAGGGGGTCTATATAAAATGGGTGTGTCATGTTTTGAGGTTGGCCGGAACCGTGGGTGTGTCATGTTTCAGAGTTAGCCGAAGGGGTCTATATAAAATGGGTGTGTCATGTTTCAGAGTTAGCCGAAGTGAACCAACCAGCATACTCAAACTATGACACCACTATTTTATGAAGCCGATTTTCAGATAAAATGGCCATGTGATCAATGGGGCTCAGGGTGTGGTGATCTACTCCACCTCCTACATCGGATGAACTACCTGAAGGCTTCCCTTCGGATGTTGATACAGACCCTGAGGAATGGGAGACCTGTCCGCCACCACCAACAAGACGATGCCTACGCGATGAGGCAAATTCCACAGCACACTATCTTCTACATCGTCCAGGTCTCCCACAGCATTGTGAAGAATGCTTACGAGCCAAAACTAAACGAAAGAAGAGATTTTGCAAGCCATGGGTTGATAGAACTGACAAATACGGCAACATAGTTACATGCGATCATATCTACATGCGAGACTATAACGGCAATAATGGCGTGGGGGGTGACACCAACATTCTGTCTTTTCAGGATCGAGGTACAAAATTCCGCGCTGCAGTTGCAGTTAATGGTTTAACTGAAGAAGATACTACTGATGCTCTACGCTTCATAAAGGGTAGCGACGAATGGAACATTCTTTACGCTGACGACTATGGGGGGTACAAGGCGGCTTCTTACAAAGTTGGCGCCGCGTTCCAACCATGTCAACCAGGAGTACACCATTCCAACGGACTAATTGAGAATGCTAACCTACAATTGGAGTACGACATCAAGGTTTGCCTACAACTTGCCGGTCTACCTGCCTGCTTCTGGCCATACGCAGCTGTGTACTGTGCTTTGCTACATAATATCACGTTTGGCGATGTACCACACGAATCACCATGGTATCGGAAATTTGGAGAAGAATTTACTGGGAAATTGATGCCACTGGGCTGTGGGGTCTGGTTCTTACCTGCACCTACTAAATACGCTCCGGATAAAGCAGCACCAAACATGTCTTTCGGTATCTTCCTTGGGTATCGAATGGCGCCGGGCGGTCGCTGGGGGGGGGGCAATATGTTTGTTGTGACTTGTCTGACTTCGTCAACAAGCCGCTCCAGGTCGATGCACCGGGCTCCGCTCACCGCATTTGGCCTCACTATACAGAGCAGGTGTTCATGACTAAGGACATGGTTTTCCCGCTCAAACCTAAATACGAAAGGATTCTACGAACGCTGGGGGGTCAAGAGGCATCTGAACCCTTGGTAGATGAACACCAAGTCATCCACACAGATGAATTTGGCAAACTCACTATTACTAACAAATATCAGCAAGACGAATATGAAAAAGACGTCGATGCCGCTGAAATGACGCCGGAATGCAGAAAGGCCAAACAAGTGGCCGAACGCGTTCAATTTCTCAACCTTGTTGATCACGATCCTGATACACTACACGAAGCTACTGATGTACCACTATCAAGCTCTGACGACGAAACTGCACCACATGTGCACGACGACGGAGACGTGGTTACATACGAGAGAATTACTACTCGCGGCCAGGACCGTATTCCGTTTTACACGCGTGAAGAATGGGAAAATATTCCACTAGAGACACGCACCACTATGTTTGATGACTACAAACGGAGACGTAGACGACTCAAAATTAGAGGCATCAAAAAGGCTTGGCTGAAAATGGACGATCATCAAAAAGAAGCGGTCAACGCGTACTTCGAACGTCTTGCACAAGTCAAGAAAGATATGATGGAAAAAGATGCAGCTGATGCTAGGGCTAAAGCGCTAATCAATCAAAACGTTGCGGCAACACAAATAGATCCTGAACACGATCCTGAAAAAGTCGACGAAAACGTCGCCGGATTCTTGGAAAGCATCGAAAGTGCTGCTTCACACACTACCACTATTGAACCATGCGCTGTCGCCTCTGAGTCTGAGACGGACACACCACGAACCAGAGACAAACGTAAACGACATAAGACCAAACACCAACAAATAAGCAAACCAACAAACAACCAAACAAGGAAACATGAACACACAACAACAAACCACAACCGCCCCGAACCAAATCAACATACATCAACCCCAGCCAAACAAGCACACGGAAAGGGCGACCAAACAAACAAACGAACAAACAAGCAACCAACCGAACAAACAAATAACCAACCAAACAAACAACCACACAAGCAAACAAACGATCAAACAAACAAACGAAACAAACAAACAACCAAACAAACAACCAAACGAACACTTAAACCCACAAACAAACGAACAACCGAACAAGCAAACAACCGACCGAACGAACACACACTTAAACACCAAAAACGAAACACACAACCAAACACACAAACACCCAACCAACCAAACAACCAATCAACCAAACGAATAAACTTACTAACCAACGAAGAACCAAACAACCAGACAAAAACAAGCGTATAAGCAACTAAACGAACCAACCAACAAACAAAAACACAAACGAACAAACAAACAACCAAACAACCAACCAAACCGAACACCAAACAAACAGGCAAACAAACAAACAAACAAACAAACAAGCAAACAAACAAACAATCGAACAAACAAACAAACAAATAAACAAACAAACAAACGAACGAACAAACAAACAAACAAGCAAACCAACAAACAAGCAAACAAGCAAACAAACAATCAAACAAACACACAAACAAACAAGCAAGCAAGCACACAAACAAACAAACAATCAAGCGAACAAGCAAACAAACAAACAAA
>Ga0099797_101135_pt1:10000-14874 | contig 14874 bp, 17 predicted proteins | sample Uncmet_Sort48C_1_FD_89871 | JGI IMG/M metagenome (GOLD analysis project Ga0099797, IMG submission 89871) | Marine eukaryotic communities from CALCOFI LINE 67, Pacific Ocean - C012_Sort48C_1 | ecosystem: Environmental > Aquatic > Marine > Oceanic | place: Pacific Ocean: Monterey Bay... | reverse complement strand
CGTTTACTAGGTGCGTATTCTATTCGCTCTGCGCTTATTTTGCACTTGCAAGAGGAAAAGATGTTTTGTTTTGTGGTGGGAGGGTAGGTAAGAGGGTGATATTAAATTTGTTGCAGCAGCAGCAGGTACTGTAGAATTTTTTTCGATGGTTGAAAAATGTACAGCAAAAACATTATCGTGGCATATCGAAATTACTTCGTATTTCCAATTTCTCTTTTAATCATCTTTTTAACCTCATAATTCAATTCTGAAGCCAGAAAAAGATGGGAGGTGAAATAAGCCGTGAAGAGTTAATCTCAAAGGTCTCAAAGATCTTTGCAAAGGGAAACACCAGATACACTCAAGGAGATCTTCAAGGTGCCAAGTATCAGTATATGAAAGCGCTGTCCGAGCTGGCTGGGAAGGCAGAACTCGGCGCACACAAGCAATACAAGGCACTATCTTTATCTAATTTGGGTTGTCTCGAGTTTTTGGAGGGAAGGTTATATTTCTCTTGTTTGTTTGAAAATAAAAATTTAAATGCTATAGTTTTCATGTAGTACACATTGAATATTGACACGCACACACACATATATATCATGCTAATAGATTCACAGAGGCCCAAAAGTTATTTCATGAAGCTGTTGTTGTCCATAAGAGCGCAGTTATTTCGGAAGATTTGAAATCTCCCGCTAGCCGACCAGCTGAAGCGTCAGCATCGACATCGGCATCGGCATCGGCATCGCAAGATTTCTCACCTCTATCAGAAAATGGCACTGTGCAATCAATGATCGTTCAGTTGAAAAAAGATTACACGATTCACCATGATGAGAATTGTAGCAAAATCACACACAAACTTCAGGATCATGCTAAGATCGACAAAATCGCTGCGGACGCTTGCAATAATCTCGCTACGGTCTATGAAATCCAAGGCGACTTAGAACAAGCAAAGAAGTTCTATGATGAATCGTTACAGCTTCGAAAACTTGTGCATGGTTTCAAATATTTTCCTATTTTTGAATACTTTATATACATCTCATTTATTTATATCCTTTCAAATCCATTATGTATTATTATATCAAACACAATCCATTCAAATTCCACCATCAAAATCAAGGTGCTCGATCGTACAAAGTTGCCGAGTCATATCAAAACCTTGCCACTGTATTGGATTACCAAGGCACTCAAACCCTTAACTCTTAATCCTAACCTATAACTTCTAATCCTAACCTCTAATCTCTAACCCTAATCTAGGGCATCTCTCTGAAGCAGAGGTCATGTATCACGAGGCCCTGTCCATTTTTATGGAGCTTCTTGGAGAAAACACACTCCAAGTTGCGCTCACTCTCAACAATCTTGGCATCCTATACAACAGTATGGGTCAGCTAGACAAGGTTTGTAATAAATTTCTTCTTTTCCTCGTCATTCTCGGGCCGTTTTTTTCTAATCTATAAATATACACTTTTAAGTCTGAAGAGTTTTTGAGACGATCCTTGCACATTCGAGAGCATTGCGCACATAAGGCTCACAACGGAATCGGAATCGAATCTGGTATAAATCAGATATAGAACTTATTATTCTCACTGACATACAATATCTAACAGGCTCTTGCTCTTGCTTCACAGGTGAAGGCGAAGCCAAGGAAAGCGATATCGAATCTGTGCCTGATGAGAACATTACTGCCGATAGCTCCATTCTGAGCACTAAGCAGAATTTGGACTACATAATCAATAAAAGACAAAGTCTAAAGGCTCCCCATACCTTTATTAGTCGTGGTTGATTTATGATTGATCAGATTTTTTTCGAGATGAGATATCAAGATCTTAATCTTATTCTTAAATCATAACATTAACGTGAGTCTTTTTTATCTATTAGTATTAGCTGCTAGTAATAATATATAATATTTGTAGCTATGTTTATAACTAAAGTAATGTTATTATTATTGCAAATATGTATCAAATATCTGAGAATAAACTTAGATTTGGACAATGTCTTGGTTCATGATTTGAAGTTCGAATTGTTGGATTAGGTCCTCCGGGGAGGAGAAGGAAGAAGAGGAGGTAAGGTCGCACCTTCGATTTTTTAACTTGGCCTTTGACTAATTGTAATTTAAGTCTAATTTGTTCAAGGAGAGTTTTTTATCTATTGACTTTTGACTAATCTATTTTTCTGGCATTGTGTTGGGTGTTTTTGTTTTTGCTTTTTGCTTATATAAATTGTGAGTGAGGAGTGAGGAGTGAGGTCACCAGAGACCGAACTACAGTCTACAGTCTACAGTCAACAGCTTCTGAAATATACTTAACAATAAATTCGCTAGCTATGCTGTACAATGTACAATGCTTTTCTCTAATCTCTTATCTGTATATGTATAATTTTTTGCTTAAATAAATTATTTACTTCGAAGTACTTTTCAAAATACTTCAGACGTAGAAGTAGTATGCAATACCTCGATCCCAATTCTTAACATTTATGGTTCTGATAATTTTCAGAATTACCAATGTCCATGTTCTGGCCGAATTACAACGATTGATCCATATGGTTACCACTTCTCCAACTGCAAAATAGCAGGAGGCGCTATTTGCTTACATGACAATGTCGTCAATACCTTAGTCATGTTATTTAGGTCACTTGGTCTTTCAGTAGCACTAGAACCTTTGCACGTGTTCTCTCACATTGAGGCGGACGATCAACGCAGACCTGACATGTTAATTCGTAATCCTCCTGGAGGTGGGCCACAGGAAGTTGTTGAAGTAGCCGTATCTGGTTTCAATAACCGTAGCCGAACCGATAATAATAAACCTGAACAAGTTCCTATTGCAACCGAGAAATATAAAATAAGAAAATATGGAAAAGTATGTGATGAAAATCATCTTCACTTATGCCCAGCCGCCTTTTCTACAACTGGTGAATTGGGGCCGAGTATCAAAAAGCTCCTCCTCAAACATATCAGACTAAAATTACAATTAGTCGATGGCGAGGTTAAAAGATCAAAGGTTCAAAAAATTATGAAACACTGTGTACGACATATTTCCGCAGCAATCAATAGATCGGCAAGTTGAAATATCTTTTTCAAAGTTACTAAAATGGTCAATTATGCATGTCACACCCAACAAAACTTCTCCTCTTCCACATTCTGCGATTCCACGTCCTCCTCCGCCTCTTTCTCCCCAGATGAATTAGTCCAACAACTCGAACTTCAAATTATGAATCAAGACGTTATCCAAATCTAAGTATGTTTCTTAGGTTTGGAAAATGTTTTACATATATACCTAGCTAAAAAATTAAATATAGAAGTAGAAGTAGCACAATTAAATTAGCAACTTCTTCGTCAACAACGCAAACACGTTGTGACAACACCAGGCACTGCTGTGGTAAAATTTGCAAAAAAAAAAACGAATACCTTCTTATAGCTAGTTCAACTGAATAAGATTGCTTTGTCTCCCAAATGCATTTCATATCGATGACCCGTCGCTCTCCGCCTGTCTCTCCCCCCCCACCTCTAAATACCAATTTTCCCCGAGCTTTCCCACATCCCAGCACCATCCCCTCCATCGTCCATTTCGTCGCCATCATCATATATCGATCCTTTCTTTGCTGCTGGCTTACTGACAACTGCAGGGAGAGAGGGGAAAAGTAGAGGAGAAAGGAGTTGAACGTTAGAACCAAATTTGAAATGAAATCAAAAGCAAAAGAAGAAGAATAGAGAGCGAAACGACATGAAATAGTAAAACAAATCAAATAAGAGTTAAAAAATCAGGAGTATACAGTACCTGGTTTATAGTTAGCTGGCTTCTTCGAAGAGAAGAAAGTATGTGAAGAGAGAGGGAAAAGGGGAGAGGGGAGAAAAGGAGAAGGAAGAAGGAAAGGAGGAGGGGGAGAATGTGAGAATATGGGGTGGGAGGGGGGGGGGGGGGGGAGATGTTTAGTACATTATCTATGCTTGCGAGTATATGCACAGCGATTGCAGAAACAAGAGAGAGAGGCAGCTATAAGTTGAAGGTGAGAATAGGCGAAATCATGTACAAGAAGCAAAAGTAAGTTGGTCAACAGGTTCGTCCTTCCAAACCTTTCCCCTCTCGTTTGCACACTCTTTCATGCAGCTGCACTGCTCTGTCCCAGTCTAGTACACCGTTCTGCACACACCACTTTTGAGCCATCTGAATGTGTGTGTTTGTGAATGGATTGATTAATTGCATATTGAGGTGTACAAATATATATATGTGTGTATGTGTTTGTGTATGTATGTATGTGTGTGCATGTGTGCATGCGTGTGTGAGAGTGTGTGTATGTGTGTGTATGTGTGTATGTGCGTGTGTATGCGTATATATATATATATATATATGTGTGTGTGTGTGTGTGTGTGTGTGAGAGAGAGAGAGAGAGAGAGAGAGAGAGAGAGAGAGAGTGAGAGTGAGAGAGAGAGAGAGAGAGAGAGAGAGATAAAGATTGCGAGTATCAGTGTGTATGTGTGCAACAAAATCATTATCTTCGCCACGCACCTCGCTATCCGGTCTCTGCTCTAATAATGTCTCATAAAACACTCTGTCGCCATTTCCTGGCGAAGGGGTGTAAAATTTTTGGCCTGGAAGCCAATTGACCGTGTCGTGGTTTTCTTCGTTGTCGGCTTCTTTGCTCTCAGCGATTTCCCTGGAGGAGGACATCTTTGTTCTCCCTCTCTCACTCTGTCCGCTGTGGGGCTCTCCTTTCTTCGCCTTCTATTTTATGAAGGAAGTTCTTCTTGTTGTCAACTATGATGGATCTCTCACCAATTAATAAACCTCTCCGCCAGGTTTTTTGAATTCCTTCAACTTCTTCGCATATTTTTCAGCGATATATAAAATATAGCCAGTAAATGAGAATAATTCAGTAAAAAATCCTGGTGAGTATATCTCGTA
>Ga0099797_101135_pt1:0-7500 | contig 14874 bp, 17 predicted proteins | sample Uncmet_Sort48C_1_FD_89871 | JGI IMG/M metagenome (GOLD analysis project Ga0099797, IMG submission 89871) | Marine eukaryotic communities from CALCOFI LINE 67, Pacific Ocean - C012_Sort48C_1 | ecosystem: Environmental > Aquatic > Marine > Oceanic | place: Pacific Ocean: Monterey Bay... | reverse complement strand
CAGTCAATTGTATTGTGATCCAAGACTGGATTGGATCCTCAACTACCAATTCCTCCCCATCCATTATTTCTATTCCTAGTCGCTCTAGCCCTAGCATACAAATTGTTGTACGATCAGTCGCAAGAGATCAGGCAGTGATGACACCATCATTAGCAATAGCATCAACATCAGCTCCTCGATCCAATAGCACGGATATACAAGATGGATGTCCAGAATTTGTTGCCATCATGAAAGCAGTCAGACCGTCATTATTCTTCGCATCGATATCAGCGCCTCGGTCCAGTAGCATGGATATACAAGATGGTTGTCCTTTCAGTGATGCAAACATAAGAGCAGTTAAACCACCACTATCCTTCGCATCGATATCTGCTCCTCGATCCAATAGCATGGATATACAAGATGGATGTCCTTGATGTGATGCAAACATGAGAGCAGGAGCACCAGCATTATTTTTCGTATTTACATCAGCTCCTCGATCCAGTAGCATGGATATACAAGATGGATGTCCTTCCTGTGAAGCTATTATGAGAGCAGTAAAACCATCATTATCCTTCGCATCTATATCAGCTCCTCGATCCAGTAGCATGGATATACAAGATGGTTGTCCTTGTTGTGATGCAAACATAAGAGCTGTATAACCATTATTATCAATCTTCGCGTCAACATCAGCTCCTCGATCCAGTAGCACGGATATACAAGATGGATGTCCAGAATTTGATGCCACCATAAGAGCAGTCAAACCGCCATTATTCTTCGCATCAATATCAGCTCCTCGATCCAGTAGCATGGATATACAAGATGGATGTCCAGAACTTGTTGCCATCATGAAAGCAGTACCACCAGAGCTATTCCTCGCGTCGACACTAGCTCCTCGATCTAGTAGCATAGATATACAAGTCTGATGTCCGTATAGTGCAGCTATCATGAGAGCAGTAACACCATCAACATTCTTCGCATCGATATCAGCGCCTCGGTCCAGTAACATGGATATACAAGATGGTTGTCCTTGATGTGATGCAAATATGAGAGCAGTTAAACCACCACTATCCTTCGCATCGATATCTGCTCCTCGATCCAATAGCATGGATATACAAGATGGATGTCCTTGTTGTGATGCAAACATGAGAGCAGAACCACCAGCATTATTTTTCGCATTTACATCAGCTCCTCGATCCAGTAGCATGGATATACAAGATGGATGTCCTTCCTGTGAAGCTATTATGAGAGCAGTTTTACAATCGTTATCCTTCGCATCTACCTCAGCTCCTCGATCCAGTAGCACGGATATACAAGATGGATGTCCAGAATGTAATGCCACCATAAGAACAGTACTACCAGCATTATTCTTCGCATCAATATCAGCTCCTCGATCCAGTAGCATGGATATACAAGATTGATGTCCAGAATATGATGCCACCATAAGAGCAGTAAAACCAGCATCATTCTTCGCATCAATATCAGCTCCTCGATCCAGTAGCATGGATATACAAGAATGATATCCTTGTTGTGATGCCCACATAAGAGCAGTAAAACCAACATTATTCTTCGCATCGATATCTGCTCCTTGATCCAGTAACATTGACATGAATGATTCTCCAACCAACTCAGTTGAAGCTCTCAGTAAACTGCAACCATCATGCTCATCATGTTCCCAATTCACCAACTCTTTATCATTTTCATCCAGTACCTTCTTGAATCCATCGATATCACCACTTCTCATGCAGTCAAGTGCCATATCCCATGCTTCATTCAACCGAGCTGTCTTCTTCATATCTTCATATTTCGCCGCAATCTCCTTGCATTGTGCCTTGTGATCTTTCCGGTGCTCCTTCTGGTGCTCCACACAGCAGTACCGAGCACTGTAACAACCGCTGCATTTCTGCAGCTTTGATTTCTCCGGGTTTTTCGATTTCTTTGTACCGCACAAAGCACACTTTCTTTCAAACTTTGTCGTGACATTATTGCTGCTTGATTCCATGATCTATATTTAAACGTTGAATGATTACCTTCTACACACGCACTCGGAAAGAGACCTTTTGTGTTTCCCTGCTCATTGTCCTTCTTTCACTCTCTCCTCCGACGATCGGTCGATCGGTCGATCGGTCTACTGCTCTGGATAAAAGTGGTGTGATGAGATTTATGATGCTGAAGAAAAGGAAGAAAAGCGGATATTACATGTTTGATGAGACAACAGAAGCAGAGAAGTTAGGAGCGCCAATGAAACCCCTTCTTCTTGCCACCTTTTTTTTATAAATCTCTCTCTGCTGCTGTTGATTTATTGAACAACATCATCATAAAATCCCAGGAGCCTTGTCAGTTGCCTTTCTCGTTTTATTTTTAAGACGTAGGCCGCCCTTGACAAAGAGTAGACTGCTGGTGGCGCAGGGTTAGAGTTTTTGTTATGAAAATATTTATTGCCCTTGCATTTATATTTTCTTTTTGTACATGCAAGAAAGAAAAAAGTAGCAACAGTTTAGCTATATCCTGTTTGGATGAAGATGGGAATGCTGTCGAGTCGTGGACTGCCATCAAGGCGAGTAACTCTTAGCCCTAACAACTAATCCTAACTCAAAATCTAACCCTAAAAAACACTAACTTCTAACCCTAACAAACACTAATCCTATAACTCTAGCTACACTAACCCCAACTCTAATTCTAATCCTAACCCTACACCCACTTAACCACAGGCGAGCAACTCTTATAAGTACTATGTGTATAATGCTGATACCTCTTCGTGGGATGTCTCCAAATATTTGTTGAACCAGACAAGTGAAGGTTGTATCATGAAAACCGCAGGGTTGCTATATGGGTCCAGCTCCGTACAAGATTCATATGATGTTTATGCGGGTATCTACAACGACGAACCAGCGAATGGAGATAGTGTCTCGAGTACCTATGCCCACGCCAAGGGCATTCTTGCGGCGTCCGAGAGCAATGGTGCCTTCTGGATGGTCCACAGGTACATTAATTCATTACCTACCATCTACTGGCCTTACCAATACTACTTGTTGGACATTATACATTGTACACATTGTAGCTCAAACATGCATGACCGAATAATTAATCTCTTAACGCTCATTAACAATCCACTTCTGACCCTCGTTCATTTTAATGAACACGCTACCTACCCTGACACTACCCAACAGTATGCCGCTATGGCCAGACGAGATGCTTGATGATTCTAACCCAGGTAAATAAACCCAACCCATCTCTCTGGCGATTCGTATCAATTGCATCGCTCCACTCCGACACACATCTCCCGCCGAATCTTCCTAACATGTTTTATTCAAAACTACAATATATTTCCAACAGGCGTGTTTCCGTCCATGACGTACGCGCAGAGTCTGACCTGCGTGACTGTGGCAGCCAAAACGGCCGATTCTATCGCCGCCAACCTCATGATAGACAGACCCTACATCTATAGCTCAGTGATCAGCGAAGACTCATCTCTAGGTTTCAATCTCGTCACTTTTCCTTTTTTTTTAAATATTCTTTTGCTTGTTCTTTTCTTTTTCGTCGTGCTTTTTCTCTTCTTCTTCTTCTTCTTCTTCTTCTTCTTCTTCTTCCAACTCCAACCCTAACCCTAACTATTCCTCCTTTTCCTCTCTTTTACCAGAGAGCGCTATGCCGAATATGTTTGCCTGGCTGAATGGAAACCATACCACTGATCCGACTAGCAATTACTTCGAATTCAAAGGTGTCGACGACGACGTAACCTACACGCAGTTCGCCAAGAGTAAGGACTGGGGCAAGGATCTATGGGACGATCTCGTAGCACCCACCCTCGCCTCTCCTCTCAATGTCGAGACCTGGCGATCCGGCTCTGGAGGTAAGACATCCTCTCTTTCTTTCTTTCTCTCTCTCTCTCTCTCTCTCTCTCTCTCTCTCTCTCTCTCTCTCTCTCACACACACACACACACACACACACACTCCTTCCCTTATTTCGTATTCTAGTACTCGCTGAATTTCACAACTTCTTGAACCATATATATTTCTAAAATAATAAAAATTTTAAATTATGTGGCTCAAATATTATAAAATTTCCAGGCAGGATGTCATCGATCTGTGGCCCACAGGACGTGCCCAAGGGAGACACGTACGAGTTGTACGATGTCTTTGAGATCGCATCTATTGAGATGCCGGATGGGGATAACTGGATCGGGACTCAGGTTAGTTCTTGGCTTAGTTCTTTACTGTCCCGACCAAATACTTAACAGAGCTCTCTCCTCTCTTTCTGTAAAGAGATATCTTAACGCATTAAAAAAAAGTCAGAAGTCGATTGTAATAAAAAATGCCTCAAAATTAATTTTTATCGACGATACGTAATTCGTATATAATTTTGTTCTGATGGGTTTTTACAGGACCACTCTAAGTGGGCTTCCACAGCAAAATTACCCAATCAGATCCAAGTGAGCTGTGTGGGGGACATTAACCGCATGTGTAGCCAAGAGACGCGAGGCGGTGGCGCTTTGTGTTCGGATGATGCGGCCAGGTGGGCCGCCTTTGATTCGATCATCACTGCAGAGGAGGTAACCCCCTAACTCTATACCTAATAACCCTGACTCTGACCCTTATCCTAAATCTAACAGGCTTGTGACTTGTACAACCCCTGTGCGCCTTATCAAAACAGCACCCAGTGCTACTGGTGCTCGCCCTCAGATGATTAGATTGGTGAGATCAAAATCGTGAATTAACTTCATCATATGTTTGGTTTTGTATTTTTATACACTTGGTTGTTTGTTACATATTCGCTCATTTCTTCTTTTATTTTCGCCATTCAATGTTTCTAAACTTTTATTTCATTGAAATTGTTTTCCCAAGATATTTTTAGACGAGGACTAAGATGGCGAATCGCTCTAGCTAGCTGAGCCTTGGTTTTCAACATATCAGGATTCCGTGCTGAATGACTTTCAACCGCCTGAATTTTGTCACCACTTCTTAAGCTTCGATTTACGCTGTACAGACATAGGCTAGACTAGATGTAGATCCCCAATGACAGGTCATTTTCTTTTCTTTCTATTTTTTATTTTATTTTGTTATGTATTTCGTGTCTTTTAATTTTTTATATATTTCGTATCTTATTTCGTATCTTTTAATTCTATTTCTTCCCCCCCATTTTTTTATACCCCCCTTTTTCATAGTAGAAGAAACTCTAGGGGTTTCTTAGATTTTTAGGTTTTAGTTTTCTTTTGCATTTAGATTTTGGATTTAGGGTTCAGGGTGATTTCAGGCCGGCCTATAGCCTATAGCTAATCGACGAGAACCATTGAACACTAAACATCTAAACATTGAACATTGAACATTGAAACACGAATATTTAGGATTTAGGATCAAGGATTTCGTTAGATTTAGATGTTAGATTCACTATCTAGAACTAGAAGTACATACTAGTACTCTAGTACTAGTAATAGTGAGATAGTGAGCCATCTAGCTAATTTTATGACTAAAATCTTTACAAGTTACAAGTTGTTACATTTATCATTTATGACTAAAATAATGTTGTTATTATTATTATTATTTTTGTTATTATTTATTATTATTGAAAACATGCATCAAGTATCAAGGTGATAACCTAGTAAAGTGACAAAAATTTTCTAATTTCAAAAATTTGTCAAAATTCTAAAATTGTCAAAAGCTAGCTAAGCACAAGAAATGTCCGTTTAGACAAATTTCCAAAAAAATTCCAAAAAACTTAGCATATCGAAAATGTAAAAACTTGGCACACTACTTGGCTAAGCTCAACGGACTTAAAGCTGGGGGCTGAGGCTTAACACGAATGGCATACTCCAGCGATCATAGTTGCCGAAAAATTAATTGCAATAGTACTGTGACGTTTTAAAAAGCAATAATAATAATTAAATAGTCACGAGCTTACAATAATAACGAGCTGACAATAATAATAATTCAATTAATTTAATACTATTGCAATACATTGCGTAGTACGACTACGCAACTTTCATAACGGCTTTTTTGTCCGTTTCACCTTGAAGATGACTTTTTTTTCAAATCTTTTTCTAATGAAAGTGAATTCTACGCGTGTTCTACGTGTAGTCAACCTAAATTAAACTTCTGGATCTCATTTTGAAATTTTCCCGCGAACTCCCTATTCACAAAGAACCTAAAACGAAATTCAAAATAAAATAAAATATATAATAAGAACCTCAGAATCAGAATGTATTGCAATAGTATTCTGAACTTTAAGCTTTAAGCAAATAATAATTATTGCAATACTTTTATAAAATGACAATAATAATAATTAATTCAATACTATTGTAAGTGCAATTAATTTTTCGGCAACTATGCACTATGCCGGCGATGCTCTACGCCCTTACCGGTGAGTACATTTTTGGCGAAGCTGGGACTGGGACCATGTGCGGAAAGTTACGTTGAGAAATGTCCGTTTTAGGTATTTCACGTTTCAACATTTGGTCACTGCTTGGTTGTTGGTTGGTTCTTCTGTTCTTCTTCTAGATGGAACATTTCGTGTTTCGTGTACGAGGTACGAGTTTTATGCAGAATAAGTCCCATCGTCCCATCTAGCAGAATTTCAATACATAACATTTGTCACATTCGACAGATTTTTCGTCGAATATTCTTGTAAAAAAATTGACGCTTGACACTAGCTAATGTAAATTCGTCTTCTCTAGGGAGAGAACAAATCTGCAAAATTGACAAAATCGGCAATAAAGAATAAAAAGCAAGCATTGTAGCAATGCAACTCCATCAAACACGGAATGACGAGTGTCCAATCCATACCTCATTTCATCTTGTCCAGAGGTCTATTGAAGCCTCCTTTTCTGTTCATATACTGCCTGTACTTCCTGCCTTTGTGTTTGGCGGCTGCACCGACGGCTGCACCCTCTGTGTTGGACTTCACCTGAACAAGAAATGAGGCAGAACAGTGAGCCGGGATGGAGAGGAATAGAGTTAATGAGTTTTTTGGCGGCTTGGTAATGGTATAAAAAGGAGGAGGGTGAATATATTTAGTACTATTGGTTTTTGGCAAGAGATTAAATTCGGTCGTTCAGAGAATAGTCTGGGTCTGTCTATCTCTCTCTCTCTCTCTCTCTCTCTCTCTCTCTCTCTCTCTCCCCTTCACTCGCTCACCTGTTTACCCTTGGTGGAGTCGAAGCCCCCAAAACCCAGCATTTTCATCATCTCCTCTTCAGGGCTCAGCTCTTCATGTTCACCTGTAGGCAATAACAATAATTGTGTGTGTGAAGTGTGTGTGTGTGTGTGTGTGCGTGTGTGTGCGTGAGTGTGTGTGTGTGAGAGAGAGAGAGAGAGAGAGAGAGAGAGAGAGAGAGAGAGAGAAATTGTATGACGAGAAGAGAGCAAGTGCGAGGAGAAAAAAAAAAAAAAAAGAGAGAGAGAGAGAGAGAGAGAGAGAGAGAGAGAGAGAGAGGAAAAGTGTGTACATACGGTAATATTCAACAAAATATAAAAGAAGAACAAGACAAAATCCCTTCACGCGCTCACTCACCTCTCTTCAGGAGTAAG
>Ga0099797_101134_pt1 | contig 14875 bp, 10 predicted proteins | sample Uncmet_Sort48C_1_FD_89871 | JGI IMG/M metagenome (GOLD analysis project Ga0099797, IMG submission 89871) | Marine eukaryotic communities from CALCOFI LINE 67, Pacific Ocean - C012_Sort48C_1 | ecosystem: Environmental > Aquatic > Marine > Oceanic | place: Pacific Ocean: Monterey Bay | collected... | reverse complement strand
CGCATCCACAAGGATTCCTTCGTTAAACCCAAAAAGAGGGTTCGACGGAATCTGTGAAAAGTGATAATTCTCCATCATCTTTTTCGGTTTCAGATCATAAGTTGAATCATAGGTTAATGACGGGAGAAATTGCTCGATACCCCCAGGAAGAACAAAAGGATTTTTTCTACTTTTATTTCTATTTCTCCTACCATATTCAGCTGGTTCTAGAACAGAAAATAGGAGACGACCTAACTTGACATCAGGGTTTTTGTACGTGACCGCGTTTGCCACGGTGTTAGCCGTCTCTGAATCTGCATGACAAGGCAAGTCTCTGTGTTATCTTTTCAAAATTTTAATTTTGCTTTGATTTTTTTTTTCACCAAAAAAAATTTTCTGTCTGCTGCTGCACATTCACTTTGTCGTGGCTACGTAGCGAAGCAGACAGTGACAAACATGACCACAGTCGAGACAACTTCACTTCTTGAAATTGTGTCAATCTGAGGTCGTTTTCAATAACGAGCTTAATGTGTTTTTTTTGAAAAAAATGTAATACAGAGCATGTTGCTCTGTGTTATCGGTGTTTGACATGAAAACAGTTAATAATCGCTGTACACGAGCAAATACAGACTCGTGCTTTTATTTTACAACGTGCTTTACAGACATATTTTCGACCTTCAATACAGGCCGTAACACAAACCGTAGCACAAATAAAAACAGAGAACAAAAACCAATTGCTCTTTTCTCTCACTAGAACATCGTTTCTAACACTATCGCTCTCCCCTATCTTCGTAATATAGCTACATTAAAGCAAATGAAAAAACGAGTACTGGCGCATCAGTATGGGTATTAAATAAAGAAGTGGACAGACACATGGTGGAGAGCAGCCATAATACAATTTTATTTCTCAAAAAATCGAAAAAATAACACAGAAAAAAATTTGTCGTGCTTTTTCTACCGTGAGTTATACTTAGAGGGTTTACGGCCATTGGGGCTCTTTGGGGCGGTCTATGGGGCGGGCCCTGGCCTTGGACTGGGCCGCCGGCGTCTACGGTTGATAAAGGGTCACCAGCTCGGTGGATTAGCGCTGCTTCGGGATTTGCTTCTGGGTTTAGCCTGGCTGCGACGAGACTCAGTTTTTGGAGGAAACTTTCACTATTGTTGCTAGTACTACTAGTACTAGTAGGAATACCACGCTTCAGAAGGTTCCTGCGACGCAGACCTGATATCAAATTTGGAAAATTTGCTATGACAAATAGGATTTTTTTCATATTAGACTTAGTGACGGTAGGAATGGGAGACATGATCCGAATAATAGCTGGTTTGGAAGTAGTAGTAGCTGAGACTAGTCAGTTCTTGAGAATATCAATTTGTCACGAAAATAGCAGTTAGAGTAGTATAAGTATTACTGTAGAATTTGAAATTTAAGTGCAGTAGTACTTGACAGTAAACCTTAAAAGTAAATTTAGGACTACAGGAGTAGAGTATAGGATTCGATAATTAAAATTGAAGGAAGGGAGCCTCCGCTAGGTGGTGCTTCACAGGTGCCTTTAGGTGGCGCGTAGCGCCACTGTTTGCAGTGCGGAGCGCCTACCATCACAATTTTGTTATCAGACATCTTCAAAATCCCAAATTTTTCCTAAACGCGATCTTATTCTTTGAAAAATGGGCAATTCTGCGGGCGACCCAACCCGGCCCGGCAACACCCTACACAGGAGCAAGCTAAGCAGTATTGTACGGGAAATTAAGGGTTTGGGTCCCTGTTCTGTTTGTTATTCGTCTGGACGGTTTTAGCCCGTGGACCCGTATAAAACGCCCAATAATTGATATTGAAAAAATGCGAATCTCGCCCGTTCTCCGGGACAAACTTGCGTCTGGTTTTTTGCTTCATAGGGCTAGTTTACTTGGTTCATATAGCGAGCGATCATTTCAAATTTAATCAATATGGGAGCGCCTGAGCGCTCCCTTCCTTCAATTTTATTTCCGGCTTGCCGGGGTTTAGTAATAGAGGAAAAGTAGAGTGGGTAACAAAGAAAAGATTTTTCTTGTGGACCAAGTTTCACTGAATAATTTTTTTAGGTGGTAAATGGAGCACACAATCTAAGGATTATATGTCTTTGCATTTTAAACGAGTTTCTCTCTGGCTACATTAAAACGACTTTTAATAGTAAAGTTCTCAGAAATATGATCAACGACGACGTAAGTCTTAGTTTGGCACAGTAATCATACTAGTACAAGTAATTCTAGAGTATTACTGTTGTAACAATTAGCCGAATAAGAGAATTATAGCGCACAAACAACAAGTTCTCTCGAAGATTCTCAATTTTACTTTTTCTTAGTAATAGTTAATACAATTATTAGTATCGTTTGATCCCATCTTAGTCCTTACAACCACCACAATACCTATTTTCGATATCTAGTCACTTACTTCTTCTAATAGTAATACCGCTCCGTCGTCCCACCTTGGGACTGTAGTTAGGATCTGGTCTCACCCATTGGATGAAATGAAATTCAATATATAATAATATTAATCAATATCTCCACAGTACTACACACAATGACATGATCAACCCAGGCTTAGTCTAATCTCTTCCATAAACCCCCCATCGTAGACCCTAAACCCGGCAGTTTCTAGGGCGGCGAGGTATTACTAATACTGTATTAACTTAGACTACACCATGACATTCAGATCTCATTTAAAGTCTACTACAATATTAATATACTGCCTGGCTCATCCTTCTCAAAACTATACCTCCCACTATTCTGTATGACAAGCCCACCAAAAAAGCCCCTAAAGTATAACTCACTACCACCAACATTTTAGAATCCTTGTCCCATTCCCAATTCTCGTTATTGTCAAGCCATTTCTGCGTAAATTGATACAGTCTTCTTTCTCTAGGCTCTATCACATCGTTGATAGCTTGCTCTCTCGCTAGATAGACTTGCTCTAAATTTAGTAATTTATTTTGTGTCCGAGTCTCATCAGAATCTGAACTTTGACTACTATTAAATTCCCATATATCAAGGTCATTCTGTCCAGGATTATTTAGCACTTCCTGTAATCTCTGATTTCCCTTAAACTCCGCTCTCGGTAATAGCACTCCCAGCCAGGCCACTGGAATGAAGTAATTAACCCATCTCAACGCCGGAGTTACATCGGGTAAAGGTCTGAAGATTCCGCTTACTGAATTGGGTAGAGAAACCATCACCACCGGCGCAATTAACCCCGCTGTCTGGACATCTGCCGGAAACAAAGCGGAGAGAAATAATCCGACGGATCCTCCGCTGAATCCGGCCACCAAGCAAAATACGAAATAGAGAGAATAACTTCCATTCAGCGAGAGCATGAAGTAGGGTGTGGTTAGGTTCAGACAAACTGTTAATATGAGTAGAATCAACTCCCAGTAGAATTTGGAGGCTAGATAGGCAGAAATAGAATAAAAATTGGCGGTATATTCTCTGAGGAAGATAGCCCGTTCTTTAGGAAATGATTGTAGTTGCGCGAAACCTGATTGAATAAAAATAACGAAGACAATGTTAGTAATAGCGTTGGAGGTTTCGTTGATTTTCATGGTGAAATCGGACTTTTCTTTGGGGACGAATGTGGGAGTTTCAGATAATTCCTCATCAAGTCTCCCCCCAGGAACTAAGACTTCCTTGTCCAATCTAAAGATCTCGGACCCGCACCACACGTACGCCAACGCCAAAATAATGATCTGGAAAAGTGGGATCCCCAATCTCAGCAAGATCGACGTCACCCACCCTCGCCGTTGTTCCGTCACCTCTCTCTGAAACAACGCGCAGGTTTGGACGCAAAAACCTTTCAATTCCGGACCCTTCAAGGTAGAATAATTCTTCATGTCCAACAGTTTTTCGGCCTCTCTGTCCAATTCTTTCTTAGACAACAGCCCGCATTTTTTAGGGTCACACTTGTCCGCTTTCATTTTGCGCCAATTTACGTGCATAGTCTTCAGCTTGGATGGGTACACACCGCATTTCAGGTTGCATTTGATCTCGGAATGGTTATTCACATCCGGATTTTTAGCGGGTATAGCTTCATTAGCGTCTAGAATGTTGGGACCATTTAGATCTGAGGAAGCAGCTTCAGATGATGAGCCTGTGTTGGGCCCGTCGATATTATCGATGTCATCGTCTAAGTTACTGCTACCGTTTAAAAGATTTTGGTCCGGGTTAAGTACTAATGCTACGGGGTTTGTTAATTTAGTATTTGCGGAGGAGAACGTCTCTACTTTAACTCCTGTAAATTTAAAAGCATTTGGACCTTGACTATTATAATTAGTAGACCCAGAACTTCCCTGATGATCATTGCACATAATTTGACTATGACTACTACTTAGAGTGCTGCTTCTCCTCGCTTCCTCTATCCTATATGTCATCAAAGGTAATAATTCCTTGATCAAATTATTTGATTCAGATTTAGACTTAAATTTCCTGTAATTATAATATGCATTTAATCTCACCTGTGGATCTTGGTTACACAGTTCGTACACTCTACCCTGCATTTCATGGATTTCTTCTATAATGTCATCTGGGAGAGAGCTAGCGAGATTCAATAACCAGTCTGCGGGATTAGATTCAGAGGGGATAGGTAGTCGGATGATTTGACTCAAGAATATTTGAATGAGTTGTAAGACTTGGAGCTGTTCACAGGGAGATATCATGTTGAATTTTTCTTGGCAAGTTAAATTATTTGGGGTGGCTGAGGAGGTAGAATCTGTATGGGAATGGAGTGAAGCACTTAGCTGAGGATTGGAAGAATTCTGATGCATTGACAGATTATTTGGTGTTTTTATCTTATATGGATTGTTTACTGTATCAGTATTAGCTTTAGACTTTTCTCTCCCTGCTTCTCTAAATTTGGAATCCCAATCACCCGCTTCCGTCATCTTTTCCAATAAAAATCTGCTTGTCGCCCCGTTAAATCCCTGAAACAGAACTTTTCCGGCTCTCAATACTTGTACTGAGTCAAACAAATCAAACAATTCCGATGAGGGTTGGTGAATTGTACAACAAATAATGCAATTTTGTTCTCTCGCTATCTGCTTCAACATAGTTATCAAGCTCATAGATGCGTGAGAATCGAGACCGGACGTCGGCTCATCTAGGAAGATGACAGAAGGACGGTTGATTAACTCAATTGCGGCAGATAATCTCTTCTTTTGACCCCCGCTTATTCCTTTGATTAACGCGTTTCCGACGACAACGTCTTTGACATGCCACAAATCCAATTTACGGAGTAATTCTTCAACGTTACTCTTTATGACTTCGCCTTTAGATTCATCAATCAGTTTTTGCGGTAACTTTAATTTCGCAGCGAACTCTAACGTTTCTTGCACGGTTTGATTCGGCATTAATTCATCATGTTGCATTACAAAGGCGACACTATCTTTTAGATCCTCCAATGACACTGGTTTTCCCCCGTAATAAATAGAGCTGCCCTTTTCTAAACGGGGACCACTCGCATTAGGCGACTCTTCCGCCAAAGATACCGATTGTCTGCTGGCCAGGATGTTCATCAAGGTGGATTTACCTGCCCCTGATGGGCCAATTAAGGCGGCAACTTGCCCCGGATACAACTTGCCGTAGCAATCTGTCAAAAGGTTTTTTCTCCCGTTAAACTTACTATTAGAGTTTTTATTATCTGAAGAGGGATCGGGAACCGTGAAAGTTATGTTGCGCCACTCTAAGGTGAGCTTCTTTAGACCACCAACCTCGACCAAGCGCTTCACAGGGAAAGACTTTGGCTTGGAATTCTTATCTTTATTAAATTTCTCGGATATTAATCCAGTTTGTTCTACCACTTGATTCGCTTCTCTCACCGCTTTTTGCTCTAATTCCCATAAGGGGGAATCCACAATCAGACTCTGGCCCTCAAATTCCTTGGCTGTAGCCTTCCGGATTGTAATAACACCTGGTCCACTCGACTGGTCTTTCCTGTTTCTCAGTAGGTTGGCAGACTCATGGATTGCTGCTTCCTCCTCCTGCTCGAGCAGGTTGAGATCGATAGGATTAGCTGCGACACCGTAGGTATCCATGATTCAGATTTTAATAGTAATATGATACTAATATTATTGATTCTTGAAATTTCACTAATTATTGTTAAATTTCACTAATTATTGTCAATGTTGGTGTCAGTTAAATATTGTTATTGTCAGGTGACTGATCAGATGGAGTGAGAGCACAAGTAGTGCACGGCCTGGAAATTATAGTTTGAAAGGTATAAAAAATTGAAGTGGCGTGAAGATGCAAAGAATATTTCATTTTGCACTGAGCAATTTATTATTGAATTTGGAGCTCACAGTTACAATGTCAACATAATCATTTTGAAATTTTATTGTCAAATTTTTTTCTTCTCAACAAATGGTATATTATTATTCTGTTCTCTCTAGACTTCTTTTCGACCGATTCAGATCATTCAAATCGAGTGTACTCCTATAGTATGCAGGCTAGTCTACTTGAAAGTTCATGATTTTTTTTTTCGTTCACTTGAATTTAATTTAATTTTCAAAATGACACTGTTCAATATCATTTGTACCATAACTTTAACAAACTCCCAATCTACTACTACTAGTCTATATATTCTTAGTTGCAGTACTCTTAAATTAAAATCAATATTCCCATATTGTATTGTATTGTATCCAATGGGCGAGACCAGATCATATTCCCATAAAATTATCTAGATTCAGAATCTTCTATGTGTATTACAAAAATATTAACATGATTCACAGCTGAGCAACATCGTCAAATTTGCATCCCCTCAATCACTTCTTCGTCGAACTCCAAACTACGTCGTGGATACTGGAGAAACATCCATGGTTCATCTCTATAATAACTTTGCACTAGTTTGCACGTCTGGCAGTCGCAATCGTAGGGAGAATTCACAATATTACTATTATAAATTCTATGGTACGAATCTGAATTTAATCTAAAGTGCAAGCGGAACTGGTCTTCGACACTTTGGTCGTAGAAGCCACCCAGAGTTTTGCTCATGATGGCGAAGAGACGGAAGAGTGTATCCGTATCCGTACTATCCGAGTCAATAATAGACTTAAAGTTAGAGACTGAACCGTAATGTCTCGCACACATGGCTCTCAGCGAGGTCGCTCCCTGGCGCAGTTCGAGTTCCAACAGTCTGTTGTTAACAGCCTCGTTCAAGGGCCCGACTCGGATGATTCCTGACGCTGTTGGTCGAAGCTGGAGCCAGTATTTCTTGAAGTTCTTTAGTCTTTCCATTACAATGAGTTTGTTGCGGGCCCAATGAAGACTGCTAGTTCTTTCTCTTAGCGTGAGAAGCAGGAAATTGAGGAGATGGGGGAAAGAGAGAGTCGGAGACTCTGACTGACTCGTTCCAGTACTATTTGGTGAGAACTCTTTTTTGAAGTAATCGCAATACTCTCGTAATGCGGAGAGGTTAAAATTCAGATTATGAGAAGACTTATTTTTTTTAACAAAAGTCTGTGAAGACCCTGAATTATCTGGCATTCCAACCACGTACACACTTTTCATAAGTCTTTCGCCCAGCTCTTGGAGACCTTCAATGAGCCAAACCGGTTTCAACCCGCCGAGGAGAAATCTTTCCGCCATGTTCTCTGAGACCTGTATTCCTCGGCGTCGCGACGTACTGTGACAATTTAGTATTTTCGAGGACTGCAGGAAAAACCCGTTGGGAATCTTCTGCGCACGCAGACGATCACAAGGGTTACTGAAATTATCAGCATTCATATCTTCCGAGGACTCCTGGGATGGTTCTTCTTGTCTCCGAGCATTTAAAGATTCTGACCACTTCAATCTCAGCATTTCCATCACACTCTCTGCTGGCATTCCAACTGTTTCCCCCGTTCCGAAGTCTTGAACATGCATTTCATTCCTAAAAATCTCCAAAAACTCTTGGTACTTCCCACTCAAGGGGAGAAGTATGTCTTCGAGAGTCATCAGATTCACGTGGTAGGTTTCCCCTCTTTTCAGATACAGCACGTTCTAGAAATTCTGGGTGCCTCTGGGACAATAAGAGTGGCCGAGGGACTTGGCGTAACGAGTGGTGGGGGGACCGAGAAAGGTGGGAGTGCTATCATTGGTACTAGACTCGTTGACGTTATCACTAGTAAGTTTAACGATTTTCTGTAATATTCTTTCGTCCAGCCGGGGGTATTTTTTCAAAAGGGGGCCGTGCCACAGACTATCACACTTCTTCCGGTAGATAACAGGAAGAAGAATGGGTCTGCTTTTGTTAATCTTATTGGCTATTAGGTTTTTAACGAAATTCAGATCATCGTTCGAGTTAGGCTTACTATTAGCTGTATTTAAAGACTTTGGAGCGCTTTTTGTTTTTTTTGTCAAATTTTCATCATCTGAATCCGATGATGTTTCTTCGGTTGGTGATACAAGCTGCGTTTCCAAATCAAAATTGTATTTGAGCAACCAACTTAAATGATCTGAATCGGGTTGGTCAGACTCATCATAATTCAAATAATTAAACAGTTTTGTACTCGATGATCTCAATTTAGTTTTTCTCCTTAGATCTAATAGCTTTTGGAATTGCATCTGCTGCAGTTTTTTTATGATGGCGACACTAGCTTCAGCCCAAGAAATCAAAGGATTTTGAATGTTAGTGGAAGACTTCGTACCACTGCTACTGCTAGCAGCAGTACTGACCGAAGCCATACTGTCATTGCTGTCTTGAGACGATTTTCGTAGGTCCTGCCTACACTTTTTTTGACTCAGACTGCAGCTATTAGTACTACTACTACTAAAATCCGATATTGTAAGCCGAATACCCCTACTACTAGAAGTTCTTGAGACTTCTGAGGACTCTGACTTTAATTCTTCTTCAGGACTAACTGTGGCACTCCCTCCAAATTGAAACAAATTTGAGTCTTCTTCAGTGTCAACCACCGATTCATAATGAGAATCTGTGTGACGGGGATGGTGAATCAGGAACGTTATACTATTAGTATTCGGATTTTTAAAATTATCTTCATCTGAGGCTGGTTTAAAATTAACTTTGCCAGTAGTAGTGTTAGGTCCAAATTTCCCTCGCAATGGAATATCATTATCTCTGTCAGTTTGCGTCGAGACTGTTCTAGTACTAGTAGTAGGACCTACTACAGTAAATCCTCTCTTGGACCTGTGAACCCGAAGTCCCGAGCAATGTAAAAAGTCATGATTACGTCCTATTAAATGACCATCATGAAAAATCGAGCTTAACGTCAGACTCAGTCTGAGACTGAGTGTAAAATAATTTACTATTAGTCTTACAAAATAATTCATCGTTATTAAATAGAAACTTTTAATTGGTGCTCTGTGAATTTTTTTTTGTAGCAGTTGTGATGTAAAATAATTAGGTGAGGGAGTTATATGAGGGATATCATGGATTGTTGTTTCGAATTTCTCAACAATTTTAAGAACTTCAACTTCAATGAACGATCATAATGAGTCAGTCAACACAACTTAATTTACCAGAACATAGTACTAGATGGACCACAGAAAAAAAAGTTTAAGAATCATAATGAAATATGGTAGAACTAAAATACGTAAAGTTGCACATATTTTTCTTGAAATTTCACACCATTTGATTGATTCACCTTTGACATGTCGTTGCATGTGCAGCAACAGAAATGTTCTGTTGTTGCGACTTCAATTTTCAATAGCTATTGATTATACAGTTACTCAGTATGGCTCCAGGTTTCAAGTTAATGATTTACGTACTAGTACTATTATAATACGTGCGCGTGTCGACGCTTCTGAACAGTGGACTTGAATATCATAATCATAATATCATCTTTTTGTACTATTTAATAGTGAGAATTTAATTGATGATATATTAGTTGTTTCTAGATTTTTTTTATTTTTACAGATATAATTTGCCTACCTAGTGTGTTTCCTTAGACTAGATGCACATGCAATATGCAAGTGATGTGTGCTCGATGTTCATAGAAATAAATAGTCATGCTCGGTCACATTACGTGTCAAATTTTCTAACAATAGTGTCATGCTAATAAAGATTCAGTGTAACAATTCTACCATAATTCATCATAATTTCATTCTACTTAACTAGTATTAATGTCTCTACTACTAAATTACATCACGTCCTCTCCCTGTAAATTCTTATTATCATTTTCCATTTGATTTGCTTCCACCGAAAAAATCCTGAAAGCAAGATCCAATCCCACCGTGCTCACCCCTACATGTCCGCACCCCCCCTCTCTCAACTTGTCCAAAATTTCGGACAGTTCCCCAAGTGTCAACATCTTATGCATATGTCGTTCCTCAGAAGAACTTCCCACTTGTTTCTCAGAAGAATTACTTCCCGGAGAACTTCCCGGAGGTCCTGGTCCGGGTCCCACTCTCTTTATCTTCTTGAGGATCTCTCCCGTTTCCGCGTTCTTTTCCACGAGATATCGGTACTTCACCCTGCTGGCAGCTAGTGTCAATGGCGTTGACTGAAAACTCTTTCCCAAGCCCGCTGGAGTCAAAGCAGGAGCCAAACTCCACTGTTTTTCGGTGGCATCGGCCATCCGATATTCTTCTTCGATTCTTTCTGCTTGGTCGAACCAGCGGTAGATGTGAACAGAGTCCAGAATTTCCTCGCATTGAATAATATGAGAAGAGTGTCTAGCGATGACGCCAGGGGCCCCCTCTTTCTAGTCGCGTACCTCATGGAAAAAATCCTGTAAATTTTTGGTGTTTAACAACATATCTTTACTGCTGGTCAAATCATTATTCAATGATAAGGACTCATCATAATACATGATCGGTCCCATGGGATTCTGCGCCGTTTTCTGCGTGTCAATGACTTTCCCGGGGAATTCTTACTCATTCTAAACCTCGCTTTGAAGTTCATGTTCGATTTCTTGAAAGTGGTGCACGACGTCTTGGACAGAATGAGGGCCCTGATCGGCGTCAGCGTTAGACCAGTGAGTGTCGACGGGACTGTTGGCACTATTAGTAGCCACTTAGTTCACAGGCTTCAGAGGAACTTTCTTAGTACTATTCGGATTCCCCACTGCCGCTTGAAATATTTCATTATGATTTTATTAACTTTTCGGCGATGATCCACTCTAGTGACCGTGGTGTTTAACCTTCTATACTATTAGATGATGACTCTCGTGATTAACTAATCGTTCCAACCTCTCGATTTCTGCGCGACGTAAAACGCGCGGCAATAGCTCCTCCAAAAATCAAATTGCCTACAATTGTTTTTCCATAGCTGAATTCAGTGTTCAACTTCCACGATTGGTATTCTACCTCTTAATCTGATCAACTACCTATTTAATGTCACGTTCTTCGTTAATATCAACTGCGGCTTCACTAGACTTAGTACCTCTTGATTCATCATCCATAAGCAGCTTCGTCGTCATTTCGTTCATATCGTCATGGTTCAAATCATCACCGGTAAGCGGCTTGTCGGTATCAGGATCTGGATGAATCTAACTAGACTTACTACTAGTAGTAGATTTTTTTGATTTCTCAGATTCTGATTTTTCTTTTGAAATTGGTTTGTCAGACTGAGATTTTTTGGGCTTAATATTATGCTAACTGATCCGTTTTCGTAGCTCAGCAGTGCTCATGTTGGAAAAGTCCTTCTCTGGATGAAGGTCTGTTAAGTTGGGAACTTTTTTGTCCAACTCAGACTGTGTAGTTTTCTTTGATTATTTACTATTAGTCTTAGATGTTTTTTTAGTAGTACTACTACTACTATTACCTTTTTCACCATAGAAGTGAAATTATTATTCTTTTGATTGTGAATTTGTTGAGATCAGATTCAAGTCTTTTGAAACTTTTATCTCTACAATATTCTCGTCAGTCTGAGTCTCATCCATCATGATTCTACTACTTTTCAGCTCTTTTTTGCCCCTCGTTGTAAGCAATAATAACGCTCTAGTTTTCGCGAATTCTCTGGCTCCCATTCCATGCCTCTAGAAACCATGAAAATCAGACTGTAATACCGAGTGCTGTAAATGCGCCCGTTTTTTTACATTTCCTGCTATCTGATTCTTTTTGTAACGATTAGATTTAATTCAGACATTGTAGGGCTCAATTTCCTGTAACTCTTAATCCTAGTCTTACTCTTAGTCTGTACTAGTAGCAGTAGTAGTTCTAGACTTCTAAGTATTCCTTGAACTTCCCCAAAAGAATCCTTCTCCTAATGGATCTAATCTCACTTTCTCTCTATATTCTTTATAATCCAATCCCAATAATAATCTACATTATTCCCCTATCTTTCGTTCATTACTCAGATCAAATTCCACATCCAATAAGTACCCTCCACCATATCGTCTACAGATATACTCGGGAGTACCTATACTGGCCCACTATCCATGTGCTTACAAAGCCACTTCTCCGCACATATTACTCGCTTCTTCCATCACATGTGTAGTTATTATAACTTAAGCTCCCTTCGCCCCACTCGCCCGCGCTTGAATTCCCTCTCGCATCATCCTTCGACTGACCGGATCCACGCCGGCAGAAGGCTCATCGAGAAACAAAATACGAGGACTCCCGATCAACGCGATCCCAATCATCACTTTTCGCTGATTACCTCCGGATAATTTACCGAATTAACGTTGTTTGTAAGTATGGATGTCAAGGAGATCGCAGATGTAAGAGACCTCTGCGCGGACGTAGGCGGCGAAATCGAGACGGAGAGCGCGATACTCCTCTTTGGAGAGCTGTTCGGGATCGAGAGTAGTAGTAGTTCCGGAGGGATGGTGTTGGTTTTGTTAGGAAGAACTATAATTAGGTCTATTATTCTTTGACAAATTTGAGTTCAACTTCTTCTTCTTCGCATTCTTACTAGTACTATAATTAGTGTGGTGGACCACGACATCCCGTTAGGTAATCAGAGACTTAAATTCCTCCTCCCGGGCTTGGTCATCAAGGTCGTAAAAACCACCGTCTGAACTATCGGAACTTGAATCAGATTCAGAAAGAGACTAAAGAGTAGATTCAGATTCAGAATCTGAATCTTTTATGAGTTGGTTCTTAATCGTACCGTCAGATGTCTCCGCCGTCTCACCCTCATTACGTCTCAAACAACAAAAACATCAGAGTCTCCGTCATCTCTAAGTCCATGTTTTTCCCTGTCTTCAGTCTCTCCGTCTCTACTTTTCTCGTTTATACTCGTACTTTTTCTGTTTCATAGCTCTCAATTTCTCGCCTGTTTGTCTGACCTTGGACCTTAATTTTATTCTCGCAAAGACATCCAATAATGTTTCCACTGTGAATGTAGGGGGGACTGTGTTTGCCTATGGACAATACCCACACTACGCTCTAATTTCGTTAATACTTTCAGAGGGGTCCCTCGCTAATATTTGGATTTAACCCCTGGAAGGCGCCTCGAGACCTAATTTCATCTTGAATAAAGTGGTTTTGCCTCCCCCGTTTCCACCTAATAATCCAAAAACATTGGAGTTTCGACTACTGGACTAAGATTATTCTGAAGTAACTGTCTACTTTAAATCTTAGTTTTTTGTCATTTAAGTACTACTAGTCTAATTATTACTTGGTACATTCGTTTTACTACTCCAGCTAATTCCTCTAACTGCATGAACGAACTCACCATTTCCCATCCAATACACCTTATGCACATTCAACATACTCAACAAATGATTCTTCAAAAATGCATCTCTCGTCGGATATCCCTACAAACTAATTCTCTTTTCCTCCTCTAATTCTCTCTCTGTTTTTCCACCCTGGGGACGGTAAACGACTCTGCTCCGTCTCTTGCAGCAACAACAGGGGAAGGGACAGATGAAGGAAAAGAGAAAACAAAAGATATTCCAGAAATAATAGTCACAACGATTCAGGAGAGATTGGAAAGAACTTGAAGAAGGTGGGTCAGAATCATGGGAAGGTGGTCCAGATTCATGGTCTTTGTTAGTAGATTCATCGTCAGATTCAGATTCCCTGTCACCACCATCTGTCGAAGAAGCTGTTACAGACTTATCTGATGATGATTTTGAAACTTCCTGTCCCTTACTGTTCCGAATTTCAGATTACAGGTCTGCGACCGATTTTTTCAGATCAACAGTGTCCGTAAGGTCCATCCCATCTGTCTCTTTTAGGTGTCCAGTTATAGCTGTTAAGAGAGAACTGCTGCTTGGATGATGCTAGACTTGAACTTCGTCATCATCTGACTCGGCGTCATTATTAAAGAGTAAAGGCTAGTATACTTACGAGCCTGAGGGTCCTTTATTATAATAGGGATTGGGCGTACTTGCCATGTCGGAAAAGTCTCTTAGATTTCGTTGCCGTAATTTGATGGGACTTTGAAAAGGACTCTAAAAATTATCATAATTATTAGTACTACTACCAGACTAAGTTACATTAATATTCTGATTAAGAATTTAGTCATTAATATAATCATCATCTGAATCATGATCGTCACCTGAATCATATTAACTTCCATGAATTCCTTCAGTGTTTTTCTTCAAGTTCTTCTTAGCCTTCCCAACAATCATTCTTTTAGACTTATTGAACTTTCGAGATTTACCCAGTGCCTATGTCTTGGTTCTATACTTATTGATTAAAGATTTCTCATCTTTATCTAATTTAGAATAAATTTAAGATTTCTTCCTAATATCAAAACCTATCTCATCCTCAAATTCAAATTCTTCTTCATCCGAACTACTACTATCTGACCACGATCCATCAGGATTTCCATCCACCTAACAGCAGCAACAATACCATATCTTCCAGAATAACCAATACAATCCGCAGCACCCACACAAAAAGTTCTAAATAATATATCTCCACAATCTACATGGCCCCCATGAGGAACACCGTCTTTTCAGATCTATTTTAGTCACGCCCACAGTTACTTCCTCGAGAGAGTCGAGCCTATTACTAGCACCGGTGTAGACTGACTCCGCGCCCT
>Ga0099797_101133_pt1 | contig 14876 bp, 16 predicted proteins | sample Uncmet_Sort48C_1_FD_89871 | JGI IMG/M metagenome (GOLD analysis project Ga0099797, IMG submission 89871) | Marine eukaryotic communities from CALCOFI LINE 67, Pacific Ocean - C012_Sort48C_1 | ecosystem: Environmental > Aquatic > Marine > Oceanic | place: Pacific Ocean: Monterey Bay | collected... | reverse complement strand
CAGAGGCACCATGAAAGCCATCGGCGATGACATAGCGGATGTGCTGAACGAGTCTCTATCCAACGCCAAAATCCATACCTTTCGAAGAGCGAAAGATCCTTCACTCTTCATAGAGATAAAAAAAGTCGTGGTCAATAGAGATTTAAGCCACGCTGATGCCTATTGGGTAAAGTCATGAAATAAAAAGCTAATCTTTTGTACCTCTCACTTCCCATCACTCAATTGTCTCATCTATCTCATTCTCAACTCTTTTAACTTCCATTTTCTTTCGGCAATACAGGTCTGCCCTCTGATATATAAGTTTGCCCACACATGTAAAGGTATCTTCCATTTTTTCGTTGCTGCTTAGACACACTTACATGATGTGGTTTTGAATATGTAAATACGCAAAAATCTTGCACATTTCGTTGTCAATATGCAATATGCACGATTTTTGCGTATTTGCGTATTTGTGTATTTGCGTATTTGCGTATTTTTGTAATGCGTATTGCGTATGTAAATTTACTCACATATATACTTTTGATGAGCCTTTGTCTTGCAACCCACTTGGTGCTCTTTACACACATGTCACTACCATGTATGCATATATAGAGCCCCTTGGAGAGAAAAGACAAATGGAATTGATTACGAAAATGAGAAAATATATCAATGAAAGACTGCAAAATAGAGAGCCACAGTTAAGAACAGAGGTACTACTCTAATCCATGTACGCATGTGCAATTCCTTTTTTACACAAAGTTGTTATCTGTTTGCTTATTTTCTGTTTTACATCACCTCTCTCTTAAAATTATGTTTATTGCAAAGGTAATGAAAAAAATGGAATTCAAAAAGGTTCCGAGGATATTTTTTCGTGAACAAAAAAGAAAGGAGAGTAAGGTGACACAGCGTGCTATTTTAATTGACGGCAATAATCAGCTAGTGGATGAAGATGGTGGCATAGATATCGATGGTGTTAGAGCCGCGAAGGATTTTAGTAGTAGTAGTAGTAGTAGTAGGAGGAGGAAGGAAAGGCGGATCTTTGAGCACGACGATGATGATGAGCAAGATGATGAATATGGAGAAGATGACGATCTTTCAACTTTGTACTTTCATGGAAAGAGGCGTTAGGGTTCGGTTCATGGTGTCCAATGCTTAGATCACGAGCTACTTCTAGGAGTTAGAAGTAATGTGTGTAAGTAGTGCGAGTACGAGTTCGAGCTGCGATCTTTATATCGTTGTGCACATCGTAGAAGTATATCAATATCGAAAACGTTCGATGTTAGAAGTACTTTAATTTGTTATGTTACAGTTAGAAGTACCACTTAAAATTATATAGATCTTATTATTATTATTATTATTATTTATTTTTTTATAATTATTTTAAATATTTTTTTCTGGTATTTTGTTGTTTTTTAAAATATTGCATAGAAAGCAATACTGGTAATGTACTCTAAGCATCAGGATACTTCAGCACATATATCATCATCTTCTTTGAAGTAGTTGCATTCATCGAAACTGTAATCAGCTATTAAAACATCTGACTCTTGTTCTATATCAATTCTGTTATCAAAATAAGCGGAACTGTTTTTACTTCCTTTTCCGTGATCTTATTATTATGTAAGATGTAACTACAACAACAACTACGCACTACGCAATGTGAAAACAAGGACATTCAACTCTAAGAATTATAATATACTAAAGTACTTTGTATATCATAATTTTAATTATCTAATTCATACTATTCTGTAAGTCTTGCTCGGTTTGACGCTCGGGGAGGGTCTCTCAACGAGTATCAAACAACGAGCAGTAGATCGATCAAAGTGTGTTTTTAAAATAGTAGAAATAATGAACCGATTTGGTTCTCGTTTTCAATTCATACTTCCTTAACCAGTTCTCAACTACTTCACAAAGTATACGTGAATGTTCTCGAAGCTTCTCGCTTTGCCAAAAATATCCATACTATAGTGATACGTGATACTCCTGCGTTCACTAGTCAGAAGAATTGGAACCACTCAACCCATTCTCCGACCTTGAACCCGACGTTAACCGTAGATCTGACATTCTCATTCGTAACCCTCACGGCGGCGGTAAACAGATAATCATAGACGTAGTTGTAACCGTCATTGACGGTTCTACTAGAACCAATGATGATATGATGAGAAACCGGATCAACCTTTTAATGCTCGATACAATAAAAAAACAAAAGTATGAAAGATCGGCTGGACAAAATGGTCTTGACTTTGTTCCAGCTTTTTCTCTTACGCCGGTGAAATGCGCAAGGGTATCAAACGTCTTTTCCTTGAACAAATTAGACTAAAATTGCAATTAGTCGACGGCGAAGTTAAAAAATCAAAGCTTCGTTAAATTGCAGTAAATGCAATACTGGTCGCACATTAAGCATTAAAAATAATTAAGCACATAAATTTCGTCATCTTTAACATAGGCACATTCATCATATCTGTCATCATCCAATTGCTTCTCTATTTCTTCTTCGTCAACATTTTGTTATCAAAATAAATTGAACTATTCTGGCTACCTTTTCCATGTTTCTTTTCGTGCTGGATTCCAATTAATTGGTTGATTCTATTTATTATACACATAGCCTTTATCATTATATATATATATATAATATTTACCTAATATTTGTATATCGAAATAATAATATTTTAAAATAATATAGCTAATGAACTAGCTAATTATTGATACTAGAAAAAAAGAAATGGATTTAACTGAATTAAAGAAATATATAAAATTACGCAACTACAGCTACATGTGAAACGTGAAACAAAAGATTGTTTGTTGGAGGAGGGTCCAATGAATAATCGACAGTAAATGTTATTATAAGAAAAATAAGATCGTGGTTGAAGAAAGTACTTTGTACAATCAACAAAAAAAAACAGTACATGTATCTTGTGTAGAACACAAACATTTTAATGTTTGTGTTCTACACAAGAATAATTTCAGCAAACAGAGCAATAACAAATTAAGAGATAGACCACTCGGGATTCAAGCCGAATTCGAGGATAACATCGAAGCGAAAATAATTTCCAAATTAAATTCAAGATGAGAATACATCGTCTGGTAAAAAAAAAAAAAAATTGATCACAAAAACCATTACAACTCAAGATTCATAAGTGTAGAGGGAAGAGAGACACTGCTCTGTCTCTATTTCTCTCTCTCCTTCGCTGTCTCTCTTTGTTTCTATTTGTTCTGTTTCTCTTTCTCTCTCTTCCTTTTCTCTATCTCTGTGTGTTCTGTCTCTCTCTCCCTCTGCTTCTTTGTCTGTCTCTGTCTCTGTCTTCTACTAAAACAGGAAAGAAATGTTATCAATATCTTCGATATCAGAAGCACTCTGTTTTGTTAGCATTTTTATTGCTTACTGTTGTATGGTGTGTTTTGCATATTACCTCGATAATAGAAATATGGATACAGTGAGTTCAGAGCAGAGAGAATTCAAGAACAGATATGTTTTGGAAATGGCAGCAAATAATCAGCCTCTATTCTACTCTGTTTTATTTTCACTATTGTTTTTCTCTGCACTTATTCTCTTTCCTTCATATTTTGTAGAGATAAAGATACACAATAAAAAAGAAGTTGAAATAGTTGATAAAAAATGGAACAGTATTCTTAAAGCAAGAAGATCGTTTGATGATAATGCTGGGCCAACTTTTCATGAACTTGATTGCGGTAGTAACTATGATAACAAAGTTTTGTTCAATAAAGGAGATGATGATATAGATATAGGAGTGAAAAGATTTCGAGGCAATAATAGCAATTGGACCAAGTCTCAGCAGATGTGTCCCATGAAAGGACTTATCAAAACTATCAAAAGCAGCATAACCACGGATTCAAACACAACATCTACTGCGGCCCTCACTTCATCTTCATCTCCTTGGTAATGATAGAATTATTGGAACATTAAAAGATAGGTGCATCGTGTGTCTGTCTAACAAAAAGCTACTTCTATCTCTAGAAATGCAAAATCATTGCTCAGTAAGAGAAGTAAGAGGTAATAAGAGGTAATAAGAGGTAAGAATAGCTACTTCTAAAGCAAAAAGTTTTAGCAGCTCTTAACTATTTTTCATCTTTTAACTTTTAACTTTAACATCTAGAATAATACTAACTATAGCAATGAAATAATATAGCTAGTTATAAAATATATCTTATGACAAATTGTCAGCAATTCAAAAGCTGTTTTCTGTTATGACGCTTAGAAATAATTACGCTGAGGTAAAGTTTTATCGCGTTCCACTTCTTTATCATACTTTTGTTCTTCACTGATATTATTTTCTCTTTGTATAATTTCACTAATTCTCTCATTGAATGCTCTTCCTAGTGCTAGTTGTACGGTGAATGAAAATTTTATATTGAGCCATATTGTCTCTTTGGTAATTCTTTCTTTGCTGTTCTCGTTTATATGCTCAAGATAAAGTTTGCACATTTTCGAGCAATCATTGTTGTAAGTTTCATTTTTGATCGTGCCGCGCGTTGTATCTATAATACCTTGAAAGTCATTCCGATTAACAGAGCATCTCTTTTATAGTTGTTGTCTTTGTTTTATCTTTTGTTCTAGCTCACATCCTCTGGTTTGTGAGTTTATGAGGGTTCTATCTATGGAGTTTAATGAATCTGGTTTGCTAATTTCAATTGTCATCGGTATGCCTTTAGCTCCTGGACGATTATATATAATTCTGTCTCCTCTTTTGTTAGTGCCATCGAGATGTCTAAAAACTGTAAGGTTTTTAACTCTAACCAGCTGTCCTTGTTTTTGCAAATACTCAGCTGCCATAGTTTGAACCAAATCATGAGCAGGAACTAGAATACTCGCTACCTAGTCCAATACTAGCTACTAACTGCTAATACTAGCTACTCTTATCTCTTCCCAACTTACCACAACGCCTTATCAAATGTCAAGTATCAATTGTAATTCGTTTAAAATTATAATAAGTAATATTTTCTAGCTAGATTTAGCTAAGTATATATTCCTTTAAAATTATACGAGACCTTTTACTTTTACAGAAGTAATTAATAATAATAATATCTAAATGTATTTGCCCAAGCGTTTAAAAATGCTGGCTGTCACGTGGTGAATAAACCAAACGTCGAAGATGCAGATGGCAAGATCTTAGTTCCAGATCATCTGGTCCTGGGTAACGGTACTGAAAGTGGTCAAGGTTTAATGGTAGATTATCGTCATACAGATTCTGGTCAAACCAACCCTCTGGATTTTTCTGAACACATGTTAAAAAGCGACACCGAAAAGATAGGAAAGTATAATGCTGCCGTGAGCAGAAGTGGACATCGTTTCATGCCTATTATTCTCGGCAAGTTTAGTAACGTGCTTCAGAAAACCAGAGATATATTGTTCCAAATGTTCATAAGAAAAGTTTCTAATGACAGACATGACATCACAGAAACAGAGACTGATTTTATTGCTACCAAGAAAACCAACTTTTGGCTAAAACGTGCTTCTGCTGCAATGGCTAAAACAAAGACGATGTGTATCATTAACAGATCTACCAAACTTATCGCTATCCAACATGAAAAGAAGCACGGAAAAGGAAGTAAAAACAGTTCCGCTTATTTTGATAACAGAATTGATATAGAACAAGAGTCAGATGTTTTAATAGCTGATTACAGTTTCGATGAATGCAACTACTTCAAAGAAGATGATGATATATGTGCTGAAGTATCCTGATGCTTAGAGTACATTACCAGTATTGCTTTCTATGCAATATTTTAAAAAAACAACAAAATACCAGAAAAAAATATTTAAAATAATTAAAAAATAAATAAAATAATAAAATCTAAATTAAATAAAGTATATATATAATAATATTAGCTAGATCAAAAATAATGAATATTAGCTAGAACCTAGATAAGCTAGGTAGATATTAGCTATTGCTAGTCTAGAAGTACTTGCTGCTACTCGGTCAGATCGAAGTGCCGATAAAACAGCATGTCAGTGTTAAAGGGCAACTCGTGGTAATACCCCTCAGATTCTCTATTTCCTGCATAGGTCTCTAGCGCCTTGAGATGAGACAAGATACACAAAGATGAGAGGTGAGATGATGTCATACATTACAATGCAAACGATGAGAAGAGCGCAAGTAAGTTGTGAGATGGATGTCATACATGATAATAAGACCAATTTAAACATTGTAACTCTTCAAATATCCAATGATAATATTTGTGGTGCATTGAATTGCATATATAGCTTGTTCGTTACCTTAGAACTATGCTCAAAAATGCGTAGTACATTAAATTTACCAAAGTATCTATTGGTTAGGGTGTTATCAGAGTAGAGTTAAAGTAGGTAGGGTTAGGGTTAGTAGAGCAAGGGTTAAGGTTAGGGTTAGGGATATTAGGATTAGGGTCAATTGGGTTAGGGTCAAAAGGGTTAGGGTAAGGGCCAGGGCCAGGGCCAGGGCTAGGGCTAGGGCTAGGGCTAGGGCTAGGGCTAGGGCTAGGGCTAGGGCTAGGGCTAGGGCTAGGGCTAGGGCTAGGGCTAGGGCTAGGGCTAGGGTTAGTTAGAAGCATCTAGCTCGTACCGTCTTCTATTGTCACTACAATCGATATCTGCATCTCGAACTTGCAGCTTGAAAGTCACTATCGAATAATGCGTAGGGATTGACACCGTAACAACATCTTTCACTAGACTATACGTTCCCTCAAATATTTTTTTAGGAATTGGCTCGCCGTGCTTGAGCTGATGATATATTACATCGGGCTCACATGTATCTAGACTATACAGTACCTGTACGTATTGAATAATCATAAATATATATTTTTCGCACGATTAGTATAGATACTTATGGATACGTTAACGTAGAGGGAGAGAGAGAGAGAGAGAGAGAGAGAGAGAGAGAGAGAGACAGACAGACACAGAGACAGACAGAGAGATAAAGATACAGAGACAGGCGAAGAGTTAGTGCGTGTGTGGCTGAAAGAGAAAGAGACATCAAAGTACCTTCTTGTTCCTCATAAACCTCATATGTCTATAGAACTTGACCTCTATAATCTCCCTGGACCTCTCCTCCCAAAAGGCATCTCTGCTAGGATTTTTCCAGTACGAGGTGAGCAGGCTGTATATTCCGTTGACCCTAACGCGAGGGCGTGTCTTAAGCATATCCTCCCAGCCACATGATGATGCTGGAGATTGCAGGAGCAGTTTGGTGAGCTTTATGTTATCATGTGTCTTGTTCAAAATTTGGTCCCCGTAAATCCACCTAAGGAAAGAGTGAGAGTGATAGTGAGAAAGAGATAGAGAGATAGAGAGATAGAGAGATAGAGAGACAGAGACAGAGAGACAGAGACTGAGAGAAACACACAGAGAGGCAGATAGACAGAAAAACAGAAAGAGACAGAGTTGTGTGTGTGTGTGTGTGTGTGTGTGTGTGTATGTGTGTGTGAGTGAAAGAGAGTAGGTAAGGTAAATTCTACTCAAGAAAGCAGTTTAACTATAGTTTAGAGCTCATTAACATTGTCTGACTATAGCCTCATCTTGTTTGCGGTCAGATACCTTAATTGATTACCCAATTTCCTGCATGAATTCAATCTGTGATCACTTGTATATGGGAGCAATTCCCACAATGTATGTATATTCAGCCATTGTATATGTGTACATGTGTGCATAGTTTGAAGGGGGTTCTGGTCCCCCTATAGTTTCATAACACCCCCCACCCCCACCCCACCCCACCCCCTTACTTAAGGGCGGGGATAGAAAATTACAAAAATGGCCTTTAGGTGGGGGATGGAAAAATTCCCGTAAAAAGGTAAGGGGGGGTAACAAAAAGGGGGGATCTTTTAAAAAGAGTGGGGATACACTGCATTAATGAGAAAAAAATACCACTACCCCACTCACTCCATTGTCCATATGTCTGTTTTTTATGCCGTCAGAGTCTGTCAGTTATCATTTTTCACACTGTTATCGCGATGTATCATTTTGCCCCAAAAATGGTGGCGATGGCACTTTTTTATAAAGGGTGGGGATACCAATAAGGGGGGTCCGACCCCCTGTGAAACTATCCCCGCCTGAAATTTCAATGCCCCTACAATAGGAGTGCCAATTTTGAAGGAAGTTTTTGCCCTCATCCCTGCATGTGACAAATGCCCAGCCCCACCCCCTCCCCCCAAAAAAATCACTTCCGTCAGTTGCCCCTTCCCCCAAGAAATTTCTATGAAATACATTTTCTCTTAATTTTTGATTATTTTGAACTTTGTAGTGGCTTTCTCTATTTTTATAGTTGAGAGGATAATTGAAAGCAACTGACGTGGCTTGATTTCCTGAGAAATATCTGGTTCCCGAGATATGGGGTCAAAAGGGGTCAAAATGGATCAAGAATGGGAGGTTTTCAGGATTTTCTGGAAAAAGCCAGATTAGCTGGGAAAAATCTGGTTCCCGAGATACGGGGTCAACAGGGTCAATAAAAGTTTTTCGGGATTTTCTTGGAAACGGTTTATAGTATCATTCTAAAACTTGACATGAAGTTAAAGGGCAATAGTAGCCTAGTAGAAAGAAAAAGATGATGCCAGGTTTCCTGGGGGAAATCTGGTTCCTGAAATATGTAGATCAAAGAGGTCAAAATTGAGTTTTTGGGATTTTCTCGAAAATCGATCATATGAAATTTCTGAAACTTGGTATGAAGTTAAAAGACAATAGAAGAAGGAAGCTGACAAAGCCAGATTTCCTGGGAAAATCGGTTCCCGGGATGTGTGGTCAAAAGGGGTCAAAATAGGTTTTTTAGAATTTTCTAGAAAACATAGGATCTTTCTGGAATTTGGCATGAAGTTAAATGACAATAGTTGAAATATATTGAAAACTAGTACGGAGTGAATCACTGAAGTGATATCACAAGCTGTGAAGGAAGCCACAGCAAGATGGAACTTCACAACATTTACTCTCATAAGATGGCACTCAATACACACTATATCCATGAGAGAACAATTGTTCAACCTTCACATTCAAAAGAAAAAAAAATTCAAAAAAAAATTCTAAGAAAAAAAATAAAAAAAAAAAAAAAAATTGAAAAAAAATTCTTAGTCCAAGTCTGAAAAAAAATTCAAAGTCAGAATCGAAAAAAAAAGAAGAAAAAATCGGAAAAAAAATATAAAAAAAATGAAAAAAAAATCTAAGTGCCACTTTCCAAATTTTCAAAAAAGGCCCACTAAGAGAGAGAGAGAGATGCATGTCCAAAATTTGGACAAGAATTTTGGACAAAAAATGTGTGACTAACAGACTAACTAACAGACTAACTAACAAACAATTCCTAGAGCTGCCTTCGCAGCTAAAAATGCTGTCAAATTGGGGCCATCTTTTTGTGACTTGGTGCTTCGCAGTGATTCACCTTTTATTTTAATTTTTAAGCTGCGAAGTGCAGCTTTAAGTTGAACTTTGTTTGTTCGTTCATTTGTTTGTTCATTTGTTTGTTTGTTTGTTTGTTTGTTAACTCTTATTTGACATACATGACACACGCATACTTGTCACCCCCCAGAATTTTTGAAAGTCAGGGGGGATCCCCCCATCAAATTTTTAGTCCCCCCCTATCAAAGGTGGAAATCCCCCCCCCCAGAATCCAAAAAACCTTGAAAGACAATGCTCCTTAAGTAGTTCCTGAGCATTATATGGTCTAAAAGCCTAAAAATTTCCGAACTATGCGCGAAAATTGGTTATTTACAAACTTTTTCAGCTTATAGCTTCAAAATTCTCAGCTTTTCTTATATATTTGATTCTATTACATTTTCTTTGTTTACAGTAACACAATCAGAGCTCAGTTTCTCTCAAAATTAACTGATCTAGACTGATCTGTATTGAAAGGAAATTTTGTAGGGGTAGAGATGGGCTGTTCTGTTTTTGACAGCAGATTCGTTGATTGTGGATGAGCTTCATGTCCCCTCCAAATTGATAAGTTAGTATTTTGGTCATGCCAATGTATAGCATGGCATTATTGCAAGGGTAGTGATTACATGTATCCTATCCATCCTTTTCCACCTGTACTTTGTAGTCAGCGAGTCTCATTTGTGTGGTCTCTTTGCAGCCTGTCTTATATTATGATCTCTTAACTTAGTATGTTCCCTTGCCACTGTCCGCTTGTCCCCTCTCTAGTGGTACTTTAATGATTTGTCTCTTTGATGTTGTCTGCCCCTTGAAGTATGTCCCATCCTGTAGTCCCCATCTGATGTCTAGGTGTCCCCTCGCTATAGTTTTGTCCCCTCCTGTGTCCCCCCCTATAGTGTGTGTCCCCCCTTTTGTGTGTGTCCCCCCTATGGTCCCCCATGTAGTGTGTGTCCCCCATCCCCGTGGTCCCCCATGTACCCCTGTGGTCCCCCATGTACTGTGTGTCCCCCCCCCCCGAATGGGGGGGGGGGGGCAATTTTTGGAAAGTTCCCCCGCCATTAGCTCAGACCCTATGGAGAAGTCTCTGGAGCGAAAAAAAATTGGAATGTGTCTCTGGTGGTATAGAAGATGAAAAGATTTCGATTTTTTTGAATTTGAATAATGGAATGTTCTTTCCTTTCATTATCTTCTTCATTATGCTCCAACCCTGGTGCGTGCAGACATACGCGTGCAAAACCATATTGACTTTTATTTGCATTATTTGCAATATGAGGAAAAACTTGAGATGTGGCACTTAGTCTCTCGTCTGCGTGCAAATGAAAAAACATTTTTTTTAGTTGGTATAATGAAATGTTGTCTCATAAATATAGTGCATGGAGTGCCATATTGATGAGACTAAATGTTGTTAAATTCCATCTTGCTGTGGCTTGCTTTGCAGCATGTAACATCACTTTAATGATACACTCTGAACTAGTTCATTTCTAAGTTGTGATAATTTAAGGTAGGTCCTGTTAAGTTTGGCTTGGGATGTGGCTCTTAGTCTCTGAACGAAGGACAAAGAAGTGAAGTGAAAAAAATTCAAAATTTCTTTTTGAATTTGAATACTGAAATGTTCTTTCATGAATATAGTGCTTGAATGGAGTGTCATCTTGATAAGAATAAATGTTGTTAAATTCCATCTTTTTGGGACTTGCTTTGCAGCTTGTGACATCACTTCAGTGATTCACTGCATACCTAGGGACCGTCTCCAGAATATCGCTTATGTAAGTGATCATTGCCGAGTGAACCCGTTGGTGCCCATTTCGTGCTTCCGCGTGAAACGGGCACCAACAGGTTCCCTCGGTCGGGGGTCATCATGGGCGGTATTTAGTATTAACCAATCCATAGTGTGCAACCACTTTTTGGTTCCCCCTTTCAAAAATTGGTTCCCCCTTTCTACTGGGTTCCCCCTTTCTAAAATATGAAAAGGTTCCTGAAATCTCAATTTTTTTTGGTGTCTGAAACTGATTTTTATTGACGTCAGCAAAAGCGTGGGAAGCGTGGGAAAGTAAGCGTGGGAAAATGACAAAATTGCATGGACGTCATTATAATGCATTTTAAGGCGATTAAAGGAAAAATAACTCATGGTTCCCCCTTTTTAAGACTGGTTCCCCCTTTTTCAAATGTTCCCCCTTTCTGAAGCAATTTTTCCCACCTCCCCCTTTCAAGGTGTTTTTGGCTACCTCCTACCCCCCCCCCTTTAGGAAGGGGGGGGGGGTGCACACTATGCAATCACTGCTAGAGTACTGATAAACCAATGAAAAGGCAAAATAAGCGATCATTTGGAAGCAGTCCCCTAGTTTGTCTCTCAATATAATAATGTTGCGATGTCAGTTATCAAGTCTGACATACTTTTTTGTTGATCAGGTAGGTTGCTAGCGTTAATTGTACCACTTGGTAAGTGTAACTAAATCTACTATGCCCTTAAGTTTTAGTTCCATTGAATCATGAATATTCATAATTGCATCAGTTACTACTGCTTCAGAAAGCATATACTGCTGACGCAGTGTTTATAATGGCTCCTCCCGGAAGGACTACAATTCCTCATACTACTGTTAACTCAACTAGTAGTAATCAAACAGAGAATGAAGCACATGCAAGAAAGTAAGTTTGTTAAACATATTGTTTCATTAGCTTTTGATTTCCTGTTTCCACATTTTATTTAGTTTGTCTGTTTTTTGATTTGACTAAGATAATATAAGAATATTTGCTTGAACAAGGTATTGGGAATTTTTGGATCTCTTACTCTGTTAGAAGAGTCATATGTCTTGGTATGTATGTAAAATAGTGTCCCCAGTATTTTCCCTGGAATTAATTTCATTAGTTTGAGAATGATAAAAGGGAAAGAGTGACAACAGAATTTGTATTTGCACCAGTAATCACAATAGTAGTAAGGCAATTTGGGATTAATCGGCCCAAGGGTTGACTGTAATAGCCTGAGCAGAAGGCAAAACAAAATCAATCCCAAATTGAATGACTTCCATTGTGATTACTGGTTAATCGTGTATCCAAACTCATGAAAATATCCAACATGAAAATCAAATGCCCACTTGAAAAAATGTTAAGTATTCGGTTTAAATGGTGATTTTACTGCATTCAGAGAGAACTCAGATATTACAATGGCTGACTCAGCCCAGGTGTTAAAAATGTTTACCCAGGTATTCATCAATCTCATTGTATTCATATTTTTGGACCCACGTGCAACGTGAAGGTCCTATGTACATATTCAGGCCTGTCTGTCTGTCTGTCTGTCAGTAACACCAATATCTCAGAAACAGCTCTAAAGATTTTTCTGCTTTTTTGCATGAAGTTAGACATTGATAAATGATGAAAAGTGACAAAGCCTGGTTTTTGAAAAAAAATTCTGGTTCCCGAGATATTGGGGAAAAGGGGGTCAAAAATGTTTTTTTTCAGGATTTTCTCAAAAACGACTCTAACGATTCGTTTTTTTTCTACAGAAAGAAGATATTATAGAAGATACTATGTGTGTGCCAAGCTGCAAGTCCAGGAAAAATCTGGTTCTCCAGATATGGGGTAAAAGGGGGTCAAAAATGGTTTTTTTCAAGGTTTTCTCAAAAACTAGTGAACCGTTTTGGTTCCATCTCCTAGTAAAGGTAGATATTATCATTCTGCATATGTGTGCCAAGGATAAAGGGTCAAATCGGGGTCAAAATGGTCCAAAAATGTTTTTTTGGGGATTTTCTCAAAAAGTAGTGAACCGATTTGGTTCCATCTCCTAGTGAAGGTAGATATTATCATTTTACATACGTGTGCCAAGTTTCAAGTCCAGGCAATTTTTCGTTCCTGAGATATAGGGTCAACTGGGGGTCAAAATGGGTCAAAATTGAGGTTTTCGGGATTTTTTCAAAAACCATCCCTGCGATTTGGTTCCTTTTCCTAGTGAAGGAAGATATCATCATTCTACATAATTGTCTCAAGTTGCAAGTTCAGGCAAATTTTCGTTCCCAAGATATGGGGTCAAATGTGGGGTCAAAATGGGTCAAAAATAGGGTTTTCGGGATTTTCTCAAAAACTAGCCTAACAATTGGGTTCTTTCTCCTAGTGAAGGAAGATATCATGATTCATGTATGTGCCAAGTTTCAAGTCCATGCAAATTTTTGTTCCTGAGATATGTGGTCAAAAGGGGTCAAAAATGTTTTTTTTTTCGGGATTTTCTCAAAAACTATCTCAACGATTTGGTTTCTTCTCCTAGTGAATGAGGATATTATCATTCTACATATGTTTGCCAAGTTGCAAGTCCAGGCAAGTTTTTGTTCCCAAAATATGAGATCAAATGACCCAAAAAGGGTCAAAAATGGGGTATTTCGGGATTTTCTCAAAAACTAGCCCATCAATTTGGTTCCTTCTCCTTGTGAAAGAAGATATTATGTGTCTACATATGTGCCAAGTTGCAAGTCCAGGTAAATCTTTGTTCCTGAGGTATGGGTGCAAATGCGGGTCGAAAGGATTCTTTAATTCGTTATTCATCAATCAAGGAAATCTTTTAGAACCTGTTAGAACCAGCCATAATTTAGTTATTTTTGGACCCCCGACCTTTAGGTCGGACGGGTCCTATGGAATCGCACGTGTTAGTTAGTTAGTTAGTTAACAGTTTTTCTCAAAATCGGCTCTAAGGATTTCTTTGATACTTGGCATGAGTGTTTGGTTTCATAAAGGCTAGAAACGTACGAGGCGGTTTTTCTGAAAAAATTCTGGTTCCCAAGATTTTGGGAAAATTAGACCCAAAATTTGCCCAAAACGGACCTTTTTGGATTTTTCTCGATTTTGGCTCTAAGATTTGTTTTACACTCGGCATGCTGTTAGAGGCTAATATTGCACTCCTTTCAGTGAAAACCGTATGTTCAAAAAAAGTCTGGTTCTGGAGCTACAAGGCCCTAAAGTCGTAAAAAGTACCTTTTTTCAATCGCGTTTATCTAGGCAACGAGTGCCGCAAACTGAAATCGAAAATTCGAAAATGCATCTGTTTTATACAGTTCACGCTCAATATATAATGGTTTTCTAGTGTAATGAAGCCATTTTCAAAAGAAATTCCCAATTTTTAGCCAGATTCGCCCAAATTGGCTAAAATTAAGACCACATATCCAAAATTTTGACTCCCTCGCTGCGCTTGGTCGACAAATCGGCTCGCTGTGCACGCCGAAAATTGGGGACGGAATTCACTTCCTCAAATATGGGGGGATGAAATTCAACTTTTTGGCCAGAATATCTACCCCTGGGAAAAAAATATGAAATACCCCCTGAAACCCCTGTAAATTGGACTTGATTTTTTAGTGGACACCCTGCATTACTTTTTTTCTGCCTATACTTTTAAATGATAAAGCATCATGTTTGCTAAGTTTTGGTGAAAACCGCATATCTGGGAAAAATCTGGTTCTTGAGATTGGGTCAAACGGGGGTGCCCCACCCATCTGAGACTTAGATTTTTAGCTGCGAAGGCAGCTCTAGATTTCACTTAGTTAGTTAGTAAGTTAGGTAGTTAGTCTGTTAGTCTGTTAGTCAC
>Ga0099797_101132_pt1 | contig 14902 bp, 12 predicted proteins | sample Uncmet_Sort48C_1_FD_89871 | JGI IMG/M metagenome (GOLD analysis project Ga0099797, IMG submission 89871) | Marine eukaryotic communities from CALCOFI LINE 67, Pacific Ocean - C012_Sort48C_1 | ecosystem: Environmental > Aquatic > Marine > Oceanic | place: Pacific Ocean: Monterey Bay | collected... | reverse complement strand
TCTCAGGGAGATCAGGAAACAAAAGACGTACGGTTAATCAAGGTTGAAGACTCAGAGACAGTACTTGAACTCGTGAGAAACTGTCCTTGAAAAATGTGGAAAGCTTGAATCGGCCCGGATAAAAAGCAATTATAAAGATTCCAGGTGCATCCGAATCAATTATTGTAAAAAACCCGTCCTCGTTGGATACGGGAAAAAAGAACAACCTAGAATATTACAGTGAGTATGTCGCCATTATCACGCCATGTGTGTGGATTTGGCAATAACAATTTGGAGCTTGGTTACTTGAATCAGATTCTGTTTCTGACGTGTCAGAAGGAACTACAATGGGCTACTGTCTTTGAGCTTTTTCTTCTTTAAGATTTCTGTCATCATGAGTATGCCTTTCACCATGACGAGGAATACTCAGAGCTGACATACCGACAAGAGATTTGAGGCGCCATGGACTTAAAATTTTTCAGTCATGAAGATGAAATGAATTCTATTATACGCAGATTGTTGACATAAATACATGGTTACAGTATGCGCAGCAGATTCACACTATGATTTGATGGACATTCACAGGGTGGCAGGACGCAGTTGTCGTTCATTATCGCATTAAACATTATCAAATGTGTGAGGCTTGGGTGCGGACTCACGAATCACAGAAAGAATCTCACTTCCAAAAAAAAAAAGAAAGCATCCTACTAAGGGTGAAAATTTCGAAATAAACTGAACTGGGCAATCAGATAGGTTTTGAAACTTCATCGAAAGTTCGAAACTGGGTAGTAGATAAATTATAATCAACGGTCCTCAGAATCGGGTTCAACCGATAAAAACCAACGCGATTTTGTTTGGACATTCTCATCGGCCCAAAAAAGCTGTGACGTTGACGAAATGGAATCGCCGAGACTTCCATTTTCACAACGAAAAACGAACACTGTGACCTTCCAGTTATTGACCTTCCAGGTCTGTAAATTATGTTTTCAATCACGAGCCTTCCAGCTCTGTTGTCAATCACGAGCAACATGAGATTTCCTGCACATCAGATGCATTCACTTTGTCATTAGATTGTCCGTATCACTTTATCACTGGTAACAACTGTTCACACAAGACATGCGTTCACCTTGTCAACATACCATGAACCAATTTCAAAAATCCAAAATTTTGCGCAATCGAATTTTCCTCCGATCTAAAACTGACGTCAGCATTGGTATGGAAACCTTTTATGATAATTTTTTCGACAGAGTCATGTCTTCTAATTATGGGGTATGGAAAATACAATCACGACCTCACGGGGATTCCAAATAACTGATCTGGATAATCGTCACGCTCTCGAATTGTCTTAAAATGAACTTCAATATCTGTCTCACCTGGAATCGACTAGATATCCAGATCGCACTGTTCCAATATCCGTCCAATGCTACTCACAATCGCCTTCACGATCACTTAAATGGAACTGGAGAGACCTATAGGTTTTTCCTCCAGCAGACTGAGTCATCTCATCCGAAACTCTCTCCGAAACTCTCCACTTCGTTCTTTCGATAAGAGCCTTTATACTCGCAACGTTGAATATGTACTCTTCGGAGGAGGCGAAGATGATTCTCAGCGGCCTCTTTTCGAAAGGCCCAACTCCTCTTAAATCGCTCACCTCCATGAAAGCCCGACGAAGCTGCCTGTCCGGATCCAAAGCGTTCATGTCGTCATGAAAAAGCTTCAATCCAACATCTATGAACGTCAAAGACTCGATTATATTCCCATTGTTTTTGTTTCCATCGCTTTTTCCACCATTGTCACAGTCTGCAAGAAGCACTTCTTCTATGATCTTTGCAACTCCATTTTCTCCTAGATAGGGTTCCTGTTCTATGATGAGATGCTTGATAGGCGTCTGCGAAAGAGCCTTCCCCAATGCGTTAAATCCCAGACATGCTGTGATACGACAATCGTTGAAGCGCAAGGAGCTGGCTTTCGAGTGGAATGTTAGCGCGTGGATTAGTTTGGCAGCTTTGTTTTCTCCAAGTGTATAATGAGCGAACGCGACCTTTTGAACGCGTCTCATTTCCGGACCAATTTCGTCACGTAGAGGTTGAAAATCGTGTCTGGGTCCACAGAGTGCATCTAGGGGCATTCCGCAGAGTGTCTTTGCAATGGGAGACTCAGAGTCTTCTTCTGAATCTGCTTGATGATCTTCTTCTGAGCCTTGATAAGCAGACTGTGCTGTGCCAGACTGAGAGTACTGTGCACACGAAGTTTCAGAATTGTAAAGAATAACCTCCGAAGAGTGCTCCGAAGAGCAAGCGTACAACTTGTCTCTCAAGTTTTGGATGTAGTCTGTGAGGCTCTCTTTTCGGCTCGGAGTTTTTTTCTTAAGCTGCAGAAAACTACTTACACTCTCTGGACTAGTAGAAAACGTAGAAAACTCACTGGCGGTGGAATTTCGGCAGACAGGAAAATGGTGGCCGTGTTTGGTCACAACGGCGTGTTTTGTCGGGACTCCTGTGAATATTTTTTGGAAGTCCTTCGTGGTGTTGGTGGGTTTTTTTTGATGCATTTACAAAATTCGATGTAAGTATGACTCTACCATGACATGACCAAAAAAACACACGAATCAATTATACCGTGCTTTATTCCCTGCTTCACATCGATCTGCTTCCCTGCCATCTCATATTCATCTTCAAACTTCACATGGACTCCACGGTGGAGCCATGGTTTTAAAACGCCATTGCCCACTTGTGACGAAACCACAATGCTAGGAGAAATGCCTGTTAATCGTTTTTTGGAAAACAATTTTTGGTGAAAATAGGATCAATTGAAAAAATAGCTTTCAACCTGAATAGAGGAATCAAAAAAGAAAAAAATCATCATGATGAATATACCAACTGCATTCTTCCCTATGTAAACCGGAGACCGGTCCACAGTCGCATTAATAGCCATAGCTCGAGAAGAGCCGAAACAGAAGCCCATTTTAGGCCCTGCGAGAAACGCAGGACCCGCGAACAAGAAGCAGATTTTCACCACCAGGATTTTCACTCCTGTCTTTTTCATCGTTGTTCCGTTTTTTTTTTCACCACGAGAAATCAGCACCTCAGGATCGTTAACAACACCTCAGGATCGTCAGCAACACCTCAGGATCGTTGGCAGCACCTCAGGATCGTCAGCAACACCTCAGGATCGTCAGCAACACCTCAGGATCGTTAGAATCGTGAAAATGCCACTTGAATCAACAGACACTCTCTCAATGACAAACCGCTTGAAATCAATAGCGTGTATGTGTACCGTCGGCGTTCCTCAATCATGTGAATGACCTCTGAGAATTATTATCAATAATCACTGCTTTGATTGCGCCTTTCTGGCTGCATACGGTATGCAAATTGAATGGCTTCACTAAATACGTATGCAAATTGAATGGATTGGCAGTGTATGCAAACCGCATGGCTTGACTGCAATACATACGGTATGATATGGATCTACCGGATGAAAAAGGACTTGCAGTTGAAGACTCCAACGCAACACATTCGAATGAAACACAATCCAATCTGCGCCGAATATGCTGTACAGGCAGAAATGTCAAATTAATATGTGCACACACGACAGGTCACCAAAAAAACGCAACATTTTTTGTAAACTTCTATTAAGGACATCAATGCAATTATAGCCGAGTTGAGAACAATTTCTGGGAACTCAGAAACACACAGGAAATGAACTTTTAAACTTAGAGGACACCAATGCATTGACGAACTTCATCATATGTACCTCATGCTTCAAAATTTCAATGATTCAAAATTTCAATATGGAAAGACAAAACTTTCTTGGCGTTATTCTTGGCGTTATTTTTCTTGCGATAATTTGTGGAAGGAGGAAGCATTGTTGTCTATCTACATTGGCCTTCTGAGCACAAGTTAATATCTGTCTCACTTTGAATTTAACGACTAGATCTGAGCGTATACTGTTCCGTCAATCTACTACACCCCGTCAATCTATCACGCAGTGCATATTGAGTACGAGGATACTATCTGACACTTTTTTTTTCTAAAGTTGGTACATCGGTTTAGACTAAACCGATTCACGACCCTCACATTCACGAGGGCACTTCCTATTGACAAGGGCACTTCCTATTCACGAGGGTCATAATAACTATTTCCTCGTGAACTGACTATTCACGAGGGTCATAATAACTATTCCTTTTTCCACCTACTTCCTATTCACGAGGGCTATAATAACTACGCAAAACGAACTCGAAATAGCGATACCCATTCTCCAAACTCCCTTTTTCCTCAGACATTGCCCACCTTGTTCTACCAGCATATCCCTTCAGACCTCGAATATTCGTCTCATTAAAGATCCCAGAGCCAGTGGAGCCGATGATGATTCGTACGCCTTCAACGAGATGATCCTCATGACTATCGCTCAACTCTTGGAAAGCGGAACAGATAATCTCTTCCGGCGGATACAGATAATCTCTGATGACTGTGTTCGGCGCCGCGTTGAACAGGAGGTCTACTAATCCGACGTCGATGAAGGTGAGGGTCTTCATGAAAGGATTGCGTTTGAGAGTATGTATGATGTTCGCAACTCCAGCAGGCCCGAGATTCTCGTCTTGAGTTATGGCGACGTGCGCGACAGAACTGTTTTCCAGCGCTATGAGAAACTGATAGAAGTTGTCGTCTCTTGCATTGCCTGCAATATTAGCATTACTGAAGCGCAAAGACTTGACTATTGCCTTTTTTGTGCTGTCCGCCTGAGAGGATTCTGCTGTTGACTTTTTTGTGCTGTCGGGCTGAAGAGATTTTGTGCTGTCGGGCTCCTGAAGAGACTCTGACGCTGTCACTGCGTTGTCGAGCTGAGAGGATGCTGCGTTGTTGGTGGGTTGAGAAGAAGCCCCAGGATTATTAAGAGCATTGATAATGGCAGCAGCATCACGTGCTCCCATGCCATAGCCAACAAAAGCGATTTGCGAAATTTGTCGAGATTGCAGAGTTTGCGAGAAATTCCCATCCCATATCCAGCTATATTTCAGCTTGTGCCAAGATGACGCGTCTCCCGGTGACAGTACCAATTCCGAACCAGGAGTATAATTTGTCGGTATGAATTTTTCGAAGGGTACGAGCTCTTCAAGACACATAGCACTCATGAGCCCACTCATACCCCCGCCCTTCAACTGCAAAAAACTCGCACGATTATTGTCATCGCTGGCATTACGAATTGTAGTACCACAGATCGGCGAATCATCAGGACCCAGATCGTAACGGTAACGGTGGTAACTGCCGGTATTCAACGTCGTAGATTTGGTATTAGGCGTCGTCTGTTTACCTGTATCGTTTTTTTTTTTTTTGGGATGAAATCTCGAGTCACAACTGTCATTGACAGTGTGAACATTGCTGTTCTTCATAGGATTTGAAGAAAAACAGTGCTTGCGTAATGTATTATGATGAGGTGATCCAAACAAAAAAAAAAAACGAATATACCAATCCCATACTTTCTTCTGTTCTCGAAAATTTTAATTGGCTTGCCAAATGGCTTCGAGTTTACTGGATTTACTGGATGAACCGTGTTTACAGCCACAGCATGAGAATTTGAAAGGCCGACACAGAATCCTATCTCTGGGCCTGCGAGAAACGCAGAACCCCCTGAGAAAAACAACCTCCAGAATCTTCCACTCGTCATTCTTGTTTGGTGCTTCTTGTAACTCAATACAACCCGTAAAAAGACCACCGGAATGTATTACAAACCACGCGAAATGAAATGCGTGTGTACCGTTGTTCACCGAATGAGTTCTACCGTTGTTCACCGAATGACTGTTCTCTGAGAATTTTGCTTTACTATACTGCGTAGTATGACCTGTTTTGACAACTCAGTGATGTGATTGTCTGACTGCGTATGCAAATTGAATCGCCTCCGAGATACATGAACTTTTAGCCCTGGCATTGTAAACTTACTTGCTATGAAACAATGTTTTGCAACAACGCTTTGGCATCATGACATTACTTGTGCGGAACAACTGCGCTGCACACTTGATACTGCACGCTGCCACGCATTGAATCATCTACCGACCTAGGGACAAAAAGTCACTCCGACTGTCTCGTGGGAAAAAAATGGACTTGCAATCCAAACCTCAAATGAAACACGCTGCAAGCTAGGAATGAAACATATGATACTCCAGTCTGAAAGTGAAACATACCGCCCCGAATATGCTGCCAGAAATTTCAAATGAATATGTGCACACAAGAACAGGACTCCAATACAGTTGAGAACAGAGTTCGGGGACAAACACACGGGAAGTTAAACTTAGAGGACTCCAATGAGCTAAGTTAATCATGTAATTGCGAGTTTTTCCATCAAACACAATTTCAGAGTGCTGACCGCACGACCGCGCCAGGTTTTCCTTCAGACACTCTCTCAACAGAAGAAAGAGTGTCTACAGAGGAAGCGTTTTTGCTTCAATGACTCATTGGCTCACGCCAAGTGAAAAAAAAATAATTTCAGTGTGACTACGGTTTCCCCTCACACGCTTCAGGTTGACTACCTGAAGTAGTCATCCTGGCGTGACTACTTCAGGAGCCTCATCACTACTCTCTCGTTCTCCGTTCCTTGATGATTCTCTGACGTGCACTACGTTCCCTGACGCGACGTGGACTCGTTCACTACGTCCACTTCTGCTGACACATCCCTGGCGTTCTTTCGCCATGTCGTCCACTTCTGCTGATTCCGTGGCGTTCTTTCTCTATGTCTTTTCGCCTGTCTCCATATCTTTTCGCCTTTCTCCATGTCTTTTCGCCTGTCGTTCTTTCCATCCTGCCAGGACCATAACCTCCTGCCTGTAAGACAGGAAAAAACCTCCTGATACTACCGTAACGCATACTACCGTAGTAACGCAACTACCTTTGTCATTTCCGTAACGATACTACCGTAACGCCACACTGTTTCGTCAAAAAGCCTGCGACACTGTTGTCATTATCGCAGCCTCAGTTGTTACGTAGTACTCGTCACGATGCTACTTCTATATTTTTTTTGCCAAACTTGTGTTTTTTTTTTCCAAATTCTACCAGTCTTTCTACGTCTCGTGCTTAACCTACCAGTCTTTCTATGTCTCGTGCTTAACTCATCTAGACCAGTTTTTCATTTCCTGATTGGGTTTCGTTCAAATCAAAAATCAAGGTTTCGTTCAAATTTCCTATCGACAGTGGTTGCTTCTGTTCTTGTTCTCAAAGATTGCAGCTCCATTTTTCCACCCCACTTGTACTTTTTTCCTTTTTTGAAGTCGCTTTTTTTGAAGTCGCCTTTTTTGGAGTCATCTCTTGCCCTGCAATGCAGACAAGTTTTAATGCAGACAAGTTTTCTTTTCCCCTCTTCTCTACTGACATTGACATTGACATCTACTCTTTTTTACTACAAAGAATCAAGATCTTCATTCTTTTTTCCAATCTTCATTCTTCTTTCCTATTTTTTGTAGTTTTGAAACCTGTCAGACTCCTCTAAGAGGAGTACTTTTCTCTTGTACTGGTGTATTTTTCCCGAATTGGTAACTCTTGTACTGGTGTATTTGCTTCATTAGTTTTGGAACTCTTCTGTTTTTCCGGTCGTTTCTTGATTATCTGCCAATCCAAAAGCTTGTCTAGAACAGCGAAGGCCTTGCATTGTACGATGTTTTCCCAAATTTCTGAAAAGATGATTTGAAAGGCAGCGCCGCACTTTGCTATCTGATTCTCTTGGGTTTGAGAATCTGAATCGGGGAGACTCTCCTTTACATCTCTTTTTACAGCGGCAGACACAGAAGGCATTTTGTTAGGCATTGTTTTCCACTGTTTCGCGTCATTGAGTATAACTTTAGGCGCTTGGTGAACACCCAAAGCTTTGAGACCATCAGGACTCAGACTTTCACGAGTCTGTGCTGTTGCTGAAGAAGGCTGAGAAGATTGGAGTTGCTGAGAAGATTGGAGCTGCTGAGAAGATTGGAGCTCCTTCTCAGAAGGCTCTCCAATCGTTGTCCCAGATACGAAGGTTGTTTCTAGGAGCAACAGCTGAGCTGCTGCTCCAATCATCATGGCAATCATCATTGTTTTACCCCCCATCATCATGATCATGATGGCAATGAGCATTGAAAAATATATCTATTATCAACGCGATATGATATGATGCTATCGTTTTGCTTGAGTTGTGTCAAAAAAAAACAACAAACACACTTGAGTGTCCAAAAAAAACAAAGAAACACACGAAATCCTTTTGCTTGAGCCAGAAATCCTTTTGCTTGAGCCAGAAAAACGCTGTTTTTCACCGAATGACTGTTTTCTGATAATTTCCCTTGACAATGACGGCGTATGTAAACACGTTTCGACTGAGTGTGAGATTGTCTGGCTGACTGTAGTCTGGCTGCCTGTGGTTCGCACTCCGAGATACATGAACTTTTAGCCCCTTTTGCAATTGGAAGGAAACAAAAAGAAAGTGCACTCCGCGATGATTATGCTGCCAGGAATTATGTACGCACACTGAAGTTTAATACAATTGACATCGGAACATGACTCCAAAGAATTTGAGAACACATTCAATGGATTCGAGAACAGGATTCGGCGAGAAACACACGGGAAGTTAAACTTAGAGGACTCCAATGAGACGCTTCCTCATGTAAGTGATTCAATATGGAAACAGAAAACTTTTTTGACGGTTCGTATAATTTGCGATTCGGATTGTGAAAGGAGAAAACTTTCTTGGTCAATTTTGAAGCCTTATTTTAATAAGGCGGCTATGCGATTATGATAAAGATGCTGCCACGAATCTCGATTCTTGTCCGGAGTAACAAAAGATTCTCGATTTTACGAATCCTCTGAATTCAGGATCGTGCTAGCAGGAGACTCTCTTGGTCACTTTGACACAACTGCTCATATTAGTCTCATCTGAGACTAGAGTAGCTTTCTTGTATGTGATGTGTTCTATGGTTGCCATGTGTCGAGATTTTTTGAAATTGAAATTGATTTCGGCTAACGGTATTTGCGTTAGCATCGGTAATAGCCTTCTTGAGGTCGGTATAGTTCAGAAACTTTTTTCTTGGGGTATGATCATTGACCAATCCACTTCTTGATAAGAACAATGCATGCAGCCTTCTCTGGACACTTGAATTTCACTATATAACGCTTTGCACGTTTTTGAATGCTAACCTAGGGGTGAATATGTTGTTTTGTAAACAAATCTATGAATACAACCTGTATTGTAGAAACAGAAAAAATCTATGCCATGAATATGAAGCGTGATCCTTGAGTAATTTTTATGCTACGAAAATTGAATATGGAATATGAATCGACGCTGTAGCACACGTGACCTGTTGACAGCATCTCTTCGGGTTCTAAATCTAACAGTTTGGAAAACACTGACCTGGAAACAATAGTATAGGAAACGATGGCATTGGAATTTAACCTGCAAATGATGTAGCACTCAAATCTGTGCTAATTCTCTCACTACACAATCTACTGATTGTGATACTCCACAACCTCATCCAGTCTTCGAGTCAGTACTGGCCTGACTCCGCATTAATTGCTCATTTCAGTTTTCAGATGGAAACAGCATCTGCGTTTTAGAAATATCGTTCGTCACTGGCAATATTTGCGGCTGATACAGCCAATCGCGTGTTCGGAAATCTTCTTCTTCGTCTAGGGTTCTGTGTACAGCCAGACTACTCAATCCAGTTCAGCATCCGACAAGGGTTCATAGTCTCCATCCAAGGGTTCTGTATACTCTGCACAAGAATCCGACACATTCGATTCAGCGGCTGATTCCACGACTATATCGACAGCAACAAGTTGAAACGTGAAATACCGATAGCCTTTTTCCTGATTCAACAGTTCCCCCGACATCCGCCACCTTGGACAATAACAATTCCTCGGCTGAAACCCTGCAACACCACATAGAGCTTTCAGATTCTCCACATTAAAGACGTGATCGCCAGAACAGCCGATAGTGATTTTCACTCCTTCCAAATTTGAATTCAAATTTGCATGTTCGCTGAGAGTGCGGAAAGCGGTCTGGAGCTTGCCTGAGGGATCGAGGGCACTCTTTTGAATAGAAGAATCGGAATTCTTTGCAGAATCCGAGTTCGCTTGAAACAGTTTCAGCCCCACATCTACGAAGATAAGGGAACCAATTGGACAGCTTTCGAAGTGTGGAAGAGTTTGTAGTATTTTTGCAACACCTTCTGGGCCGAGGTTGTGGTCCTGTTCAATCGTCAGAGTTAGTTTATGCGGCTCTCGAGTTCTTGTGCTTCTTGTTTTGGACTTTGTACTACGAGAAGGGGTTTTTGCCCTAGTCTCGGACCGGGAAGGGGTTCGTGTCCGAGAAGTTGCAGCACTGTGACTATGTTGTTGATTACTACGATTCGGATTAGTATAGCCGCTTCCAGAAGTTGTACCATGACTATCATGACTACGATTCGGATTAGTGGAGCTGCTGTCTGATTGTTTTGATGCACTGCTCTTTGACTGTGCGCGATGACTTTGCTGAGAATGACTACTCTGAATGTTCTGAGAGTGGCTATCACCAGCTGAACAACTTGAACTCTTCTCAGAAGACTTCTGAGAGTTCTGAGAGTGACTACTTGAGCTTGCGCATTGACTACTCGCGGAAGCTTTGTGACACGAGTCGACAGAAGCCTGAGTCTTGTGCCAATCGATAGAGCTAGAAGACCTCTTCGTTTGAGAACTCGTCTGCAGCTTGGAATCGCTTTCAGACTGAGAAGCAAAATGGCCATGACCATCAGGATGCCCGAACCTCCAAGGTCTCTTCAAGAGTTCCGATCTTTGTATGTGATCGAAGGAGGCTTGCAACTTAGGATCTATCTGCACGCGGCGCTTCTGCTCGACATTACTTCTGTCTACATTACCGGAACCCTGCTGAGAATTGAAACTACTCGCGGTAGTGGAACTCTGCTGAGAATTTGAAGAAGACGTTTCACTGGCGGTAGTAGAAATCTTTTTCATACAGTCGATGTTATTAGAGATGTTATTGGCTGTGCCGGAGACGCAATCGTTGTTATTGGCTGTGCTGGAGACACAATCGATGTCATTGGCTGCGCTGGAGACACAATCGATGTTTTCTGAGCCTGTGCATGGTGCATTCGAATGGGAAAACTGTGAATCCAAATTAGATTCCTCCGACCTCCTTCTGCTCCTGGCTTCACTCCCCATTCCTCCATTGTGTATTCCATGTGGCCTCATTGTGGATCTCAACCTCTTCTGTTCCCTCACCTCCCTCAATCTCAGATTTTCATCGACCGCTTTCACGACTAATGCATCCACGAAAACATCGCACGATGTTCCTATGTTCATATTTGTGAACCGCAAACTTTCCGTTACGGATGGATTCAGAAAGCAGTCGACGAAAAAATCGTGCACATACCCCAATTTGTCAACATACCAAGGCAGTACATTGTCGACGACCGCGATATGTGTAATTCTCTTTGATAACTCCTTGAAATCTTGAGAAACTGGAGGGAAGTCTCCACCATCTTCTGAAATTTCTAAGCCTAAAGTTCCATTTTCTGCGATTCCGTGATTCTCGTGATGGGGAGAACAGTTACAAAGACAGTCCGCTAATCCCTCAGACAGAGTCTTTCCCAACAAAGCTGCCTCGCCCCAAACCTCCCGAACGGAGACGACAAGCTCTTGTTGGCCAGGATAATACTTCTCTCCCGCTTCCAGCTTGTGGAGAGTTGTAGTTTTCATTGGCAGAGTTGACGTTCTCATTAATCCGACTTCTGTGGTCTTCTGACTTCTCATTGATCCTGCGGTCTGACTTCTCATCGATCCTGCGGTCTGACTTCTCATTGATCCGTCTCCTGCGCCTTGACTCAGGAATGTCTGACTCGTTCCGGGTGGAATATTCTTTCGGGGACCTGTTTTTATACGTCTTGTAAGTTGCATGAAACTGCTTTCGCCGCGAAACTCCTGGTGTCTCGCGAAAAGAAAACCTCGTTTACCTTCCTCGTTTCCGTCACCTGTTGTTTTTTGCGGGTTTTTTTGTTTTTTGAAGAGTTTTTGAAAAGAAGATTTGAACTCATTATCATACTGTCACTGCAGCAGCTAAGTTGTCACTATATGCAAATTATTTCTCCGACCCTAAAGTCTCGAAGATTATTCAAAACAGTCATAAGTATCTGACACATATCAAATACCACACCCTGAAAAATCATTTTTCAAAAATGCCATCGAAAAAATGTATACCCTCCGACTCCGTATGCAGCAGCATACCGTCCCTGTGCTTGCCCATCAACTCTCCTATCGACTCTTCCCTTTCCGAGCTCTCGTAAATTGGCTTCACATCCGACACCTCCTTGCCGACTGGAACAACGCCCGGCACCGTATGAAGAATAACTGCATGAGAAAAGTAGAAACATAAATTCATAAAACCGACCAAAATAGGCCCAGCGGAAGACCCCGTTGCGGCCAAGATCCGCAAAAATTTCGTCCTTGTAGACTTCTGCCTGGTAATGTTTCCCAGGGGTGTCTTTCTCAACGTGACTACGTTCTCTTTCTTAGAAACAGGCTTCATATCTGTTGCGTTTTTTTTAGAAACAATCATTTCTGTTGCTGTCTTCTCTTTCTCAGAAAAAATCACTGCTGTCGCGCTTTTTTTCAGCTGCGTTACGTTCTTCTCGGTCAACAACTTGAACAATGTCATGACATCATCATCATGATTCTCAATGCAATCCAAGGTATTCTCTATTCTGTTTTTCTATAATCCAAGGTATTAACGGTCAATACGCTACGATACTATGTAATCCAAGGTACGAAGATACTTGAAATATGGCGTGGGAAATTAAAAAAATATGAAGTGCCGGCTGACAATATGCCAAAATATGTATGGTTTGCATACGAATTGTCAAAATATGCTGTGTGAAATATGCTTGATATATATGCAATCGATGATAAAAGACTAACAATAGCCCTGGAATCAATGAATGGAATCAATGAAGAACCAATGAAAGAAAACCGCCTTCAGTACTCAGGGATCAACAATGTAATCGAAAATATTTTTTGATCGATAGTAGGTTACAGCTGCGTGCCGGCAAGAATGTTCGAATAGTCGCGTACAATACTCCAAAGAGTGTTCGAATATTCGCGTGCCGACGAGAATGATCGCACAATAATTTGCATGCTGATAAAAATACGCGAACAGTTGCATGCCGATAAAAATTTTAAGACGAAACCAATGATACGCTTGTAGCCCTAGAAAAAAGAGAAAAAAAAAACCATCCTAACAGGTACATTTCGCGTCGCGAATTTGCAGACATAACTGTCACTTTAACAACTCGAACACATTGCCAGGGCCTCGTAGTTTTCACATTTGATTTTTTCGCCATTAAGTTTTAGAATGATTCTGACGTTAGATACCTTAGATTTTGCAATGATAATCTGACACTGTCAGAGTGTTGGCCCAACACTCGCAGATGGAAAGCTACCAAATACTATTGGGAAAAGTAACTCAAACTGGAAGTTTCTAGCTTTTCATAATTTTCACTTGTGACTTGACCAGGAAACTAACACCACATACTTAAAGGACGCCAATGCATCATCTCGCCTAAACTTGGGCGGACTCGTTCTTTCTTTCCTCCTTGTAACCTGTTGGCTGTTGTCTTTGTTGTCTTCCCAGAGACTCGTGCACTTTTGTCCTCCTTTTGTCTAGACTCCCCATACTTCTTTCCAGGGACTCGCACGTTGTTATCTTTGCCTCGTCCGATACATTTCGTCGTAGTTTTTTCTTGGGCAAACTACACAGAATTCATTTTCGCTCCCAATAGATGGGGAAATAACATGGGCCTTTAGATGGGAAAATAGCACTGGACTTTCATTATATTTCTCAGTATCCTTTTTTTGTTCATTATATTTCTTGCTTCACATTGAGGTCGGACCTACCTGGCGTGGTCCGGTTAGTGGTCACTTGAGCTCGAACCCACTTGGCGTGGTCCGGATAGTGGTCATTCTCGACCTTCTCCTTGCAACTTAGTGGTCATTCTCGATCGTCTCCTTGAAAGTGGATGACTTCCAGTCTCTGTCTTCTTGGTGATTTGGGTTTTCTCTGCTTCCGAACAGTGTTTGCTTCTTCTTCTTAGTCATTAGGCCAACTTTCATCATTCTTCATCATCGGCCATCTCTCGGAAACTCTCAAACATTTTGCGCGGACCAAATCTCGAACGATCAGCAAATGGCGTATCCAGTATGCCTTCAAGGAGCTCGCGCTTAGTTTCTTCCGCCAGTAGCAAACTGAATTGCTCTTTTGACTCTTCCGACGCCACCTGGTTAGAGATACCGCCAATTTCTTCTCTTTCTTTCGCAGTGAGTAGCAAATCCCAAAAAACATCTGTTCGGCTATCATCTGCAAACAATTCCTCGAGCGCGGACTTCTCATCCGACAAGGCAGAGATCAAACGATACCCCCTTGGAATATCTACTTGCAACTCCGCCTTTTGTCGCAGGATGTCGGTGTCAACGTTCGGCCTTTCAAGGGAGCCAAATCGATCGTCTGACTCGACATGAAGTTGAGAACGATAGTTCGGATACTTCTCCTTAATCTTGCTGTCGATGAGTTCGAGTTTTCGTTTTTCCTCATTCTTCGTCTGATCCAAAAATGGAACTGCGTCTTTGAATCTTCGTGGACAGGACAAACATGCCTCCGGAATCTTTTCGATTATTTCGCTAGCAGTCTCTCCGATCATTCTGACGGCATCAGTTCCGATCTTTATTACTCTTTTCAGACCGCGCGGCTCGGGACTCTTCTCAGTTTTCTCTTCACTCTTCTCGGGTTGCTCTGGACTGTTCTCAGGTAGCCCCTGACTTGTGTCGGTTTGCTCTCGATTGTTCTCAGTTTGATTTTGACTGTTTTGAGCTTTGACCTCGGAGTCCCTCAAGTCCAGGGAGAAAATGTAATTCGGGTCCTTTTTATT
>Ga0099797_101131_pt1 | contig 14902 bp, 4 predicted proteins | sample Uncmet_Sort48C_1_FD_89871 | JGI IMG/M metagenome (GOLD analysis project Ga0099797, IMG submission 89871) | Marine eukaryotic communities from CALCOFI LINE 67, Pacific Ocean - C012_Sort48C_1 | ecosystem: Environmental > Aquatic > Marine > Oceanic | place: Pacific Ocean: Monterey Bay | collected... | reverse complement strand
CAAAATGACAACGAAAGATTTGTTGAAGTTCATGTCTAACAGTGTAGCAGCGGCAATATCATCAGACCGTGCTGAAATGTTTTGGAAGGGATTAAGACATTTACGCAAGGAATTCAAAATGACCACGAAAGATTTGTTGAAGGTCATGTCTGGCAGTGTAGCAGCGGCAATATCATCAGACTGTGCTGAAATGTTTTGGAAGGGTGTAAAAGATTTATTTGAAAAGTATCAAATTACAAAGAAGGAAGTGATAGGTATTGTGAAGAGAAATAGTTTTGCTAAAGCATTATCAACCACTGGTACTGCATCCTTATTATGGAGTAACTTGAAGAAATTACAAGAGACATATAGTTGGACAAGAGAGGAAATGGTAAATGTAATGAAAAATGATAGTGTTGTATCGGCAATTTCAAACAATCATTGCAAACTTTTTGACAATATTGATGTATTAAAGAAAAGGTATGAGTTTGGTAGTAATGTTTTATTGAAGTTTATGTTGTGCACTGCATCAAAGTTGAAGACATCTGCATCCTCTAACAAGGTTTTTAATGATATTGACAAAGCCAAGAAGATGGGTATTACAGAAAATGTTGATATTCTTAGATTATTTGGACGTTCTTCATCACATATGGCACAACCTAATTTTTGGAAAAAAGTGAAAATGATCAAAGATTGCCCAGGAATTGAAGTTAAACAAGTAACCATAGTGGTTGATGAAACCTCCAGGTATTTTTGTAACGTTGATTATACAAATCATCTTGTCAAAGTAATTAATTGCATTGGGTATGACAATGCTTATAAATTTTTAACTAAAAATAAACCAACTGCTGATATAATGCATAAATATTACAATATTTGTAATGATAATAATAATGATACAAGCGATGCATGTGTTAAAAAAATGTATAATTTGGCTTGTAGCAATGGTCGTTGGTTTGGAAAAAAATTCATCAAAAAAATACAAAACATGATGAAGATGGAAACATAATAATACAACAAAGATGAATGACAATAATTTGATGTTGTTTGTAAAGGATGATGATAGTAATAATAATATGAAAGAAATGATGAAGAAAAGAGTGGACTCTCTTTTGCGCATATATTTTACGAACCGTACCAAACTAAAAAAGACAGTACATATGGTGGGTTAATTAAATATATATATTATACCGAAGTATATACGAGTACGTATATAATATAATATATATATACGAAGTGTAAAAATATTATAACTTAGATTGTAACCAATATAATATTATACAAAGTATAATACTTTTGTACGTATCATATGCATATTATATGATATGTATATGTATCATATCCATATCATATGCATATTTTAATATCATACGAATCGTATTTTTTTATATATATATATATGTGTTTTTCTCTTACTCATATGTTATATAAAATTCTTTTACTCCCGTTTAGTAACATCTTATATATATATATATCATATATACGACTTGTATTAAAAATAATATATATTATATATTACACATATTATATATACTTCGTAATATGCATTTCTCCTCTACTTTTTCCCAAAAGACATGATTTTTGGCGTGCCATTGCCAACTGAAGGTGGGCCATAATTTCCACCAGGTGGCACCATCATATTGTTCGTATTACCACCTCCATCATTTAAATGTGTATCCTCGCTCACTGCGAATCCAACTGATGCATATCTGGAAGTCACATTTTTTCGATTATTAATACGATAGGATGGTGGGGCCATCAATGCTGCCATAGGATCGTTACTGCTACTACTATCTCCATTTGGAGGACCACTTGGCAATGATGCATTACTGTCAGTAATAATGTTATTGCTTGTGTTTGTATTGCTCATATTATTACCACCAAATGTAGGTGGAGGTGCTAATTCAGGTGCTGGTGTGGCACTGGTAGGGTCGTCGGGAAACACCCATCGCTTTAAATCTTTATCATAATATGCTTCTAATCCCTTCCCTTGCTTTGCAACTTTATCTTGATCCTCTTTTTTCATAAATGCACCCCGTAACCAGCCTGTAATACCACCACTACTACTGCTACTCTCGGTAGTCTCTTTAGGGGTTTTTATGGCTTCTTTTGGTTTTTCTTCAACCTTATTTTTTGGCTGTTCTGATGCTTTAGGAAGTTGTTGTTGTTGTTGCTGCTGCAAATATTGCTGTTGCTGTTGTTGTTGTTGCGAATGTTGTTGTTGTCGTTGTTGCTGCTGTTGCTGCTGTTGATGTTGCTGTTGATGTTGCTGATTCACTGCATCGCTGTTGCTACCACCTTCAGGATCTTCGCCTCCACCACCATGTATAGCACTAACAAGCATTGAAGAAAACCAACCACCACCCTCCTTTTTTGTTTCTTGTGTCGCTTGTCCTACGTGCTGCTGTTGTTGTTGCTGCAGCTGTTGTTCTTGCCTCATTTCTTCCTCCTTTTGTAATTTATATTGTTGTGGATTAAATTGTTGCACTGGCTGTTGCACTTGCTGTTGGGAAGGTTGTTGAGGCGACTGTTGTTGCTGCGGTACCATTACATGGGGCACCGTTTGTTGCTGAGGTAACGAGGGTGCCATAGCTTGTGGTTTCAGCACTTCTTGTTGCGCAATTTGCTGCGGTTGCTGTTCATAAACCATGGGTTTTCCACCAATTAATAAATCATCCAATATTTCCAGTTCTGCTCGTGCATATTCACTTATTTTCTTGGTTTTTAATGAATCATTGTACAATTGCGCACGCTGTAAATGACCATAATCGCACAATTTCATTGCATATAATATCTTAAATGATTGGTATGAATGAAAGTCTTTGGAGACAACATCTAACTTCCCATTTGCTTGCAATATTCGAAAATATTCAAGTATTTCTGTCCGTTGAAGTGCATCCATGGTTTTATATTCAAACGGACGGCGCAAATGGTTTGCCCCAAGGAGCAACATTCGTGCCCCAGGCATGTCAGCCGCATCTACGTTGCGCTTTCCAAGCAAGTAACAAAGATGTCCTGCAAGGCAATATGAATCCGATTCAGCATCATCTTCTAATGCTACAGAATTGTCAATTAATCGATCTCCCAGTTTGTTTATTTTCTCGAAATTTATACTGGTTGATTGATCTTCTAATATCTCAATTATACCCGAAGCCCACGTTGTAAAAACAGTTTTTGATTCACAAAACGTCTTAGATGTCTTTAAATACAAATCTTTTAACGTGCTTTCATCACTACCAGTCAAGCTTGATGTAAAATCATTAATCGTATTTAAATAATCCGCCTTCGAAATCTGTTGTGATAGTAAAAATGCATGTCCCCACATTAGATTTTTTTTCGCATATTTCACAGCATCGACAAAATTATTGTTATCCACGTACTTTTGTATTTGTGTTTCTATCTCATATTTGCTCAAGGTAACGTCTTCTTTTTGTGGCGAATAGACTTCGCCACCACCTTCATTTGTTGTAGCGGGCGTCTCATCATTTACATCCTCGTCTTCATTGGGATTCTTTTCTGTCTCCACATCTTTATTTTCCTCTGTTTCACCAGTTGTGGTGATTTCCTCTGTATTATCGTCACGTTTTTCAACAATCTTTTCAACTACTTCATTATTTTCATCTTTATCGTTTGTAGTATTACTTGGAGTTTCTTCCACCACCCCCCCTTCATTTTTTATTTCAACATTTTCATCTGTTCGAGTTAAAACTCTTGTTTGATCTTCAATAGCTTTTCTTTCTGCATTCACCACAGAAATATATTTCTTCAACACAGCGATCACTTCCGTCGCGAATCTTTGGTTAGAGAGCGTTGCTTTATATATGTCATCAAAGCATATTATTTTAAGCAAGATTGACCATAATAATTGTGACTCTTTGCTCTCTTTCATTTGCTCGGCAATTTTTATTCTATCATTTAAAAATTTCCTAAGTGCAACAGTTGTACCATGAACTTTAAACTGATTTGTTACATCTGCAGCTAATGGACCAGGAAATTCATTGACCTTCCGCAATAAATGATTTTTAGTAGCAATTGCACTTAAATATGATACATTGACATTGCCTGCACGTCGATAAGCTTTTCTGCCATTGCGAAATTGTGCTTTTGTCATAAGTATTCGTCCACCAAAACCAAACGAAAATACTGGACCTTTTGACCGCGGATCAAAAGCATGATCAGCGTAATTTACTTCATCTTTCGTGTCACCTATTGGTGGACCATTTGAAGCGGCCGTCATCGCAAGATGCTTATTTCTAGATCCTTGGCGCTTTCTTCCCTTTGTTTGTTGCAAACCAGACGTTTCAGACACTGGCGGTGCTGGGGGTATATCCGTTGGAGGACCAGAAGTTGGAGGAATAGGAGGGGCATTTAAATCATTCGTTCCCATAGTTGGTGGTGGTGCAGCATTTAATGCCGTGACTGTTGCTCCACTTCCTACAATGTTACTTTCTACAGCGATTCCTTTTCTTTTTGCAGCTTGCTTTTTTTTCCATTCTGCTGCTTTTTTCTTCCGTTCAGCTGCCCGCTTTTGTTTTTCTACTTTTTTCTTTTCCATTAATAATCTTTTGTCTTCCGCTTCCTTTAATTCAATAGCTGTTGGTTGCCCGGGTATTAATTGTGCTATTTCTGCATTTTGTGACGTTGGATTTTGAGTTTGCTGTCCTAGAGAATTATTGAACTCCGATGGTGTTTTTGGTTGAAATGTTGTTACTGCTGGATTCATAACTTGAGGTGTCATTACTTGCGGTGTCATTACTCGAGGCGTCGTTTGATCAACCTGCCCTGCATATTGCTGCTGTTGGTTATTTGGTTCGTATTGCGACGTTTGCTGTTGGTAATATTGCTGTTGTTCATAATAACCTTGTTGATTATAATAATCTTGTGTCCCATATTGCTGTTGCTGATGTTGCGGTGGTTGTTGGACTTGTTTGGATACTGTTTCGTTCTTTTGTGATGATTGAGCTGGGGGCTTACCATCGAATACACTTGGGGAATTTAGATCATTCAAATCCTCTGTGAAAACTGCTTCCACTTTGGCCAAATGTGCTAAATGATTACGAACCTTCTTCTTCGGTTTCTTTTTTGGGAGATCTTTCACAGCAGGAACAGCAGCTTGAAGCGATTTTTTTTTCAATAATAAATGTGCATTCGTTCCTCTTCGTTTTGCTGGTTTCTTTTGTTTGACAGGTTGTTGCGGCTGCGCAGGAACCTGGAGTTTTTGAGCCTGTGGCACTGTCTGAACTACAAGATTTGCATTGTTAATCGTTGCATTAACAGGTGCTGGGGAGTAAATTGTTGTTCCAATGGTATTCTCGCTTTCATTAACAGCTGGTGTGTGAGGATTGAGTGGCGGAGCAATTGATTCATCTTCCTCCATCTCTGGGGGTGGTGGAATACTTGGATTTATAGAATCGTTTATTATATCAACATGCTTCTTTTCTTTCTCAGGAGTACTTTTGGAATCAAAATTTTTAATGCTTTCTAAATTTGAATTTAAGTCCGCAAAAATGGATGCGGTTGCTTCTCGAATTGCAAGAAGCGAAGGTGTATCTGCATGCTGAGGATCTGCCTTTTTCATAGCTACGTTTTTAACCTGATCTATTTTATCAGCAGTAGAAACGGTGGCTTTCGCATCTCGTATTTGTTCTACTTCTAATTTCTCTGGAGATAAATTAGTTTGTACGAATAATTGCTCAGATCCTCCTTGTTGGGGAAGATTTGAATGTTCTTGCTGTGATATTATAGTTTTCATATGTACAATTTCCGGTTGAGCTACTTCCGCTGTTTGTTGCTGTTGCTGACCATAGTAATCTTCCGGTGTTTGTCCATAGTTATTGCCAACGGGAGTGCCTAATTGAGGCGTCTGTGCATTATTTGTATATTGAGAATTATTATAATTTGTTTGATTTGTTGTTACATTTGTGGCATATGGATTTTGTTGCTGCTGTTGGACAGGAATTTGTGGTTCCTGCGTTTGTGCTTGAGTTTGTCGATATTTTAATTGTTTTGGTTGTCGTCTCTCTCTTCGTTTCTTTGGCTCTCTACGCTTTGGTTTGGATCCAAATGCTTGAAGCAACGGGTGACTGTTTTGCTGCGAATTATATGCGATAGCCCCTGTTTCTTGAGGAGCCGGTGTAGAATTTCCAACAGTTGGGGTTCCACTAAAAAAATTTGGAGAATTGACAATGGGAGAACTCTCGCCAAATCCATTATTAGATGAAACTCTGCCTAAGTGAGCCAAATGGCTGCGTCTTCTTTCCTTTACTTTTTTCGGCTTGGTTAATGTTTGTTGCTGCTGTTGTTGCTGCTGGAGCTGTACTTGCTGTTGCCTTTGTGCATATAAATGTGCATTTCGGCTACTGCTACCACTATTAGCATTACTATTCGGAGTTCCATTTTGTTGCCTCACACCTTTGTTTACAATTGACGATGGCGTTATAGTTTGCTGTGTAACTTGTTGCTGTGTGTGGGGAGGCTGATGTAACGTGATAACAGGTTTTTCCCATGATGATTCTCCTGTTTTATTATTATACCAATATGGGTAACCACTGTTATGATCGATACATTCAATCCAATCATTTGCCACTGGGCTTACACTTGTCGCAGTTGCAACAACGGGATTTTGCTCACTTACATTATTTGTATTATTTATCTTATTACCATTAGTATTACTATACATATGCCCGCTATTGTTAGTTGCTTGTGGCGTTGCGTTGTCAAAAATAGATGGTTCTATCGCATCGACGGATTGAAAAAAGTCCGCAACAGGATCAATAGATCCATTTTTGTCAATATTTGCAAATAGATCAGATGCCGAACTCAATGGCTGGTTTTCATTTAGCTTTGCAGCTGGAAATGTTGCATTGGTGGTATTTACTATCGGTGCAGTTTTACCAAAAATATCGTTATTACGATTATCATCTTCATCCTCAATATTATTGAAAAAGTCAAATGATTTTACAGATTTAATTGTTACATCATCGGACTGGGATGACGTGTCAATCAAATCTTTTCCAACTGCAGCTGCTTCGTCCTGTTTCGCATTTTCAATTATGGAATTAACTTGATCAAAAACACTTTGAACAGGGTCGTCTTTGTTACTATCAACTTCGTTTGCATCAACTTTCTTCATATTTATATTATCAACCGGCTTATCTTCTTTCTTTTCAAAAACATTTGGACTCACAGAAAGTTTTTGCTCTACTTCCTCTGGATTTTCAATAAGAGACCGTATAGTAGGGCCATCACCTACCATATGACGTTTCGTGTTTTCGCTTTCCAATCTAGTATCAGTAATATTATTTTCAACAGAAGAATTGGTATTATTGATATCCTCCACACTGTCATTTGCGGTTGTATCAACCATCTTGTTTTCAGTTTTTATTTCAACGTCATTTTTCATAGTCGCTGTTGTTGGGCTATCATATACAGTTTCTGCTGTAGTCGTGCTACTTCTTAATTTAGATTTAGACATATCTACTTCCTTTCTCGCGCTTACTTTAGGTGGAGTTGGAGAAAAGAAATTTACCTCTAACGGTTTCATCATTTGCTGTTTCGGTGTCTTATTCGTGTTACTAACGTCTACCTTATTATTATTGCCAAAAACTGAAGTCCCTTGACTTGAATTCGAGGAAGTTCCATTCACGTTATCATCATCTGTCTTTGACAGCGCAGTATTTTTTGGCTCTGTATTCATTGTTGTTTTGAGATATTTAAATGTGGGAGAATTATTGAATGAAGGGTTTGATAAATTTGATTTTTTGTTGGCTATTGATGTTATTGTGTATTTTGCACATGTGATTTAAAAAAATATTATAATATTATTTTTGTTTTTTGATTATTCATGTTGTTTGTTTTGTCTTTTTTTTTTGGCCTTTTTTGGAGGTGCTTTGTGTTGTTTTGCTTTTTCGTTTTGCTTATATGCTCTGTTTTGCTGATGTTCTTGGGAGAGAAATTAGCCTGTGGTTGCAATCGTAGCCGTAATGTAAAAATTATAATACAATGATATGTCCATCTTAATTATTAATATTATAGCTGCAAGTTTTACACTTTAATCACTATCACCAGGACACCAGGACTATACGTAAATTACAGACTTTTTATTAGCTCTATTATATGCATTTACATTGCCAGATTGCCGTTATTATTATTATATTGTTATTATATCCTATAATAATAAGCCATGTAAGCTCCTGTGTGGTTTTAGGCTAGAGCTAGCTGAGCTATAGCTGGTTAGCCAGGTGAGCTATTAATATTAATATTATAGCCACTTTTATTATTATTATGTATTATAGTATAAGTATTATACCAGATGCTGGTATAATAAATTATAAATAAATAAATTAAAAAATAATACAAACACTAATAACTAAACATAGGATGTAATGTCTCATACTGCATTTTCTGCCAAATGTTTATTGGCAACACAAACAGTGATTAAACATGTCAGATGATGGCTCAGATATAAGCGATGATGATGAGGATATAGATCATTCATCATCATATGCGCATTATTATAAATTAAAAAGACGTTTGGAAAAGGAAGCAGATGAAAAGTCACTATCAAGCCAATTAGATAAAGTTGCAATAGGAAGAATTCACGATCAAGCACAATTGGCACTAAGGCCACGTGCATTTCATCACGACCATAAAAAAAAGGAGAAAAAGTCCAAATCACTGATATATGCTCGTGTGTGGGCAAAAGAAGCAAGGAATTTAGTGGCTACTGATATCAATCTTTTGGATGGATATGCTGCAAGTGACCCACTCTTACAAATACAAATAGGTAACGGTGAAGAAGCGGAAACTAGGCATATAATTAAAAACTTAAACCCAAATTGGGATCAACGCATATGTTGCACGTGTGAAGAAATTTTATGGAATACAGATATAACAACAATGAATTTCACATTAACGGTGTTAGATAAAGACTTGTTATCAGAAGATGATCCTATTGGTTACATACAGTGGAATATATTGGATATGATAAAAAATAAAGAACCTGTTGATGAAAATAAACGATTTTTACGTGTTACCGTACACCGATGTTTGAATATAACAGCAGGTGACGCTGATGGTTATAGTGACTCGTATGTTAAATTGCAATTTGCTGGGAAAGAACAGGCTACGAGAGTAGTACCTCGTACACTTTACCCAGAATACGACGAAGAAGATTTTTGGTTTCCAATTCCAAGTGATGAAGAAATATACGCTTCGTTTGAAAAAGATTGGTCGGAGATGGAAATGACCCCGGCCATTTTAAGAGCACCCCCAGGAACAGAAAAACGGGTTAAAATGGTTATGAAAGATAGTTTTGAATTGCTTTGCGAAGCTTTTCGTGTATATAGTATGTTATTTGATATGGAAGATGAAGATGAGCTTGATGAAGACTTTGCAGCTGATATTAAATGCGCACGCCCTTCGTGGGATCAATCCGAAGAAGATGCTGAGGAGACTATTTCATTTAAAGAGTTTGTAGCATTTTGCAGGGATACTAGCATATTAGATAAGAAAGCAGGAATATCAAAACGTACGATTAAAGAAATTTTTAGGCGTGTAAATACGGAAACAGAAGAAGCTGGGGATGGCGGTGGCGATGGTCAATTTCGTACACAAGGTGATACGCAGCTAGAAAGATCTGAATTTTTTGAATGCCTATTGTATTTAGCCGGGTTGAGATTTCGAACATTTCCAAACCCAGCTACTCAACTTGAATTGTTATTAGACGATTTAATCGAACCAGCTTTGGCAAAACCAAATGATCAAGGAATTATACGCGTGCAACTGACAGCGCCTGATTTAAGAGTAAGCGTTTGGGATTGTGATGCTGTCGGGGACGATGATTTTCTTGGAGAAACTTACATTAGTCTTGGTGAGGCAGCAAGGAGAGATATTACGAAGAAATCTGCGATTCAATATGGGAGGCGTTGGGAATTGAAGAAACGACCTGGAAGAATGAATCGCTTTGAAAGAGTGTCTGGATCTGTGTACATAACTTCCGTAATTGTAAATGGCGATGAAGATGAATATGGCGATGGATTTAAGAATGAAGGACATCACCGTTTCGAATTTGATGATTGGTTTCCTTTAGAATATCACCCAGAGATGGAAGGGGAGGTTGAACCGGAGGAAATGAGTGGAGATGTTCGTATAACAGGAACCATCCTTGTCCCGAAAGAGATTGTCGCTAAAGAGCAAGCAAGGCTTGAAAGTGCTACAGCTGTGGATGAAGAAAAAGAGAATGATATGTCATTTATAGTACATGCAGTAGATGAATGGTCCAGCAAATCTTTTAAATTGAATATAGGTGGAACTGATCCAGATTTTAAATGGATTGCTACTGTAGTTTCGCAACGTTACGAACGATTTTTAAAGCCTAATGGGCGCGTTCGGGTAAGGGAAACCGGTCAACAATCTGTACGACACGGGAAAATGACCCCGTTTAACTTGTTTACGCAATTGCCGGCAGGGACAGACAAATTAGGCGCCCCGCCACATCCATTGATGTCTAAAGTAAATGGTAACACAAAGCTGCGTGATATTTTACAGAATAATGATAATATATGGGTTCAGTTTCAAAATACAAAGCCAAAAAACGTTATTGCTGGTTTGACGCAACTCCAGAAAGAGCAAAAAGCAGTTGACGCCAATCGTCGTTGGTTAAAGCGATTATGTCGTGAGGAGGAAGTTAAAATACAAGTTGCAATTGCCCAGAGGTTCAAACGTCTCCAGGAGGAGGATGGAAAGACAATTGTAGAAATTTTTGAAGATTTTGATGACGATGGTGGTGGTACTATTGATCACGACGAGTTGAGAGAAGGTTTTGCTGCAATTGAAATTGAATTGAGTGAAGAGCAATTTCAGCAGATGCTTACAATATGGGATGAAAGTGGCGATGGAGAAATTGATTATGAAGAGTTTGCGGATATGTTTGAAAGGATACAAAAAATGCTTGATGAAGATCATAGAAGGCCTCTAGTACACTTTGATGTTTTTGAAAACACTGGGGAAATTAGAAGAAAGCCTGAGTTTGGGAAAAAAATTAAAAAGAAAAGAAAGTCAAAAGAGGAGCAACAATTTGAATTGGATTTATCTGTCTTTAATGAGAGGATTATGGAATCGGATGCCGCCTCATTCTACGAGACGGAAGATGTAGTTAGAAAAGCATTACTAATGGATTTAAAACACGCACATCGTTTACAGCATTTATTTGACAAAAGTGATTTTGCCAGAATGCAAGTTATGTTGACGGATCATTATCACTTAATTGTAAACATTTTTAAAGAATATTGTTGTGATCATAAGCAACATGGCTACTTCATGATGAGTTGGAATTCTTTTTCAAAGTTTTGCGAAAATACAAATATAATTGATAAGCGAAATTGTAGAATACGAGATATAGATCAAATTTTTGTAAAAGTCAATGTTCAAACCCGTGGAGTCGATCAAAATCACATGAAAGCGTTATCCCGTTTTGAATTTATTGAAGCAGTTGTACGGTTAGCCAATCGACGATATCGCACACTTGGAAATGGACCAGATGCATTGAATAATCTTATAATGAAAAATTTGCATCCAAATTATAAAGAAGAATGGGATAATGAAAAATTTAGACGAGAGATCCTTTACAAAGAAGAAATACACAAAGTATTCCATAGTCGTATGAATGCAATTAAAAAGTTGTACAAGGAAACTGCTGGAAGCGAAGGTATTCAAGAAGATTATGTAGAATTAGTAACTTTAAAAGAATTCATACAGCTTATGAAAAAAGTCAATATTGTGAAAAAAGGTGGCTTCACAATGAAATCTACCATATGCGCCTTTGTCCAAGCTCAAATGTTAACCTTTGATGAACAAACTCGCGACAAAAATGATAAGCGAATTGATTCACACGACCATATGACGTTAGTTGAATTTTTAGAGTCTCTCGTTAGAATAGCGATTAAGCATCCTGAATGTACTAGTGAGAATCCACCTGAAAAATTAAAGGAATTGTTGGCATTATTATTTGAAGATGAAAAAAGAACCAAAAGCAAAGTTGCTAATATGTTTGGTGGTGGAGGTGGAAAGAAAAAAGGTGGTGGATTTGCTGGTATGTTTGGTATGAAGAAAAAGAAGTAAAAAAAAAATAAAAGGAGCCGCGCGCGTAAAAAACTAAAATAATTTGTTAAAAAATCATATTTTTATACGAACCGTATAGAGATATATCTTCATTAATATCATATCTCATATTATATTATATCATACATTTAAGTAAAGAGAATTTTTTATATCATACATCAAAACTTCTACTGAGCATATTATCGTGTTGACCATATAACAAAGGTGTTGTTCCCTTTTCCTCGAGTGAATGTGGCCTAGAGTCTAAATGCGAAAATTCATATTCTGTTGCTTCTATGAAAATATTCCCTTCCCAATCATCAACAGCATTAAACCCACCTGAAGTATATTCTGAATTAATGATACCACATCTTGTTGGCAATAATATTGGTTTCGAAGATGTACGAGTTCGAGAAGAAGTAGGTGTTGGAATACTGTCTCTAATAGCTTGCTGTCTAATTGCCTCAGCTTCTTCCAATTGTCGTATGGCTGGAAAATGTTCCACTGCTGGATGCTCCTTATAAGGTGATGTATTCATATCCATACTTTTCTTACCATTGATACTTTTTGAAGTGAGTCGTAAGACAATGACATCAGCAAAACGATACAATGCTATCCCGATTAATAATACTACCAATGCCATCGCTTGAACAACACTTATTGTCTCTACATATTCACCCATTAAAAATTGAAATGTGAATGCAATTGAACTAACTGGTGTAATTAATGTCATCACTAATACTGAAGTAGCAGCACTGCTAACTTTTACTAGCAACGTTTGAAAAATTTGCGTTAAGAGCATACTAAAGATACAGCATAATAAAATAAGGCCAGCATGTTGGCATTCAGGATGCCCATCATAATTATTTGTAATGCAAAGGAATGCATCTTTTATCATTTCTATAAATTCTTCAGGCGTAGTACCACCACCAAATATTGGAATAAAATTTACTGGAGCAAATAGAATTAAACATACAAATTGCGCTAAAGAACTATATGCCATCATATATACAACATTCACCCGAGCTTTCGAAAACGCGTTCTCTTGATATACGCCAGAGAAAGATGCCGGTAATTGGCCTAAACAAAATGTGATAACAAAAAATGGGATCGATGTGACTTTTGAGTTGTGTTTTTCATGTGGCAACTTATTTTCAACAGCAGTTAAATATGGAATAAATTCTATAAAAATACCTACAAAGACAACAAATGCGCCAAAATATTGAAATTTATTGTATGAAGCTTTCAAATACAATACAGATAAAATTAACGTCATCGGGATGACTGCTTGAGCTAATGCACTTTGTACAATACCGGATACGTGGGGATTACTAAAAATAATCAACACACCATTTGCTGCATTTAAAAAGCCAAGCACGGCAAAAGTTTTTTTAATTTCATATGTTTTACTTTCTTTCAATATACCATATGCTCTATCAATATAAAATACAAACGTAAATAATATTGGTATAAATGAAAATGCTACCACTAGAAGTATAACATATGGGAACCTCTTCAAGGAATAACCTGCTTTTTTAAAAGATACAGCTTGCAATGCAGCAGCTACAACGGTTAAAATGGAGTATATTGGAACTCTCATTATTTTCCAACATGTGGAAGCTGACTTTTTATTATTGTTCATAATTAGATTGCCGTTCCCCACGCCATCATTTTCTGGGTAATTATTATTATCCATGAGTGATATGGTTGTATAAGAAAAAACAATGTTTCAATCGTTGATATATTCTTTTGGATTGTATTATGGAAGTGTGATTTACAGTATGTATGTGTATGTGTGTTCATATATAGTCGTGTGCTCTCGTCATCAATAATAATTTATTATACAATTCATATATAGCGTCTATGTACCTATACTAGTAGTCTATTCAAGTTTTTGGATACTGCATGTTGTTTAGAAACGTTTAGTACACAGTAAGGAACGCAGAAAAGCCGAATGATGGTTAGAATTAGGGTTGTATTTGCTTTTTTGGCTGCTGATGCCGCTTTTACGCCAACAGTCCAACTTGTAAATTACACCTCCCACTAAAAATCTACTCAAATGTATGAAATATATATAATTTTGGGCTAAAATTGTAATTGTAAACTTTAAGTACAATATTTGTAGTCTAATAATACAATGTTTTTATGAAATTTTTTAACACAAAGCAAATTTTTACGTGTGTGTTTTTGTTGAGGTTTGTGTGATCCAAAAATACACCAAATAAAACGTGGTTTTTTCTTCCTCCGCTAAACCCTATATACAACTATAATGATACAAAATTACTAGAATAGTAGTCTAATAGACATTTTCGTCCTACAGAAAAAAATAGCAAGAGGATAGCAAGAAAATTTTGTGAAAACCAAAAAACAAAAAAACCATTTGTTCAGAAAAAAAAGTACAGCTAACTAGTCTGTGATTCATTTTGTAAACAAAAAAATTGCTATTTAAAGCTCCACGAGATCTCCACTTTTGTCAAAGGAAAAGTTGTGAAATTGATTTTTGAGCTCCAGACACTGCCACAAAAACAGTATCCAAAAACTTGAATAGACTACTATTATTTTTCAGGTATTGCTGACCTAGCTGGCTAGGCGGCTTTCATTTTCTTGTGGGGTGTGAATTTAATTGTAGTCGTATTTTAGTACGAGGAACGAGGAGTATGGTGAAAAATTATACTTTAACTTACCAAAATAAAACTCCTTAAAAACCTATAAGTCTAGAATAAATATAAGAAAACAAGAAAAAAAAAAAAGTTTAGAGAATTGCAGTCTGGCAGTGCAAAATTGCAAAATTGCACAATCCACATATATATATAATACACTCCCG
>Ga0099797_101130_pt1 | contig 14908 bp, 3 predicted proteins | sample Uncmet_Sort48C_1_FD_89871 | JGI IMG/M metagenome (GOLD analysis project Ga0099797, IMG submission 89871) | Marine eukaryotic communities from CALCOFI LINE 67, Pacific Ocean - C012_Sort48C_1 | ecosystem: Environmental > Aquatic > Marine > Oceanic | place: Pacific Ocean: Monterey Bay | collected... | reverse complement strand
TACCAGAGCCGATTCAGGTACCACCGAAGATATGTATCACTTCACGGCTTCATACCATTGGTATAACGGTTGTGGTACAGGAAGATGGTATGAAAGTTTGTTATGGGTACAAGAGCACCCTATAAACTCAGTTAATCCACAGTGCAAAAGTGTTGGTAGGTATTATACAGCAATACCCCAATTGTATGATAAAGTTGGCGATGGAATTGTAACGTATGTAAACGCTGACAGAAATCAGCAAGGTAAATACCATGGGCACCAGGCATATGGACAAGGGCTAAGTAATCCAGCAAATTTAAACAAGAAAGATACTTCACGAAACATGCCAAATCAATTTACACTAGCCTACAACAATTATATGGGAAGTCAAGATATCAATGATTGGCGCGAACATTGTACGAGTGCTGCGGCCTGGACATCATATTGGTATAATTATCCACCATACAAACTAACTGCTTTGTTCGATGGTTCGAATAGAAATAAAGCATTAGCGTATGGCAAGCAAAAAAAAGCACTGGTATGTTTCCAAGGGTTTGGGTGTGAATCCCGCGGATATAAATATGAGTTCACCGTGCAACGAGGTTGTCCAGCAGGTAAATATGAAGATCCAAATATCCGATGGGTTCTAAAACGTATGTTTACTCCTAATACCCTCCCTCTCGCTTTCTTTGTTTCTCCGATGATAACACTCTGCGTTTTTTTTTTTTTTTTTCCCATTTCCCATACACACACACCCTCATGCTGTTCATTACTAATTCCATTTATTACCCTTTGAAACGACCAACGTAATACAGGCGACGATAATAGAGGCGGTACAAATAATGGGTACAAAGATTATTGCATTACATGCCCAGCTGGTAGATACACAGATCCAGACGATATTGCATCAAAACCTGCATTATCGATTAATGATTGTAAACAATGCCCAGAAGGGACATATGGAGATGAAGAAAATTCACCGAATCGTGATGGAAAAGCATATTGTGTAAAGTGCCCGGCAGGTAGATACGGTGGTACCAAAGCTTTGTCCGATGCAACATGCTCTGGGCTATGCGTGCCAGGGTATTACTGCCCAGAAGACAGTCAAATTATTGAAGTCGATACAGTTGGCAGATTTACACTACCAAGTGACGTCAGCATCGTTGTGAACGATGTTGTTACAATCATAAAGTGTGCGCAAGAGGTCAACAATGGAGTATTTAAAGTTTCTGCTGTGGATACAAATCAGGGAAGTGTTGTTCCTGCAAACAAAGGAAAAATTCGAATTACGCTGCTAAAAAATGGCGCGTCAATAAATACAAATTCAGATAGTACAGGATGCATGTTACACATTTTGAACGAGAAAAATACTGGCGGGGAGATTGGCAATGGTCCAAAAATGGTACGAGGAGGTCGATTTGGAAATTTTGGTTCCTTAACCGTCTTGGGTAGTTCGAAATGCCCTGCTGGTTACTATTGTCCAGCTGGAAGTGGCTCAGAAGAATGTGATCTTGGTAAAACAGTAAGCGTTAATGGGCATAAATGCCGGTACCGGTGTATACGCGGTCCAAATTGCCTAGTTGTAAATGACACTTCAAGTTCACGATGTTATTGCCCATCCTCTAGTGCAGCGCCAAAATACGTAAGCCCAGGTTTTTATGCATCAGGGGAAGGAAATGACCATTACCCGGTAGAAACCAGGGATTCGCAACAACAGTGCCCAGCTACACAATTTTGCTTAGGTGGCGCATGTAGTGGAGTTCATTGCGACGGTAACCATCATAATTGCCCAGCAGGTAGGTATGGACAGAGTGTAGGCATATCGTCAAAAACTTGTACTGGTGAATGCTCAGCTGGATTTTATTGCCCAGGGGGTAGCCGTTGGCCAACGGAAAAGCAATGCGGCAACATAACGAAGTAAGTCCCCGTGTATATCTATTTCTACCTTACACATATCCATTTTTCCGAATGTGACTTGTCTAGGTACAAAGGCAATAAATTATGTTCTAACATCCTCTTCTTCATATACCAAACTTTGCAAGCTACTGTCCAAAAGGAAGCGGTGAACCAAAAGTAGCGGATGATAACCATTATACATTTTGCCCTCCCAAGTCGCCACAAGGCCCTAATTGTGGCGTACAAACGCGCGAAAACCAAAAAATATGTGACCCTGGGTATTTTTGCAGTGGTGGAGGAATCGTAAATGTATTTTGGGAACACCAGAAAGAAATACATATGTGCCGTTATGTGAGTTCAAACAACAGGAGAGTCGGGGAAGGTGCTGCAAAAGTCTCAGAGGCGGTCAGTGGTGCGCCGGTTCGTGTAGATAGTGGCAGAAATGGGATCTACGTTAAGTTTGGTACTGGTGCTACTGCAGAAGACAAAGGTAATGTAGCAGCAAAGTTTTCCCAATTTCGAATTGACTCTGTAAGTTGTCAGCATTACTCATTTACTTATGAAACCTTCCCTACGCCACATCACGTACTCTGCGATTATTATTTCTTTATTTATTAACACGTATTACATCACTGATTATTATTACATATGCAAATTTTATTTATATACATAGGTAAAGTGCACGGATGGGCTGAAGGAAGGGCCTTACCCAGCCTTAAGCAATAGTACATTTGTATTAAAAAATTTAACTTCTGCTAAGGATAATGGTGCTGGTTTATACGCAAAAGATGGTGGTTTGACGTCAACAATTTGCGTGGATTATTTGGTCAAAATCGTTATCGAGCATCATCAGTACCCAAAAAATGCAACTGCCGAATGTACAGTGCGAGTCAAATTACTTGCAACGAACAAACCGCCTGTTTATAATAGGAATTTTGCGGAGTCGTTAAAACCGCGTGCCGTGCCTGAGAGAGAAGATCGCGGCACCGTTGTCAACACGTATGACCTAGGTATTCCCGATCTAAAAAAAGGTGTAAATAAGTTAGGCTTGTTAACGGAACCTATTGCCACTGATCCAGACAAAGGTCAAGATTTAGTATATTCAATTGCTGCATCTTATCCAGTGGGGGCAAATGAAACTGATTTTGGGATATCACAATGCACTGGGGATTTGTTTACCTTGAGGACATTGGATTACGATACTGGACCCAAAGATGGTAAATACCACTTGTGCATCAAAGTTTGCGATGACCCGACATTTTTCCCCGGGGAAACAAAAGGTTTATGCGCCGACAACTCAGGGATCAATAATTTAACAACGTGTGGTAACCATGATAATGGCAAGTTATTAAACGCGTGCAACGACTTAGGAGGAGTATGTGTGAATGTCACAGTATTAAATGTAAATGATCCTCCGTTTTTCAATACTACAGCCGATTCCAAAATGATAATAGACGAGCTGAAACCAGCAAATACTGAAGTAACAAATGGCGATTTAAATAAATTAGTGATTGATCTAGATCCTAATGACAAGTTAGACTTCCGTATTGAATGCTTTTCATGCCCGGAAGTTATCATCGATACTGTATTGCGAACAACAAGTGGTAAAGTTACATCAAGAACGCCACACGGCCTAAAAAGTGGTGATGTCGTGCAAATAACAAATGTAAAAGACATGCCGGAACTTAGCGCGCGGTATTCATATTTTACTATTACAAATGGTGGTATAAAGACGTTCTTTTTGAATGTAGATACAAGTAATTTTGCCTCTGGCACAGTCGGATCTGGAGGAAAAGCAACACATATGTATATACGGATGTGGAGTGATGGGATTCTAAGAAGCACAATTTTACTTCGATCTAACGTTGTTAAGACGGTGGCCATCCAAGTTTATGCAAACGATCAAAGTCTACAGCCTCCAGCTGTCAAGTTTTTCACAATCAAGGTGCAAGATGTTAATGACAGACCAACTCTACCATGGCAGACAATATTTATTTCAGAAGATTGGAACCCAATTGAGGGACTTAATTCAAGCCATAAAAACAAATTTGTAGCCAGTAGCAATTTGCAAGGGTTCCAAGCATTGGATCCTGACGGCATTTACTATCCAAATAACGACCCACTTGGCGTGCCAGATATTAATTATTTTCGGGGAGGAGCAAATGGATATTTCTTAGATAACGTTACTAAGAAAAAATGGGTAGTGATACCGTTAAATTCCCCATCTGAACATCGGGCAGTATTAAGGCCAAAGTTTGAGCTAAACTACGAGGAGACGAAGGAGTATAATGTCTCAGTCTGGGTTCGAGATATCAAAGGTGATAATAACACTGGTATCATCCGTGTAAAAGTTGTTGACGTAAATGAGCCGCCAACGATCCAAGATATAACCCTTGAGGCTTTAAGTGAAGGGACGCCTACCCGCAAAACACAATATTGTGATGAAAATAACACTTGTGTGACGAATACCTCATTAGCACTGTTGGTTAGTTTTGCACAATATAAATATCGTGATCCGGAAGATGGCAATTTAACGCTATATGATAGCAGTAAAATGCAAGGTGTAACATTTGGTTTTGATGATGGTAATGGTAACTCAATACAATATTATCCACCAAAGAACGGCATAAATACTGGTCAATATTTTTATATCGACAGCCTGACCGGGTCGGTGTATTTAAATAACAATATTGATTACGAAGACGTAAACAAGAATTTCTTCTCAGCAACAATTTTAGTCACCCAAGTAGATCCAATTACTGGAGTAGCAGCTCCGCCATCTAAATCGACATTTACTGTAAATGTTACAAATATAAATGAAGCCCCGGTAATACCAAAAATACAGAATAATTCGGTTGCAAATAGTTTTAAAGTAGATGAAATTGTTACAAATTCTGATACTGCGAGAAACGTGACAAATGATAAAGGTAACAGCCAACTGACAGCCGTGGACCCCGAAGGCCACGATATAAAATGGAAAATTATTGATGGCAATACATATCGACCTGAAAGCCAAAATGCGAATGAGGTTGTGGTGTTTAAAGTAACGGAGAGCGGGATGATATATGTTGTCCCAAACGCAACAAAAGATGTTCTTGATTATGAAGGCAAGCAAGCATATGTCATTACAGTGCAAGCAACGGATGCCACTGATAGTTCATTATACTCACAAGGCACAGTGGGGATACAACTGATAGACAAAAACGATCCACCATCACTGGTATCATCGAATACAGGAAGTAGCACTGCCAGGTCGACAATGGCAATGCTTGGTTGGTTGCCCAACTCTGAAGCTGGTATGATTGATGGGCCTGTGATGACAGGAAAAGATCCAGACGGTTGTAAAGTCATATACAGTATTAGTAATATTTTTATTCCTGCTGACAATACTACAGAAGTTTCTTGGTCACATGATGAAATTCTTAAAATTGACCCCTCATCTGGTCAAATAAGCGTTAAAGCTGGAGTACAGCTAGATACAAAATTAAATTCATTAGGGCAAAGAATAAATGGTATGCTTTTCGAAAAGAATGTTACAAATTTCACCATGCGAGTGGACGTGGCATTGACAGAAGATAAAACTGACAACTCGGTGCCTTCAGTAAATTGTTCTGCCGGGCTATCATCTGGCGATGTTCCCATTTACTTAAACATACCAAAATATAGTCTTCCTTTCGATATCACATCTTCAATGTATCATGATATATTCACAGAAACGACAGCGTTGGGTACTACTATTGGACACTTGTACATACAAAACAACAAATCACTATCGTACACAATTAAAAGTGTCAGCCCAAGCCCACTATATGCAAACGATGGCACTCAATTTACGGGAAGTCCAACAACATTGACCGACGTCAATGATATTGTAAGCATAAATTCAGATGGTCAATTTATTTTAGAAAGCAATGGTATTGATTTTGAAAATAACGCAAAACAGCAAGCGTGGAATGGGCAAATAGGTATTTCTGTTCAAATATACGATTCTGACACACAACAATTACAAACCGAGACGTTCTACATCAATTTGACAAACGTAAACGAGGAGCCATTTTGGTCCCAAACTGGCTTGGCAAACCCTGTAGATATTACGATCGGCGAGAATAGTGCCCCGCCTACATTTCAGGAAGATCCAAATCTGGTTGCATTGGATATGGATTGTAATTACACGGGCCCAGTTTTTTGCGACTACAACAATACGGGCAGTATTAACAAAAAAGACCTTACGTTGCCAGCTGATGAAAATCTTTTTAAATGCACCAGTTGTGTTTACTCGATTGTATCAGTTATTGGGACGACACCAAATGGAACAGTGGTTTCGATTGAAACCGCTGATTGGCCTTTTAAACAGACGAATGACGCCAACCCTCCAACCTTTTATGGTAGCAAAGATATTATGATAGGTTTTAAAACACCAGGAACCATATTAAACTACGAAGACTACACATCTTATGATATTATTATCGGCGTCGGCAATGGTGTTACACGCAAAGTAAAAATTGTAGTTAAAGATGAAAACGAAGCTCCCATCCTTGTCAAATACCAATATGGATATATAGATGAAAACGGTGTTGATGCATTGGCTGTTTACGGGAATGGAAATTTCAATGCAATTGACTTAGGGTCTACATATATTGTTGTAGACCCAGATACATACACAAATTTCCAATTTAAAATTTTAGGTGTGGAGGCTACATCGTTTGTAAACTCGGGGGAAAATGTATCCTTGCCAAATTATGCGACTCTATTTGATATTACCAGCACTGGTGGCAGCATTAACATGAAGAGTAAAGTAGAGTTCGACTTTGAAAACTGCTCGCAATACGAGGTTCAATGGAGTGTAGATGATGGCGGCATTGGACCGGGCACGCCGTCGCTCAATGACACTGGTTCATTTACGATTAAAATTCGTAATCTAAATGATTTAAATGCACCAAATTTCGGTGGAAGTGGTGTTGCAGCTACATACGCATTAGAAACCAACGGGGGTGATGAAGTGTTTTTGTACGGAACTAATTTAGGATCAACAGCTTTTAAATATTCACTAACTGGTAGAAATTGCACGTCTAGTTTTAATTGTATTGTTGTGAAGTATGGACCACGTGCTACTAATCCATTTGCGTATACTGCAACTAATTGTTACATGGTAGAGCGAAATACGAAAATTTCATGTAAAACAGTGCCAGGTGTCGGTGGCGATTTAGCATTTAGCGTAACAGTTGACGGGCATACAAGCCCGCTATCCGCGGAAGGAATATCATTCAAACCTCCAGAAATTACAAACGTTGAATTGATTACTAAAGATGGGTCTATGCACACGAAAGGTGGTGAAGGAATTGTAATCACCGGACAGAATTTTGGCCCTAACGGTACATTAGTTGATTTGGTATCTTACGAAAATAATATGGGGGAAACGATTCTTGCCACAAAATGCACAGTCATTGTCCCTTATAAAAAAGTCCGTTGTTATACAGCTCCAGGTACGGGTAAAGACTTGAAGTTTAAAATTCGTTTTGGTGGTCAAGATTCAACTGGTTTTGATTCGAATTTGACATACACGAAGCCAACAATTTCAGGTTTTACAGTGCCGACTGAAGGAGGAGAAAATGAAAATACAAATGATGGGGATGGAAGTACGAATTCAGGTGGAATTTCAATTAATGGTGCCGGTGGTCAAGCAATTGAAATAAATGGAGATAATTTTGGAGATTTAGGAACAACTGTTCGTATAAATATTGGTCCTGCACCGGAAGACCCTTTCCGTTACGTCGCGACAGCATGTACTGTCGTCGTAGGTCATACAAAACTGCAGTGTGTCTTACCTCCCGGGGTTGGCACAAACCATTCAGTTACCATTACGGTAGCTGATCAAACTACAACATATGCAGGATTGTACTTGTCGTACAAGCCACCAATTATCACAGGGGTAAATGGGCCTGGCGCGAAAGAGGCGGAAACTGTTGGTGGGGCAACAATTTACATCGAAGGGGAACATTTTGGACCTGCGACGGGCGTACATGGTGCTGAATTACCTTGCGATTATCCAACTACATTTTCTACAACAAGCAACGGTAACCAAACTACTCGGCAACACGCAGCATTGAGAGCAAAATACGGTAAAGTTAACGTGATGAGTTATGTTGCCCATTGCTGTGCTGTAGTTAGTGACCGTAGCATACAGTGTCAGACTGGCCAAGGTACTGGAAAAGACCATGTGTGGAAAATTAGTGTCGGAAATCAAATGTCAAACGTATTTGCTGCAAATACTAGTTATGGATCACCTGTCATAAGAGAATATCAAGAAGTGACTACACCCGTTGATAATTTGAATACAATTGGTAGCGAGGAAATTGATATATTTGGAGCTAATTTTGGGTATCTTATGTCAGACATCCATAGTATTACTTATGGAGAAAATGGTATAGAGTATCAAGTTAATTTGACTTCCTGTAGATTCTTAACAAACCATACCTTGATTCGTTGTATTACACTGGAGGGATCCGGGCGAGGACACCGTTGGCTTGTAAACGTGAATGGCCAGGTAAGTGTAAACCCAACAACAGCATACGCACTTCCTGTTGTAAAAGGTATTTCCTTATCCAGCGACCCAACTTCTGGTGCAAATGGAGCGGAACTCAGTACATTTGGTGGTGACATCGTTAACATTACTGGGAGCAATTTTGGCCCAGCGGGAGCATCAACAGATTTGATTCGCGTGTCATACGGGCCAAATGGGCGATACTACATCGCTAAGGATTGCAAAGTTGTCATTGCAAGTACATTGATACAATGTAAAACGGCTGCTGGTATAGGAAAAGATCACATGTGGACAGTCGAAATTAACGGGCAAGCATCCTTGCAATGCGGGGATAAAGCATGTACGTCAAGATATAAAGCAATAAATATTGTCTCTATTGCACCTTCGGAAGGTACCACCGAGGGGCCGACTTTTGTCACATTGAAAGGCTATAATTTTGGATCAGTTAGTTTTAATCCATCGGAGCCGAACGTACCAACTGTTTTGTTTGAAGGCGCTCCTCATGGCGTAACAACGCGTGTACTGAAGAACTACCAAGATGGTGATCTGGAAGAAGTAGCAGTCAATATTGGATCGGGATTTGGAAAAGGTAAAACTATCGAGCTTCGGTTGCAATCTGGTAGTGGTGAGACTGTCTCAAGCAATATCATTATGTTTAATTATAGTGATCCAACAGTCTTTACTCTTCAGTTAACTTCCAGCAATGATGCCCCACAAGGGAAGAAGAAGCTGACTGTTAAAGGGAAAAACTTTTGCGCTTTCCGCACTTGCGCAATTTTATATATATGTAATTGCTTAGAAGACGAGTTCCCTGGTTGCTGCTCAGAGACGCCTGAGGCGAGGATGGCAATTAATCCAACGTTTTCTCATTCGCACACCAAAATAGAAGCATTCACATCGTTAGAAAAGGGCAGTGTGATTGTATCTATTGGTGAGCCCGGCACAGATTATGCGTTACGCCAAAACAGCGTTGTTAAGATGTGGAAAGACGTGTCACCTATAATTATAACTTCAACTGTAGTTAGCGGAATGAACCCTCCATTGAACGATTTAACTTACGCGCGTAATGGCGAACCTTATGATGATCCTACAAATGATGATACTGCTGTTGATATACCATATGATGCCGATACTGGGCTTTACAAACCGTACCGTATTGATCCGGATGCAAATGAAAACACTGATGATAGTTATTTAAAAGAAGATCTCGACGATGTACAGTTTACTCCAAACGAGGGTGATGAAATTATGGAGTTGCTAGTTCAAGACGTTGGTGATATAGCAACTGAGGTATGTGTAACTATTGGAACCTGCGTGGACCCTGAGACCCAAACGAAGCCGCCATGTAACAATGCGACAATTCCAACAAATGGAAAACTTTGCGATCCAAATGATCTTGGTGGCGGCCGTATAGTCAAGTTAATTTTACCGGGGGGATTTGAGGAAGTAAAGTCAGCAGCTAATCCAGCTTTAAATCTACGCAAGTTACGATTTCGGATACCGGCTGGAGTAGGCAAGGGTAATGAGTTACGAATATGGCGTAGTGATCAACCATCGTATAATGATGAAAAACCGGTTAAAATTAATTTTAAACCACCACAGTTAAAAGCCAATACCCCTCTTTCTGATAATGGCGATTCGATTACAGATGTAAACGTCGATGGTGCAGGCATGAAGATTACAATAGAAGGTAAACATTTTGGCGTTGTATCAGATGAAAATCTAGTTTTAACTTCGAACAGTATATCCAAAGTTGCGACATTAACGTTTGGCGGCGTAGATTTGATAAACAATCCATTTGGTGTAACGTGGTCGTGCACACAAAAAAATGGGCGGTGTACAGAAGATTATAAAATAGAGGTTAATTTACCACAGGGACAAGGTGGATTCCACGATTTAGTATTGACGGTAGGTGGCCAAACAACAAAACGCCAGGTCCAACTCCAATACAAATTTCCTAGCGATCTTAAGGTCGACCCAAATACGGTTAATACTGCTGGTGGCGAGAAAGTAAAGATCAGTGGGAAAAATTTAGGATGCGTATCTACCAGTCCTATACAATTGTGTTCTGGTGGCCATAAAATTATATTTGTAGACCCAAAATATAATTTAGTGGTACCATGCAGTTTAGGTAACAATGCAGTATCGGTGTCTGAAATTAATTGTACAATCGGGGAAGGACAAGGCCAAAATTTAAGATTGAATATATCCATGAACAAATTGCGTGATCCAAAAAATGGCACATCGGAAACATCTAAAGAAAATGTAATTTCATTTAAAACTCCTACAATCAACCATACCGATCCTACGCAAGGTATATTTATCGAGGGCCAAGGCAAAGCTAACAGCGACAGTGAAATCGAAGGTTCAACCGATGGTAAAAATGAAAATGGTGAAAGTCAAAAATTATCTATTGCTGGAAGTAATTTTGGCCTCCCAAATAGTTCAGATGTCACCGTAGAATTTGAATGTGTATCAACTTCTAAATTTTGTCAGTTAGGGAAAAAAATTATACTAAACCGAAATAGCCCAGTCTGGAAAAACAACCATTCTTTTATCGAAACAGTTATGCCAGAAGGCGTTGGCAAAAATTTAGCGATCAAAATATGTGTTGCTGGACAGTGTGAACTTCTCACACAAACGTTCTCATTTGGTGCACCAAACGTTTTAACGTTAACACCAAATGCGGGTCTGACGGATGGATGTAAAGATGGGTCGTGGGAACCACTATCAGTGTGGTATGGTCGTACAGATGGTGCTACAGCTGCGCAAATAAAAAGAAACCCACAATTGCAAAGAATTTGTAACAGTTGGACAAAAATTAAAATTACAGGCAAAAATTTCGGCCCATTTAAAACATCACTGAAGGTAACGGTAGGAAAATGTACCGATTATAAGACTAAAGAAATATGTGAAGGCCTGGTTGGAAAAGGCAAGTGCCAATGGCTGAATGATAAATGTGAAAAATTAAATCCAGATCTTGACGATAGCACTTTTACCATTTTTGATGGTGCAATGGTACCAAGTAGCAGTAATAATGCAAGAAGATTGCTAGGTGGCACAGCTACAAATAACGTCGAGCGACAGCACTTCACCACGACACTTCTTGATGTGCATAATTATATGAACAGGAACAACGGTAGGCGCTTAAAACAAGTAAACTGTGACGATCCTGACAACCTCCAAACACGCGATGAAAAATGTATTTGTGGCAAAGACATTAAAATAACGCATACCGAGCTGTCGCTTTGTGCACCAGTAGGTTTTGGTGTAAATTTGACACTGCGTGTGTCTGTCCAAAATCGACCTAGTGCAGGCGATATTAAATGGTCGTTCGGCAAACCAAAGGTTACTAGTGCTCTACCTAGACCATACGATGCTATGGGTGGAGAAAAACTAGTGTTGCGTGGTATTAATTTTGGTCCAGTAGAGACAGACACAAAAATAAAGTTAGGTACACTGTCGTGCACGGAGTCCACATGGAAAAATAATCACGAAAGTGATGGAAGACCGTATGTAGAATGTATACCTGTGGAGGACGTTGTTGGCTCAAAAAATGTTTCATTATCTGTAGCATTACAAGATGCTGATCAAATCGTCGGACTCGAAAATACTGCGAATTCAATTGTATCTAGCAGGTGTAAACCTGGCGAACCAGATGAAAAAACAGGAACCAGTCCAAACTATTATGCAGCACCAGATGAATTGTGCTCCCCTTGTCCACAGGGTGCAATATGTAAAGGTGGTAGTTATGATGATCCTATATCACAAACAAGGTTTTGGAGGGACCCATTAGATATTACAGAGGCTACTGGCGAAGAGATTGATGATATTATGGGAGACAAGGCCGCTGCAGATTATGAGAAAGCAGCTGGGTTGCGAGCAGTAACTGGCGATGAAGGAACTCGAACAGTGCCTAGGCGCTGTGCAGAAAAACGGCTATTTACACCGGACATTCGTAGTAAGTTTCCCCATGCTTTTCAACGCGATAAATGCTATGATTTTATTCCATGTCTGCCACCAGCTAGCTGTTTGGGTGGAAATAAATGCGAGATCGGTTATCAGCATCAGAAGATGTTTTGCCAAAAAAAGGTTGACGATGGCAAAATTCCAGATGAACAAAAAAAATGTACTGTTAGTTTACAATGCCGGTCAAGGTCAGGCGGTACAACATGCACACGGGCTATTGAGGACGTGTGCGAGTGTCCGCCAGAATGGGAATGGAGAGAACGATCGTTTAGTTGCTTGAAAAAATGCTTACGCGACCCCTTGAAAATGAGTAAACTGGATTCAGCATGTGAAAAATTGATAGGCCGTGCAGAAACAGTTGAGGGAAAATTATTTCAAATTATTGCGCGCGGTGAGTGTATGTCGCGCAATCCTGAAGATTGTGCGGAATGTGTTGAAGTGAAAAACGCAACTGGTGGTCCAAGCACGGGTGTATGCCAGTGCGTGTCTGCTAAGCGCTGTGCATTCTGTACAGCAACAACACATTACAAAATTGATGGGAAATGTGAAGAATGTCCCGCCAATCCAGAATTAGTTATTATTGGCTTTATTCTTGGCATTATTTGTGTATGCTTGGCAATGCGGTGGTTAGATAAACGCCGTTTTAATTTAGCATTTATAAATATTGGATGGGACTACTTTCAAGTGCTAGCGATGTTTACTGATTGTGATGTTGATTGGCCACCGGCATTAAAACACTTATACAGGGCTCTTTCTTTCTTTTCTTTTGATATTGATATTGTTGCACCCGAATGTTTGGTGCCCGATTTTCCATACGAAACAAAATTTTGGATGGTTGTATTATCACCATTAATTTTAGGTGCGTTTTTAATGCTGTGTTGGGCAGTATACATGGCCTTTAATTCATGCTGGATGAACCGTGGAAGGGATAAACTTGCACATGCCAAGTTTACCGCTGTGTTCTTGCTATCGAATTATTACTTGTATATTTCTGTTACAAGGCGCGCGTTGGAAATATTTAATTGTAACCCGCTGGACCCTGATGACGGTTTGTTGTATACAAGCTTTACTTCGTATGAATGCGATAGTGGGCCATGTGAGTGTGGCAACCCTCGGCATGTACAAGTTCGACTCGTCGCACCTGCAATACTTGCCATTGTTTATATGACATGTGGATTTCCTATTATTATATTGTTTTTGTTGCGCCGTAACAAAACACTAGTAAAGGAGGATCAGTTATTAAGGGCGCACGATACAGGGGATAGTATCTTTACAAATCCACGGTCGTTTTATTTACGCACATGGCTTCATAAAATGTACTTTTATTTCAAACCGGGGAAAACTTATTGGATTATTGTGATTATTGCGCGAAAAATGTTTATTTGTATGGCGGCATTAATGTTCCGCGCAAATCCTGGATTCCAACTAGCGTTTGTGTTGCTAGTTCTATTTATATGTTACGTTCTGCAAGTGAAACATCAACCTTATATGAGTACTGTACAACGCAATGAAGCATTAGCAGAGCATCATAAAAAAGCATATGAAGAGAGAGACCCTGAGCATATGCGAATTGAGGAGTCAATTAAAGCAGCGTTTGCATATGTGCAAAAAAAGAGGTCCATCAGCGACCATAGGCATAAGCGCAATGATGTTGAATTTAGTGATAGTGGAAATTTAATTCATAGAACTGGAATTGATGGACACAAACAAAAATACTTTTGGGATTATAACACTGTTGAGCAAATATTATTGGCATGCGCAATCCTTGTTTGTTTATCTGGTATTATGTTCGAGAGTGACCGTTTCGAAAATGATAAGTTTGGTAAATTTGCCTGGCAGCGTGAATTAATAACGTGGATAGTGCTTTTGGTCGTTGTGTTTTCAATAGTATATTATTCAATCGTTTTAATCTCTGAAATATGGGGTAAAGTCCCTAAGTTCATTGAAAAAATATTTGCAAACAAAACAAAAGTATCCCAAACAAAATCCTTTATCCATGGAGATAGCATGGATGACGTAACATTTAGTACGAACCCAGTATTTTTGAATGATGGAAAAGACCTAGAAAAGTTAAAACAAGACCAGGCAAAACAAATAGAGCATTCTGAGATGACTGCTGAGGCGTTAATGGAGCGAAATGCTATACTGCAGCAGCGATTACGCGCAGCACAGCAAAAAGATGCTAGGAAAAGTTTAAACACTAGCCTCGGCGAAGTTGAAATGGCGCCAAGAAGGAAGAAAAATAAAAAGAAAGCATTCGACTTTTCCGATGCAGGGGGGGAAGTAGCGGTAGTAGATGGCAAAGTTGTCGCTGGCCAAGCTGTAGCTGAGGAGGTAGTATAAATTGCCTGTGTGCATTGAGTGTCATTCGTTGTTAAGGAGGAAAGAGGAAGATATCATTTGTCCATTTCGTTTGGTGAAAATCACGAAGCAGTGATGCCGTTTAGTTCTTAAAAAGTACCAAGTAGGAGCAGTTGTGATCTGCTGTTTGGTTTGGCTTTTATGGTCCCCCGAGCTAAAATA
>Ga0099797_101129_pt1 | contig 14912 bp, 3 predicted proteins | sample Uncmet_Sort48C_1_FD_89871 | JGI IMG/M metagenome (GOLD analysis project Ga0099797, IMG submission 89871) | Marine eukaryotic communities from CALCOFI LINE 67, Pacific Ocean - C012_Sort48C_1 | ecosystem: Environmental > Aquatic > Marine > Oceanic | place: Pacific Ocean: Monterey Bay | collected... | reverse complement strand
ACAACGTTGACAATTCTCCTCCGCGCGTATTGCTTTTTTGATTTTCTTTCAAATGCTAAATTCGAGAGGGCTGTCCCGGCTGTCCCAGCCACACGATCTTGCTTCAAGCCTTGATTGGCTGTCACCGAGCTGTTTTCATTGGCGTTGGAGTCGCCACTGTTCGCGTCGTCGCTGCTTGCATTATCTGCTCTGCCACTGAACATGTTACTAGCGAAAGCAAACAAATTCAGTTTTTTCATGAAGCCTGAAAACGACTGATTCTCTACTTCAGGTTTGACGTCTGATTTTTCTGTACCGTTGTCACCCGTTTCTAAGATCTCGAGCGTTGTTGAGCTGTTACTGCCACTACCACTTTCTACACTGCCGCTACTATCGTTACTAATAGTAGACTTTTTACCTTCCTGTACTACTCCGCTGGCATCAGATCTTTCTGATCTTGCTGCTGTTGCAAGAATGATTTCGTTTTCGCGATGCTGCAATGGTATGACCGGAATCTCTTCATATCCGCTTTCGGCAACACTTTGTTTATCGATGTCGCTTTCCATTCCAGCATCATCTGCAGCTTTTTTCCCCACTTTCTCATCACTACTAACTTTTGCATGATCGTCGTTTTTCTCACTCTCTTCATCAACCTCCTCCTCCAAATCCACCGCGCTTTTTCGAAACACTTTCATAATCTGCCACAAAACGAAATGCTGCAGCAAAAAGCAACTCCACTGTCCTATACATACGAACACTTGCAATACTTCCCCAATTACTGGCAACATCTGTGCCAATGTACTTCCGCTCTGGAAATCGTCAATCTCGTCGGCACTGCTGCCGCCACCGGCTCCGAGTTGAAGTAGTTTGGGAAGAGCAACTGTTTGATCGAAATTCAACGGGACTGCACCTGTATCGCCGACAAATTCCCTGGTTATTTCGTATTTTCCGACCATGGTTAGGAATTGGAAGATCAATAGAGTCGCGTCGCAGAGAAAACTAAACCAAATCACGAAATAGATTGCTTTGAAATGGTAACCTGCTTCGAGTGCGTTGTGGTACGTTCTCCGATCGCCGAGTCTTTGAAATGCGTTCTTGCATCGTTTGAGACGTCTTCTGATGAAGTAGCCGCAACGTGCACAAAAACCTTTCGAAAGAATGCGAGTGCCGACGGCTGGGGGTTTGATGTGAGGGTTCTTGTTGGCGTTTTTGCGGTTCTTGTCGTTGTTGTGTCGGACTACGTTGCGATTTCTTGAGTTACTGCTGTTTATTGTATCGGTTGGATTAGTACTGCCGTCATCGATACTCGCCGCGCTCAAGCCACTCTCATCCATTGCAATTCCATCGTTACGACCAGATTCTACATGAACAAAGTTCCCATCCTCACTGCCAATGACTCGATAATTATTCAACAACCCAACTTCGCTGTCCACATAGTTATTGACCAGAAAATCATCTTTCGAGAAATAATCTTGAAACAAATACGCTGTCTTGTTCCTCTCATTCGCCTTTGCTTTCACAGGAATCACCGTTTCGAACAATATATCCTCAATAATATTTAAAAACCGTAAGAACATGTAACAACTAAACAAATACGTAAGTTGGAATAGCAATGTCATGAAATCCCTGGAGATTATTTGAAAGAACGAACCGTATCCATATTCCATAAAGTTGACATAATTCCACCATGGCCACGAATCGTCTTCACCTCTGCGTATTGTAACTAAGAATAAACTCACACACCAGAAGAGGTAGAATGAATACAGTCGTTTAGAGGTACGACGAACTCGTTCAACTTGTCGAGGATGAAGCACTCCTTGTTCGGATGTGCCTTTTGGTAAAGAATGTGCCATTCGCTTTGAAGATTGTCTGTTGTTGTTCACCTGCTGTTGCTGTTGATGGAAACTACTGCTATTTACAGACAAATCATCTGATAAACAGCCGGCAAGATTTGCTGCGCTCGTTCCGTCCCTGTCGCTGTCACCAGGTAAGAATATTGATGCACCTCTGACCATACCAGGATGAACTCCTTGCGGTTTAGACTGATTTGTTTGTAGGCTGTTCCTGGAGTCATCGTCCTTTCCGTTATAATTGCGACCACCACTACCACCACTACCATTACTCGCCATACTCCGACTATTCAACTTTTTCAAACACTCTACCCACCTTGTCAATACAATTTTCATCACCATTATACCATAGATAATCAATAACACGAATCCAATGTGGAATCCAACTACAAACACCAATCTCGCACATAATTTCTTGTCGTTGTAAAAGATTTTCGCTTGATGTGCATCCCTCGAATATTTGATCCCAACATAATAATCCCTCCTAAAATCCGGCTGGAACATTTGCGTCATTGGTGCGATCGTCGGTAAATAACAAAATAACAAATAACTTGGATTCCATGCAAATAAATTATTAATCCACCGAAAAAATTGATTGTCATCATCATTTTCGATGAGTGGGGGCTCGTTAGTCTGCGTCCAACCGGTTTTGCGTTTCAAATACGAAATATAATCGTAGTGTTGCTCGCGGAGTCTTTTTCTAGAATACCCAAAAGGATTTGCCATTGCATTAGTGAATTTTTTGTCTTCTTCGTCAGATGGCGTAGTGCGAGGAAATGGATCAACTGGAGGATCGACGGGCGGTACTGGTGGTATAACAGTGTTTGCTGAAAGTTTTCTTCTTTTAACATCATTTTGCTCGACATAATCCTGAACAACTCTTTGACTTGCCGTACTTCCCTCCAACCAGTCCCAAAATCTTTCCCTTCGATCCGGAAAGAAGCCATGCTGAATACACGGAATTTGACCATAGCGACTCGCCACATTCCAATCGTTTTGAACGTCGCGGAGATTGAAATCGATTCCGTCGGAAAATAGATCGGGTTTTTGATTGTAGATTTCTGGATAAAACACTGGCTCTCCTGTGTCGTTGTATTTGAAAAACTTCTCCACTTTCGGTTCCAAACCGGAATTAAATCGTAACAGATTCAATCGATTTGGCGCAAACATTGTTTTGTGCAGGTAGCCTTCGGCTTCTTTTTCAGTGATTTTTTTTTCCTCCATAAATTCTTTTGGGGTTTTGTATTTCGTGGTAATTTGATCCACCCCAATGTCACTCGCAATATTCAAGGAATGTCTAGCTTGATCTAACTCTTTATGTGAAAGTTTTTCTTTCTTGATGTCGAGAACTTCACCGGAAATGTGATCGATGTAGATTTTTTCATATTTGTATGGGAAGTCTTGAACGATATTTTCGACGGTTCTGTTATTGGTTTTGAGACCAGCATCAGTGTAATCGTCGATGAAGATGTCCTTTGTGCCTGAATTTGTTGTGTCAACATGATATACTGCCGCGTCTTCAACTTCCGAGAAAACCTTCGCCTGAGACAAAAACTTCGTTTCTTCGCTTCGCCCCAAATGATCGTAAAACTGGGGCTCGTCGTTTTCGTTCAACTCCCGTTTGCCAATATGACTCCTGTTTACAGGTGCCCTCCTACTGTAGTGACATATCGTCAACGCATGCCCTCGTGATATCGGTTCGAACTCTGTCGGCGCTACCTCATGAAGTAGCGAACCCGGTGGATGTACGATGTAGTTGTCGTCATTCTGAATTTCGTCATCGTCTTCTTTAGCATACCCAAACCCGTGTACTTCGTTGTCATTCGCTATGATATCAGAATCTTCTTTGCTGAGCAAATCATTTTTTTCAGAGTTTCTAATCGGCGGATCTAGGAAGTACAGAAATTGATCGTCTGTGATAGCGTCGATTTTTCGACGACGGGCGTTTGTTGTAATGGCGTCGTTTTTCTTGTAGCTGAGATATGTTGTGCTATCATCTACACTCTCCATTTTTTGTGTCAGACTTCCGGAATCACCTGCGTCGTTCTCTCTTCTCAACAAATACCGTCCTAATTCACTACCCGTGACGTCGGCAGCTTCATCAGGTTTATAAGGATGCCAAATTCCCACTTGTTTAAATCTTTCTAACCATGCTCGTTTCACATTATGCAGCTCAATCACCTTTCTTGGATTTTTTTTCAACGAGTGATGCCTCACTAACGGCGGTGTAAAATGCGAAAAGTCTTTCATCAGATAATCCGGCTGACCGTGCTTGTTTTTGTCATTTGAATTTACTGTGTCATCATCACCCCCAGAATCATCACTATCATCATTGTTGTCATCATTATGTCGATAATCATAGACGTCAACATTCGAGTAGTCATATCCGTCGAAAATTTGTTCCCATGGATGCAGTCTTTTTTTTTCTCTGTTGGTGGTGAAATGATCGTCATTGGGGTTGAGGGTTAACTTCGTTTTTTTCGGAACTTTTTTCCTCTTCTTTTTACTCTCTTCCCACAATAATGCGTTGTGATAAGCCACCAATACTGGGTCCGTTTCCAATATCAATTCCGTTTCATCCAATAGTATCGCGACTAAGATGCTCATGTACATTAAGAACAGGCCAACACGAAAGATCATTTTGTCGCTTATGAGAAACATATTTGGAACGATGTAGTAGCGTGTGCGTGGGGCAGGTGGTTTGGATGTGGCTTGTTGATTGCGTTGAAGGTGCTGTTGCCGCTGTTGAGTAGCAGAAATGTTGTCATCCTTCTGATGCGCTGACGACGCAGCAATCCTCGTGCCGTTCTGAATGCTCATCTTTCCTGCTCCAACACCAGACATGATGGATGGAAAAATATTTCTGCTGTTACTCATGAAGAAACATTTTCACGCATCATCTTTTGGTCTGAGATTCAATTACTTCTCTGTGTACAGACATCATACAATTAAACCAAGACAAGGACAACAATGTTAATTTGAAGATACCATGCAAAAAGAGACTTTAATATTGCCAACACAGACAGAGACAATTATGCCTATATTTAGAAACAAATTGCAACAAGACTAAAGAGAAACGATTCCTGAATGCATGCAGAAACGATCCGATATACTAGAATAAATTACTGCCTATGCACACAATATGAATTGAATTGAAAGAAAAATGATTCTTTTCCACCATGCCAATTCGAATCAAAAAGACACTGAGAACGATACCACGAGCAAAATTTTTGTGCGAATGAATGCTGAGATTTTCCAGAATCGTAAAATCGAACACGATTGCCGATGCCTGTTGGGGAATATTACGACAATGACGCTTAGCTCGAGGATACTATCGTGAGAAACTGCTAACAAACTCCAAAAACATCAATAGAATGTGTTGACGCGACAAATCAATGCATGATTCACACATTCATTCCTTCGGTCATCGGTTCAAAAAAAATTGCTTGTTCTTCGCCAATTAACTCGCTTTGAAAAAAACTCCTACCATGGATGCGCATGTCGTCGATAACAGATGTAATTCAACTCCTCCGGTAATGAATCATGCTCGTGTCGCCTCAATAAATAATAAATACAAATGCAATGACTCTGATCATGATCGAATCCCCAATCAAAAAAAAAACACCACCACAATTCCACTAAAATACTCCTTAATCAATCACTGTCTCACCGGTAAAACATCCCCACACGCAGCAGTACCCAATATCTCCATACTAGTCTTCCGATCCATCTGTAATATCTCTTCCCCAACTGAGAGCAAATCCTCATACGTTCCCATACTCAACGGAATACCATTTTCTATTCTTTCCGCCCAAGCAGCATGTTCGACCTCTCCCGGGATCAAGATTTTTTCAGCAGATTTTTCACCGCTAGGATCCTTTCTCAAAGGAGATTCTTTCATATACTCCCGTAGTTTTCCGATTTCGTTTTGTAAATGTGCACTGTCATTACCACTCACCTTCACCGGATCAAACACGACCACTGTCATACTATTCAATATCAAACCTGGATCTCTCTCATAGTCCGGATGAATCGAGTTCCCCCCGCTAAAAACTCCGCCGAAAATTTCGCACATAAATGCTAAAGCGTATCCTTTGTGATCTGCGAATGGAAGCAAGCATCCGACGTCGGCATGTTCGGCTTTGGAGACGGAAGTTGGAAAGAGTGCTTTTCCATCGGTTGTTGGGAGTCCGTCTTTATCGAGTAAGACTTTTTCCGGTGTGGGTTCGCCTCTACCCAAATATTCACGAACTTTTCCGGCAGCCATTGCCGATGTAGCGAAATCAAGAACGATTGGTCCGGTATAACTCGATTCACTTCCTCCAGCATCAGCTGCGTCACTGCCTCCAATACATCCAACTGTAAACGGATTCGTTCCCATTCTTGCGTCACCTCCGTTGTGCGGTGCTGTGTTCGGTGGATGACCTGCGACGTTGGTCATGTGGATACTGCATAAGTTTTCCGCGACTGCCATTTCTGCCCAACAACCTATGCGACCTAAATGATGCGAGTTTTTCAATGTGACTATCGCGACGCCATGTTCTTTGGCGGCTTCGATACCGGCTTCCATGGCGGCAATACCGTTGACTTGGCCGAATCCAACTTGTCCGTCGACACGGACGATGGCACCGGCCTTTTCGACTGCTGGAACTACATTCAGTTTGAGTTTTCCGGCTTTCGCTGTTCTCAAATATCTCGGCAAATATCCAACTCCGTGGGAATCGTGTCCTTTCAGATTTGACAGAACGAGATTACTGGAGACTTTCTCTGCTTCGTCCGAGCTGGAACCAGCTTTTAGGAGTAGCTGGACGCAGAGTTCGTGTAGCTTTTTTGCGTTGACACGAATGGTCGACATGATGATTGGAACTGCTTTGCGTGAATGATGTGGATTCCAATGGACTATGGATTGTATGATCGCTGATCAATGAAAATTCATGCTGCACCATTTGGAACGTGACCAGAAAATGAATCGAGACAACTTTATCACATTCACGATGAACACATGGTCACAAGTTGACTTGACGACGAGAATCTGTCCGGCACAAAATCCGATGCCAACGCGACCTGCCTATGTACATCTCTGTAGCTATTTTTGGACCATGGATTCAAGGAAAAAATTCAAAAAATAGATTGGCAAAAAATATCCATCCGATCATTTCAAACTCGATGTCCAAATTCTCTTTGCAACTTTTCGTTGCGCTGAGATGACATCAAATTCCCCTGGCCAAGCTGTCTGATTGATATCTAATTCGAAAACTTGTTTCTTTAATTTGAAATCAAATGTATTATGGGTACTACCCGCGCACGACCCCCGCGTTAGACAATGTAACACTGGGTCTGCGACCGGAATCTTAAAAAATGCTAAGTGAGATATCTCTTTTATCTCAGAGCCGAAGATATTGCAGAGTGTTCAAATATCTTTGCATAGCTTATTCATGCAGATTTGATCAGCATCCTCGGACAATCCATAGGCGCTGTCATTTTTCGGATACTGCGCTCGCTTTAGCAACTCCGCTCTCTCTATACACTGACGAATGTGAGTTGCTCAATTTGGTCTAAATTTTCCACGACGTCATCTGGCTTTATTTCTCTTCGTATTCCTCGTCCGCCTCCGTCTCTCCCGAAATTGTACTGGCATTATCATCGTCCTCTCCCACAGTGGTGCTTGCATCGTCAAACTCGTGACGATGGTCTTTTTTCAACATGCACAGATGATTTTGTAAATTGTCAGTGTGCCCGCTAATACTGGCGTCACCATCGTCGTCCCCTCCTGAAACGGCACTGGCTATCTCGATGACATCATCGTCCTCTCCTACAGCAGTACTTGCATCGTCATGTTCATGGTAGTGTTCTTTTCTCGGATCACCTGTCAACATACGCAACTGACTTTCTACATCAAAGTTGTCATCGCCAATGGTGACCTCCTCCTTCCCCTCCTCCAAAACGGCACAAACACTACCAACATCGTCCTCTCGCGAAGCGACACTGGCTATCTCAACAATATCATCGTTCTCTCCGACAGCAGTACTTACATCGTCATCTTCATGGTATTGTTCTTTTCTCGGATCACCTTTCAACCTACACAGATGACTTTCTACATGAGCAGTATAGTTGTCATCGCCAGTGGTGATCTCCTCCTTCTCCTCTCTGGTATCATGATCATCCTCTCGCGAAGCCGCGCTGGCTATCTCAACAAGATCATTGTTCTCTCCTACTGCAGTACTTACATCGTCATCTTCGTGCCCTGGTTCTTTGTTTTGATTATTTTTCAATCTTTCGTTCAGGGCTTTCTCGATACCCCACGCGTATAACTCTTCGAATTTCTCTACCTTCTTATCTCGCTCCAAATTCTCCACCTCCTTCAGCCGCCGGTAGAAATCTGGTTTGTATATTGCTGACAGAAATTCTCTCATAAGCTCCCCGTCTCCCGACGCCTTGGCTAGTGCCAAATCCAAATCTTCTTCAGAGTCCAGGTACCACTCCCGGTATTCAATCCACAACTTATACGCAGCCCGTGCCCACCGCTGTGATTCAACTTTGGTGTACGCCTCCAGCTCAGTTTCCTCCTCGACCGTCAATGGTTCCGCAACTTCGGCCAGGATTTCTGGGGCCTCATCAAATTGCTTGTCAATCCAACGACTTTTCACATATTTAGGATTTTCTATCACCGATTTTGGTTCTGGTTGAAAATGCTCTGTGTTCTTTGGGTCCCTCAAAAACGTGAATTGCCATGGGATTAGACTGTCATTCACCCACGTCTCAGTGCGCTCTTTTCCGTGCTGTGCTTCGACTGTTTTTCTGTCAGTAAAATGGGGGCAGAACTTTTTTTGAAAAAACTCTTTCTTTTTCTGTTTTTTTGCTTTTCCTTTTATATACGAGATTCGCAATGGACCCTTGGAGATTTCCTTGTAATCTTTGCCTAAAAAATCTTGCATAAACAACTCAGGTTGCACTTTCCTCACTTGAGCTTGCATACGCTCTATTCCGAGTGTCAATTTGCGTTGTTTTCGGACTCTTTCTTCTGTCGTTAGCGTTGATTTTTCCTTCAAACAGCTTCTCAGAATCTTCTGTCCATCCTCGTTGCGTGTTTCGTTTTTGTAGACAACATTGGCAGGGCTGTTGCCAGTCTTCAATGATGCATTTCGCGGTGCGGGACTAAACCAGCTAGAAAGCAGGGTGGGAAGATCGACCGGCGCACATGATGCCGTTCCTGTTTCAAATGCGAAAACACAAATTCCTAGTGCTAGAAGTTTCACATTAGAACAAGGGAGTTTCTTCGTGCTGCCTTTGGCGTTTGGGAGATTTTCGACCATGGACATCTTTGTTTCGCTGTTGAAATGACAAATTTATAAATTGCACTATCAATATTCACTTTTGAATATTACCGGACAATTCTACTAACACGACAAACAAACCAATGATATCTAAGGACCTGCAGAGATTTCATTCGAATCGACGTCACGCGAAATTTCATGGAGGACAAAATAAATTTTGTTGCCGATTGAAACGCTACGCAATAAATTGTTGAAATCATTCAAACATAACATAACATTCAAAATTTTTTGAAACAACTAAAAATTTTTTGCAGAAAATTGGAACAAGATCGAAGAATGCATTCGTAAATTCTGAAAGACTATACTGATATGGACGATTTTGATGTAGATATGCAGGTCGTGCCACGCGTCGTCAACACTTTTCGATGTTTCGATACTGCAGCTTCACCGGCGATGCACTAGCAACTTGGCATCGCGACCCGGTCCCTTTGCACAGAGCATCTTGTTTTTGAGAGTCGTTTTAATATTCTTATGATGTCCGATAAATTGATTCCAACCTGGATGTGACGATTTTTAAAAAGCTTTCATTCTCGCTGTTACAACTATATCAAATCCTACCGGCCTAGCTACTTTTTCACTCAAATCTATAAAACAAATATCCTCATCTCAAACCACTCCCGGAAATCAAACCAACAGGGGGAGCGAATTTCGTCAATACGCAATTCGCTCGGCAAACACCCTGTTTTCTCCGGCGTCAACCAATATAGCTCAAACCAGGGACGAGAATTCGGACAAATCACTCTAACTACCAATAAACCGCTAGCAATCTTTTTGGTCGCCAATTATCTGGTAAAATGAGGTTCCAAATGTCAAAAGTTGGGTGGGAAAAATCTATCTAAAGAAATCTTGCCGTGACTATTTTTCAAGAAAACGCGCAGGTACCATGGCGCTTTTTATCTTTTGCAAAACTCACAAAAGATTCTCCTGGACCTCGTATTGCTTTTTTCCATACCCATCATAATCCGACATGAACTGATCAATTTGTTCTAAATTTTCTACAGCTTCATCCGGTACTATCCCTTTCCCTTCACATTCTTCACACCACTGAATATACGCCTCTTTCAATCCCGTTTCATCAACATGCAACCGCTCGTAGTTTTGGTACAATACTTGGTAGAATAACAAAAATACATCTTGCACATTCGGATCATCTTCGGTGAAATCGGCACCTTTGTCGTGTTTTTCGAACCATTTTAAAAACGCTTTTTTCCGATGAGCCTCCTCCAAGAGTAACTTTCGTTTTCCACTTTTTTCTTTTTCCACATCTGCCAGCAAACTTCTAAAAAGATCTGGTCCCTCGCCTTCGCAATCGTGAAAAACTTTCACGAATTTCTTTATGAAGTCCTCGGCTCGAGCACCCCGTAGATTTTCGAAACGGACGTTGTGCTCTTTTTTTCTGTCGCAGTATTTTTGAAATTTGTTGTATAAACCCACTTCCGAGACGAACCGTCTGAGAAGCTCCAGATTCTCCAGTATAATATGCTCTACAGATTCGACTTGTTCTTGGATGCGCTGTCGCCGACACCATTCGCAATAAGCGAGTTTCAGCCTCTTGTCGGAATGGACCAACTCGTATGCTTGCAACTCGGCTTTTTCGGCCTCTTCAAGCGGTGTCACAGGTGTCGCAACAGTCGCATGCTCAGCAGAAACGTCGATTTTCTTGTCATCCGAGTCATCGAATTCGTGGATCTGCGCGTAATCCGGATTTTGGATTACAGCTTTTTGATCTGGTGCAAACTTATCTTCCATCTTCGCACTTAAAAAAGCTTTCTGCCTTGGAACAATCTTTTCTTCAAACCACTTTGTCAACTCGTCTCCTACTGACGAGCCGTCTTTGTTTTTGTTTGTTTCCTGTAAGTGCTTTTGCTGCTGTCTTCGACGGGTCTCTTGACAGAATCTCTCCTTGAACCATTTCCGTTTTTGGGTGCTCTTCGTATATGCAATTGCATGCTCGATCTCAGGATAAGTTTTTCCTTCGAAATTCTCTATCAAATTATCGTTCGCAGGCGGCACTTCAACCACTTCGGCTTGCATACGATTTATCTCCTCTGACAAACGCTTTTCGTTCTGCAATCGCTTTTCTGCTTCCTCAGGTGTTTCAGATTTTCTGTTTTCTGGCCTTCTTCGATAAATATTTTTGAATGCAGTTTTATGATCAGATTTTGGTGCGTCAGAGGAGTCGAGACCTTGGGAACGTGGGACTTTTTCTGCAGCATCAACAACTGTCAGTATCGTGTTTTCATCAACGCGACGTCGAACTACTACTAGGCCGTCAACCATCTCACTTTTCACTGGAAAATTATTATAGCCCTTTGCCTCATCTGCGTCTCGACATGGAAAACCAATTGCATCATCTGCGTCTCGACACCGACTCGACAACCCCAAGAGAAGAGTGGGCCCGTGAGCTGGTGAGGATCGAGCTGTGACGGTGTCAAATTCAGAACAAGATAGGAATACTAGGAGTTTCAGAATGATGCACAATGGAACTTTTTGGACAACGTCACCGTCTTTCTCCGAGAACATGTTGTTGTTTTTGCAATGAAAATTGGACTCAATAAACCAAATTACTATTGACAAATGCTCTAGGATAGATTAGATTTTCACTCGCTGTAAAACGTTTGCACGAACAAGACAAAGACGTGATATCTAACAATGCTGCAGAGATTTGATTGGATTGATAGAGTGCCCGACAATGAGATGATGCCACTGTAAAAAATTGACTGCCCTGCATTTCGTTGATTGAACAAAAATGATTTTTATCGTACACTCTGGCAAAAGATCAACACCCTGTGATTGGTTCTCCATGGACTGACATCACGCTGCACGACGCCACTGCATTAATATCAAAATTATACAATCTGCTGAAACACATCAAATTCGACAATGACACATCCCCTCATTTTCAAATTTTCACCCCATAGATTTGATTTGAGAACTATCGATTACTAGACCAATCGACAATCTATGCGAGAACCTGAACCTGTGTTCCAGCCAAGAGACGACCTGGAATTTACCAAAAGACCTCATGAATTTCAACTGAACCCCCAAAAAACTCTCTAAAAAATGAATCACATTGGCGGTCAAGAATATACCTTGACCTCCTTCAAAGAAAAACTATACCTTAATCAAAAATTGAATCTCAATCACAACACCGATACAATATCAAAATCAATATCAAATTTCAATATCACCATTTCAACTTACCCCCGTTCAAATCAAAAATCTGTGCCCATGTTGACCGCTGATTTTTTGTTCCCCGGTATGATCATTGGACCAATATCAAGATTTTCACCTTTATCGCCTTTCGATCGTGGACTATTTTTACCTTGAGAACCTTTTAACCCTTTGGATCCCGGACTTATATTGCCTTTTGATATTGGACTGCTATATCCTTTTGTTGGATTGTTCCCCGTGAATCCAGGGCTTTTTCCTCTCGGAGAAACTGCAAGTCTTCCTCCTGGACCACCTATTGGTGTTGCTGGAGCGACCGAAAAATTTTTTCTTGCTGAATTTGTCGGTCCTCCTGCTAGAACAGGTGCTGATTGTCGTGGTCCGGTGTCGTTGGATGCCGCCGCGCCCGTTGGATGCATTGATGCTGGTGACGATTTAGATGAAGGAGGCATTGTCCCTGTTGTCACGTTGACAACTTCCGTATGCGGATCGTGATACTTTTTCCTCTTGAGCTGCATATCATTTTTCATTGCCTCACCAAGGACTTCCGTTTCAACCGAAGCTTCTGACGAAACTTCCTCTCCCGAACTATTCAAACTACTAGAATCTGAACCGTCAAACTCACCGGGCTTCATTGTCATACCGACAGTATTGGCATGATTGGCAGACGCAGCAGTGCTTTTTTTACTATGGTTACTTCTGTCACTTCTACGCGTAGAAACAGATCGATTACTTTTGTTACTTTTCCTTGTGGAAACAGACTCCAAAGGTGGTGTCGTCACGACTGCCTTCTTTTGACCAGGTGTTTCAGCGCCACTTCTGGGACTTTCTGCTCCTCCTGGGGAATCTCCACCTGGCGATGAGACTGCCAAATCGTCATACATCGCTCCTACTCCAACTCCAAAAATCCTTGAATCCAATGGGCTAACTTTTGATGTTTTCTTTCTCTGCCGAAAACATGCGAACACCAGACATAACAGACAGCAACACACAAGCAATATCGCAAGCAACAACCATAGCCACCACAATGTGTCGGTGTTTTTCTCCCTCGTCGATTGAACTCCGGTAGCAGTCGAGAATGCCTTATTACATGGGTAATCGGGATTCTCCATTTCACAGCTTCGTCGAATTTCGTCTTCCGGTGGTTCATCGCAGACCGGTTCGGAGATCACTCCTCGACAGGTCCAACTTCGTTCCTCTACGCCTTCGATTGTGGGGGAATCGATGCATTCGGAACTTTCGGTTTCGGGTGCGCATTTTCCCCACTCACCATACTCAATAATCGAAGTTCCTTTGTTTTGCGTCGTGGAATCTACTACTACGACTTTGTTTGCGGATGGCGTCGTGGAATAAATCATGCACTTCCCTGTTGTCGAATCCACTATTTTGCCCATGGATGTGCAGCTTTCACATGCTCGAGGATCATCTTCTTTCACACCAAAACCTTCTTTACACGTCCCGCAACTTTCTACGTGCCCATTTTGTGCCACAGGATCCGATCTCCCAAGATCCAAATCGCAATCCAGACACTCACCATCGTACAACCCGAATCCCGCCTTGCACGTAGTGCACTCGTTGTTCCTGGACCCAGAACAACTTTCGCATCCCGTCTGTGAACAGACTCCACATTCTTCCTGGACCGATACAAAGAACAATCCAACCTGATCGCACGTTTCACAAGAGTGATCTTTGCTGTCTCCATCGGCTCCAAAACCATCTACACAATCGCCACACTCTGCCGATGGTCCAGTAGCCTCAGCTCTGTTTTTCGCTGCACAGCTTTGACATAACCCCGAATACATTCCAAAACCAATATCACACGTAATGCACGCGTTTTCCGCTCCGCTTGTGCACTCAACGCAGCCTGTCTGACCACATGTGCCGCAACTTTCCGTTGGCGATTTAAAGAATAATCCGACTTGGTCGCAAGTCGCACAGGAATGATTTTCGCTGTCTGCATCAACTCCAAAACCATTTAAACAGTCGCCACACTCTGCCGATGGTCCAGTAGCCTCAACTCTGTTTTTCGCTGCGCAATCTTGACATACGCCCAAATACATTCCAAAACCAGTATCGCACGCAATGCACGCCGCTTCCGCTCCGCTTGTGCACTCAACACAGCCTGTTTGATCACACACGCCGCAACTTTCCGCTGGCGACACGAAATATTTTCCCGATGCACTGGCACAATCTTCACAAACATGATTCGCATCTGCTGCCAACACTCCAAAACCATCCTTGCAGACGCCACATTGGGACGTTGCACCGCTTGGTTTTTCCCGATTTTTTTCGTCACACAATTCACAAAAGATCCCATCACCATCGTCATCGTAGAATCCATATGCATCGTTGCACGATGTACATGGACAATCTGCACATCCCACAAATTGCTCCCCGTCGCAACTCCCACAAACTTCATTACCGGAAACAAAATACTTCAAACCCGAACCATCATTGCAATTTTCACACACCCCATTGTTCAATCCATACCCATCCTGACATAAAACACATGCATTTTTCCCCCCGCCAGAGCACTCTAAACATGCTGTTTGATTACAAACTCCACACTCTTCATGAC